>Ga0182748_1000060_pt1 | contig 143775 bp, 148 predicted proteins | sample eDN3rd37CKraftOP_FD_128877 | JGI IMG/M metagenome (GOLD analysis project Ga0182748, IMG submission 128877) | Enriched Organic Plus compost microbial communities from Emeryville, California, USA - eDNA 3rd pass 37_C Kraft OP (version 2) (version 2) ... | reverse complement strand
GTTGTTGAGCAGGCCGTCCGGCAGGAACTGCAGTTCCGTCCCATCCAGTCCGTAGATGTAGAGCCCCGCCTTCTTGTCGGTTCCGGCGATGAATCCCGGAACCCGCGTGCCCCCGACCAGCACCTCCTGGCCGCGAGACGCGCCCCAGATGGCGGGATCGTCGGCGGCGTCGGCATTGACGGTCGCCACGGCGACGGTCTCGGCGCTGGCCGGCACGGTCACCGTCGCCACGGCATCGGCCGGAACCCGCTGCCCGCCCGCCGTGGAGCAGGCGGCAAGCGCCGCCGCCAGCAGCGTCACCGAAACGACATTTTTCTGCAAAATCGCGTTCATCCGTCCCCCCTAAGGCACCCGAGAGGCGGAGGCCTAGCCTGCCTTTTGGACAATCCTGTTACAGACTTTCTTGGGGGAAATAATGAAATCACGATCTGCGGCGCTGCTCGGATGCGCGCTCGCGTCCCTCGCCACGGCTACCGCGGCGCAGGAGCCGGTGACGCTGGACGGCGCGACCGCGGAGGCCGGCGGCGCTTCGCTCGCCATGGCGCCGGTGGAGGCCCAGGAGATTCTGGTCACCGGCATCATCGCCTTTCGCAACCGCACCGAAGATCCCAATCCGGTCCTGTCCTACGACCTGGAATATTTCCAGCGGTTCGAGCCGGTGTCGGTGGGGGAGATGCTGAAGCGGGTGCCGGGCGTCACCTTCACTTCCGACGTCCTCGAATATGACGCAGTCCAGATGCGCGGCCTCCCCGCCGGCTTCACCCAGATCCTGATCAACGGACGCCGCGCTCCGGGCGGGGAGGCCGATCGCAGCTTTTTCGTCGACCGCATCCCGGCCGAACTGGTCGAGCGGATCGAGATCGTCCGGGCGCCGCGGGCGGACCAGCCGAGCGACGGCGTCGCCGGGACGCTCAACGTCGTCACCAAGGAAAGCGCGGCGTTCGACGGCGGATTCGCCAAGCTTGGCGCCTTGATCAACGAGGACGGCGGTGTCCGTCCGTCCGCCGCCCTCGCCTATGCCGACCGGATCGGCGAGGCGACCTCCTGGTGGGCGGCGCTCAACTATCAGGAGCGGCGCAATCCGAAGGACAAGGTTTCGCTGCGCTTCACGGACGTCCCGACTGTCGGCGGGATCGACGATCCGGTCTTCGACAATAGGGAACTGCAGGAGGACACGCGGGACGGCAGCGACCTTTCGGGAAGCGCCGAGATCACCACGCGCATCGGCGCCGACGGACACCTGCGTCTCGGCGGCTTCTTCGTCGACACCGATCGCGAGGAAGACGAGACCTCGCTGACGCACGAGGGCCCGGAGTTGGAGTTCGACGACGTCGAGCTCCAGCATGAGGACATCCGCCAGCAGACCTATGCCCTCACCGCCGACGCCGCCTTTCCGCTGGGTTTCGCGGAGCTCGGCCTCGCCGCCGGCTGGTCCGGCTATCGCGAGAATACCGACGTCAGCGTCTCCGAAGGATCGGAAGCCGACCTCAGCGACGTCGAGTTGGTCGAAACCGAAATGCTGGTCATCGAGGACGACGAGTTCACCGGCACGGTGAGCCTCGCCTTCGGGAACGACTCGCCGCTGCGGTTCAAGGCCGGGATCGACCTGCTCGACAAGAACCGCGAGGGCAGCAATCTCGTCCTCGACGTCGAGGATGAGGAGGAGGAAGAGAATCCGGCCGCGAACTTCCGCATCCGGGAACGGCGCTACGATCCCTATCTTCGCCTCAGCTGGGCGCCGACCGAGCAGCTGACGATCGACGCCGGGCTGCGCTACGAAATCACCCGCCGGAAGACCCGGGGCAATCTTGGCAGCGCCGATTACGAAAAGGAGATGCTCGCTCCCTCGTTGCACATCCGCTACGCCCCGGATGCCGCGAACCAGTTCCGTGCCTCGATCGCCCGCACCGCGCGACGGCCCGACTATGACCTCATCTCCCCCTATGAACAGGAGGAGAGCCCCGGTGACGACGACATCACCATCGGCAATCCCGAACTGCGGAACCAGCGCGCCTGGGGCGTGGACCTGGGCTACGAGCGGCGCCTCGGCCACAACGGCATCTTCGGCGTCAATTTCTTCTACCGCGACATCCGGGATCTGATCGAACTGGTGGCGATCGGCGACGTCACCGACGAAGACGAGGACAGCGGCGAAGAGGTGGTGGTGGGCAAGCGCTTCACCCCGCGCAACATCGGTGACGGCGAAACCTGGGGCTTCGAAGTCGATTTTTCGGCCCCGCTGACCTGGATGGGAATGCCGGACACGGGATTGTTCGCCAATTACACCTATCTCGACAGCAGCACGCGCGATCCCTTCACGGGCAAGAAGCGCCGGTTCAACAACCAGCCGCGGCACGTCTACAATATCGGCTTCATCCAGACGGTGCGGGCCGTGGACGCGAGCTTCGGCGCCACCCTGTCGGGCCGCAGCAAGGCGCAGGAATCCAATTTCGACGAAGTGATCGAGCTGAGCTACGACCCCGATCTGGAGGCCTTCGTCGAGAAGCGCTTCGGCCGGCACGTGGTCGTCCGGCTGTCGGCCCACAATCTGCTGAACCGCGCCAAGCGCGAGACCTTTCGGAAGTATGACGGCGATTCCCTGGACGAAATCCTCGCCAACCGCGCCGCCGGCGTCCTCGACGAGTTCGAGCGCGAACGTGAGCGGTCGGGGCGTCTGTTCCAGGTGACCCTGCGCGCCGCTTTCTAGCATCCGTCCTGCGGCCCGCCCCGGGTTCCGGGGCGGGCCGGAACGTCAGCCGACCCGCACCGAGCTCCAGGGTCCGGTGATCGCAAGCGTCCGGCCGGGGGCATAGACGTTCACGAACAATGTCGACTTGTCGGGCGAGAAACAGGCGCCCGCCAGCTCGGTGGGTGCCCGAAGTGCGGCGAGAGTATAGACCCGTCCATCCGAGGTGAAGCCCTTGAGATGATTGGTGTCGCCGTCATCGCCGCGGTCCTCGCAGGCGATCAGATGGCCCCAGGGCGTGACCGTGATGTTGTCGACATAGTTGAAACGGGCGGTGTCGTCGGATTCCGCGAAAAGCTGGAGCCTTCCGGGCGCGTCCCGCTCGCCCGGCTGTCCCTCCTGCGGACTGGGCACATAGCGGAAGATCTGGCCGATCTGCGCCGTCCCGCCCGAGGTGGCGGTGAAATAGAGTTCGCCGGTGCCGTTGTGGATTCCCTCACCGCGGGCGAACAGCGCGGCGCCCGCCTTGTGCCCGCGCATCCGGAGGTCGCCATGGGGATTGTCGGGGCCGTCCAGGTCGATCCACACCGCCTGGCGCGAGCCGCCGTTCTCGATCACCTTCCCGTTCCAGTTGCGGGCGTCGGCGCCCTCTGGAAAGTCCCTCAGGCCGAGCGCCTGCAGCCGGCCGCCTTCGGAAAGGCGCCGCGGTCCGTCCGGAAGGAAGCGGTAGAACAGGCCGTCGTCCTGATCCTCGGTCATGTAGACGATGCCGGTGCGCGGATCGACGACCGCCGCCTCGTGCCGAAATCGGCCGAGCGCCTTCAGTGGCCGCGGCCTGGTCAGGCCGCGCTGCCGGGCGGAGACCTCGAAAATCCAGCCGTGGTTTCGGCCCACCGGTCCGTCGACCTTGTTCTCGGCGACTTCCTCGCAGCTCAGCCAGCTGCCCCAGGGTGTGGTTCCTCCCGCGCAGTTGATCGCCGTTCCGGCCAGGCTGAGATATTCCCGCTCCTTCCGGCCGCTGCCGAGGTCATAGAGAATCGTGGTCGTGCCGCCCGGCAGCACGCGGCCGTCCTCGCCGACCGCGAAATGGGGCCTGGCGCGCAGCCGCTGTTGCAGCTTCGCATCGTCCCCGGCCGGGCCGAGCGCGGTATCGCCGGGCGCAAGCTCATGGTTGCGCACCAGCGCGACCCGCATCCTGTCCACCGGAATGCAGCCCATGCCGTCGAAATAATCCGGGACCCGGAATCCATCGTCCATGGTTTCGCCGGCCTGCGACATAATCCGGTAGGTGAAGCCTTCCGGAAGATCGAGCAGGCCGCCGGGGTCCGGAACCAGCGAACCATAGCCCGGTACCTCGAAACCCGGATCCTGCCCCGGTGCCGCAAGAGCGCGGCGGGCAAGGCCGGCAAAGGCGATCGAGGCAAGACCGCCGACGGCAAATTGTCTCCGACTGAACACGTTCATCTCCTTGCGCGTGCGCGCCGTCCATGCCGCGCAAGTTTGAAGTGCGTGTGACAGCTGGCGGACTCCCCTCCGATATGAAAAAAGGAGCCGGAGTTTCCCCTTCTCCGGCTCCAGACGTCAGCCTTCCTGTCGTGCTCCAGGGGCCGTGACCGCTTACTCCCCAGGGGGGGCAGGAGCTGCGGTCCAGTGCATTCGCCGGCGCAGGGAAGCGGGCGCCGGCAGCGGCCCTGTGCACGTTCAAGGTGACATCGGAATGACAGGCATGCGCCCGATCCGCGTCGAGCGTCGGATCAGTCCACCAGCAGGAGATCGAGGTCGTTGGTCGGTTCGCGAAGCTAGCGCCAATAGGGGCCGATGCGGATCATCGCGTCGACCGCATCCTCGGCGGCGGAGAGCGCCTCGTCGCGCAGCCTGTGATCCCGGTGGCGTTCCAGTCGCGGCAGTTCAACGCCCAGAGCCGACAGTTCCCGCACGAGCTGACGCTCGGTCGCGAGATCGTTGAGATCGCCGAGTGCGTCCTGGAGGTCGGACAGGGCGGCGAGGAAGGCGTCGCGCCGGCCGGCACGATCGCCGTCCGCATGAAGATCCGCGAAGAATTCGCCGGCGTAACGCAGCTTCTTTCCCGCGATGCGCAGGACGTGCCGCTCCTCCTCGTCGAGCGCCCGCAGCTTCCTGCCCCGCCGTTTCACGCGCTTCCAGAAGCGGTCCAGCACCGCTTCCGAATAGGGCAACAGCGGCTCCGCCGCCTGGCCGCCGCCGTCGGCACCGTCGATCGCCAGCCATTCGGCGAGATCGATGATCATGCAGCGCATGTCCGCCGCCCCGAGCGTCGCGATAGCCTTGTCATAGGCCTCTTCGCGCAGCGCCAGGAGCCGCTTGCGCGAGTCTGCGGACAACGCCTCGCCGCGGCGGTTGAGCAGGACGTCGAGGTTGCGTGCCCGGCCGAGCGCGCCGGCCAGCGTGCGCAGTTCGGATCGGAAGCGCCTCCCCTCCGCGCTGCCCGTCATCGGCCTGAACAGCGTAAAGGCGGAGCGAAGCCGTCTCAGCGCGACCCGCGCCTGATGCAGCGCGTCCGCATTCCGGTCCGCCATCACCAGCGGCAGGTTGACCCCGAAATGGCGAAGACAGGCGAAGGCGATCGTCCTGAACGCGCCACGGGCATCGAGCCGGTCCGACAGCCGCACCGGTTGGGCCTTCAGTGCCCTGTCGGCCTTGCCCTCGACCATGCGCGCGCCGCGTTCCGCCTTGGTCATCACGCCGAGCCGAAGCGGCAGGCAGGCCTGCAGCTCGCGCGCCAGGGAGAAGAGGGCGCGCGGCGTCCCTTCCAGCAGCTCCAGCTCGACTTCGGCGATCGGCCGGCGGCACTTGCCGGCGACGACTTCGCCGCGGTCGACGACCAGTTCGATCCGGGCATCGGCCCGCGCCAGCAGGCAGGTGTGGCGCTCGATATGGGTCGTGAACACGGGACGCAGCGCCTCCCGGATGCCGGGGCGGGCGAGCATCGGCGCCTGTGCGCAGACACGATCGAGCCGCGGTTCGGGACCCGGCACCGGCTCCTCCCATTCGCATCGGTCGAACAGGCCCGCCGCCGCTGCTTCAGGCGCCGCCTTCACAGTCTGGACGAAACGATCGCCGGTGCGCCGGACACGAAGGCTGATGCCGGCCTTGCGCAGCCCGTGACCGGGAGTGTCATAATAAATGGTCTCGCTCCGGACCGGACCCTCGATCCGGTCCCGCACCAGCGGATGCCCGACCAGGTCATCCAGCGCCGCCGGATCGAATTCGAGCTTCAGCTCGACCTCGCGCGAGTCGGTGCGACCGCGTACGGCCTGCATTGCCTGCGGGGCATCGTCACTCCGATCGAAGATCACCGATCCGGATTCCTGTCCAGGCCCCGACCGCGAGTCGGTCGCCCCCTTGTTAGCCTCGAGCGTACGGAGCCGGAACCCCGAACACCACCCCAACGGGCGACTCTGCTGCAGCGGCATGACGGTTTCGTGACAGCCGGAACGTTTGCGCAATTTGCGCTTTGCCGGGCAGCCATATCGCTGCACACAGCCGGGGGCGGATCGCGGGGCACCCGCCGCCGATGTTCGAGAGGAGGCCGCACGCGTGAAGCGCCTAGCCGTCTATTGCGGTTCGCATTCGGGCACCGACCCCGCCTTCGCCGAGGCCGCGAAGGCGCTCGGCACGACGATGGCTGCGCGGGGGATCGAGCTGGTCTACGGCGGCGGTCGGCTGGGGCTGATGGGCGTCATTGCCGATGCGGTGCTGGCCGCCGGAGGCCAGGCGCATGGCGTGATCCCCGAAGCGCTGATCGAATATGAAGTGGCCCACACCGGCCTCACCTCGCTCCACGTCGTCGGATCGCTGCACCAGCGCAAGGCGAAGATGACCGAACTGACCGACGCCTTCGTCGCGCTGCCGGGCGGCATCGGGACGCTCGACGAATTGTTCGAGGCCTGGAGCTGGAACGCGCTCGGCTATCACGCCAAACCCTTCGCCCTGCTCAACGTCGCCGGTTTCTGGGACGAACTGATCGCCTTTCTCGACACCGCCACGACATGCGGGTTCATGACCGGCCAGCGGCGGGCGCAGATCATCGTCCATCGCGAGATCGATCTCCTGCTCGACGCCCTCGCCGCCGCAGCCCGCGAGGCCCGGCGCAAGATGACCTGGTGATCCGCCGCGATCGCTAGCTCTTCCTTCGCGTGCGGGTGGGCGCGTGGAAATCGGGATCCTTGTCGCGCACCCAGCTGAGGAAACGGGCGATCGGGGGATGGACACGAAGCTGCTCGGCGGAGGAATAGGCCTGCTCCAGCTCCCTGTTCGACAGCGATGCGTGGATGGTCCGGTGGCAGATCGGATGGACGGGCGCCGTCTCGCGTCCGCCGCGGCTCCTGGGTATCGGGTGGTGCCACTCCACCCGCTTTCCCAGCGGGCGGCCGCACAGGAAACAGTGCAGCCGATCGTCGTCGCTCACCGCCGCAGCCACTGCCGGCGCGCGAACCACAGCAGCACGGCAAGACCGACCAGCAGACAGAAAAGGACGATCCCCCAGAACGCCCAGGGCTCGCGCGCATAGGGTATGCCTTCGACGTTCATGCCCAGAAGGCCGGTGATGAAGGTGAGGGGAAGGAAGATGAAGGCGACCACCGAGATGTAGAGGGTCCGCTGATCGACGAGCTCGGCGCGCAGATCGGTCAGCTGTTCGTGCAGCAGGGCCGCGCGCTCGCGCACGGCCTCCAGTTCCTCCGCCATGCGCGCGAAGCGGTCGGCGGCCTCGCGGATGTGCAGGCGATCCTCTTCCGCGAGCCATTCGAAATCCATCGCGGCGAGGGTCGACAGGGCATCGCGGTCGGGCGCGACGAACCGCCGATAGCCGATCGCCTGCGCCCGAATGTCGGCAATCTCGCCCCGCAGCCTGTAGACCTGGCGCGCCTCGAGACCGCTCTCGGCATCGTCGAGCCGATCCCCGAGAACCGCCACTTCCGGATCCAGCTCGGTGCTGATCTCGCGCGCGAAGGCGGCGACCAGATCGCCCGGATCGATGATCCGACCGGCGCCCATTTCCGCCGCCACGACCCGGGTGGCGGCCAGTGGCCGGCGGGTGACCGAATGGACCCGGCGGTCGCTGACCCACAGGCGAATCGAAACCAGGCGATCGCCCTCCTCGGCAGCCCCTTCGCCGAGCCCCCGCAGATTCACCAGCGCCCCGTCGCCGAAGCGGTCGCAGCGCGGCCGGGTCTCGGTCGCCGCGAGGGCGCTTCCGGCAATTTCCGGAATATCGCCCTGTCCGGTCAGGGGAACCAGATCCAGTGCGTCGAGGCCGTCGACGTGCAGCCAGAGGAACCCGGGACCGCGATAGGCGGCCGCCTCCTCGACGCTCAGCCTTCGGACCGGGCCGTCACCCGCGAGGATGACGGCACAGCTCATGCAAGTCCGGACAGGAATTCGCGCAGCTTCGGCGCCATGTCGGGGCGTTCGAGCGCGAGGGCGACATTGGCCATGACGAAGCCGGCCTTGTCGCCGCAATCGTAGCGGACCGCATCCACGGTCACGCCGTGGAACGGCTGCTTTCCGATCAGCGCCGCCATCGCATCGGTCAACTGGATCTCCCCGCCCGCGCCGCGCTCCTGACGCTCGAGCACGCGCATCACCTCCGGCTGGAGGATGTAACGCCCGACGATGCCCAATGTCGAGGGCGCCTCTTCCGGCTTCGGCTTCTCCACCAGTCCCAGCACCTCCGTCAGCGTGCCGTCGGTCGCCCCCGGCGTGATGATCCCGTAGCTGGACGTCCGCTCGCGCGCCACCTGCTCGGCGCAGACGATATTGCCGCCGACCTTCCCGTAGGCCTCGACCATCTGCTTAAGACATCCGGGCCGGCCCCACATCAGATCGTCGGGCAGTAGCACGGCAAAGGGTTCGTCACCGACGATGTCGCGGGCGCACCAGACGGCATGGCCGAGCCCGAGCGGCTCCTGCTGGCGCACCGAGACGACGGTCCCCGGCACCGAGCGGCTCGATTCCAACGGCGCGAGCGACTTGCCGCGGCCGGTCATGGTCGTTTCCAGTTCGAAGGCGATGTCGAAATGATCCTCGAGCGCGTCCTTGCCGCGGCCGGTGACGAAGATCATCTGCTCGATGCCCGCGTCGCGCGCCTCCTCGACGGCATATTGGATCAGGGGCTTGTCGACGACCGTCAGCATCTCCTTCGGCATCGACTTGGTCGCGGGCAGGAAGCGGGTACCGAGCCCCGCGACGGGAAACACGGCTTTGCGTACTGCTTTCATGCTGTCTCCAGGATCTCGAAACGGGCACCCCGACGGATGTCAGGGAGGGGGCAGGTCGAACCGATCGTCCTCCCGCTCTTCCGAGCGCTTCAGAATTTCGTTCACCCGCTCCGGCCGTGCAATGGGCGGCGCCTCGAGAAGTTCCGCCGCAGTCGGCGCGCGCGTCGCCATTGCCGGCGTCACCGGCATGCTCTGTCCTTCGGCAGGGCGAAGCTGCTGACGGCCACCGCAGCCGGCGAGGAGGATGAAGACGGCAATGGCAGTGACGGCTGGTCGCATCGCCTCCTCCTTTCGGGCAGCCGCTGCTTAGAGGATAGACCGGAAAGGCACAATCCGCCCGCTTGCCGGGACAGGTGGCCGCAACTAGGCAGGATGGAGCATCCCGGAGGAAAGATCCCATGCGCCTGCCAGCCCGAAGCCTCCTCGTCCTTGCCGCCATGGCCGCGCTGTCCGCCTGCGGCGATTCCGGGCAGAAGGCCCCCGAGTTCGAGCAGAATGCCGCGACGGCCGCGGCGGAGGCCCAGCCGAAGGGACGGCTGGACCGGTCGCAGGCCGGCTCGCCGGCGCCTGCGACCCGTTTCCAGGACCCCGATGGCGACGAGGTCACCCTCGCCGACTTCAGGGGCAAGCCGCTGCTCCTCAATCTCTGGGCGACATGGTGCGCGCCCTGCATCGTCGAGATGCCGACCCTCGACGCGCTTGCCGCGCGCGACGGCGGTACGCAGGTGCTGGCGGTAAGCCAGGACCTCAACGGCAGGGAGAAGGTGGATGCCTTCTTCGCCGAACGGAAGTTCAGCCGGCTGGAACCCTATATCGATCCCGAATCCCAGCTCGCGGCCGATCTCAAGGTCGACACCCTGCCCACCACCATCTTCTACGATGCCGAAGGCAGGGAGCTGTGGCGAATGCACGGCATCGAGGAGTGGGACGGTCCCGATGCCGCCGCCCTTCTCGGGGAGGCCGCGGCGAAGAGCTGAGGCCGAACGGCGGGCCGGGGACGGCAGACCGCCCCGGACCCGGCGATCGGATCAGTCCCGAAGCAGCTCGTTGATGCTGGTCTTGGACCGGGTCTGGGCGTCGACCCGCTTGACGATCACCGCGCAGGCCAGCGCAGGCCTGGTCGGGTCCTTCGGCGGCAGGGTGCCGGGCACGACTACCGAATAGGCCGGCACGCGGCCGATGAAGATCTCGCCGGTCTCGCGGTCGACGATCTTGGTCGAGGCGCCGATAAACACGCCCATCGACAGCACCGCGCCCTGTTCGACCACGACGCCCTCTGCCACTTCGGAACGCGCGCCGATGAAGCAATCGTCCTCGATGATCACCGGACCGGCCTGCAGCGGTTCGAGCACGCCGCCGATCCCGGCGCCGCCGGAGATGTGGACGTTGCGTCCGATCTGCGCGCAGCTTCCGACGGTAGCCCAGGTATCGACCATCGTGCCTTCGCCGACATAGGCGCCGATATTGACGAAGCTGGGCATCAGCACCGCATTCGCGCCGATGAATGCCCCGCGCCGGACGATCGCGCCCGGCACGGCGCGGAAGCCGGCGGCGGCGAACTGCTGCGGCCCCCAGCCGCTGAACTTGGACGGCACCTTGTCCCACCAGTGGGCGGCGCCGGGCCCGCCGGCGATCGCCTCCATCGGATTGAGGCGGAAACTGAGCAGCACGGCCTTCTTGAGCCACTGGTTGACCAGCCACCCGTCCGGGCCCTTCTCGGCCACCCGCTGTTCGCCGGAGTCCAGGGCTGAAAGGGCCGCGTCCACCGCGGTCCGCACCGGGCCGGTGGTTGCGGTGTCGATCTGGTCGCGGGCGTCCCACGCTTCCTCGATGACTACGCGCAGGGCGTCGCTCATATCGGTTCTTCCTCCAGGATAGTGTCAAGCCAGGCGCCGATATCGTGGATGTGGTAATCGATAAAGGCCGGATCGGCCGCGTGGTCGCCCAACTCCGAGCCATTGTCGATCCACACCGTCGTCATGCCCAGCGCCTTGGCCGGTTCGAGATTGCGGGCCATGTCCTCCACGAACAGCGCGCGGACGGGATCGATGCCGAAACGCTTGCACAGGGCGGCATAGGGGCGTGGATCGGGCTTCGGGACATAGTCCATCGCATGGATGTCGTGGATCCCCTCGAAGAGGCCCGAAAGGCCGAGACGGTCGAGCACCCGTTCGGCATGCGCCGCATCGCCGTTGGTGAAGATGAACCGGCGCCCCGGCAGCCGCCCGACGGCGGCCGCGATCGCGGCATCGGCGGATATGGCGGCTAGGTCGATATCATGGACGAAGGCCAGGAATTCGTGCGGATCGACTCCGTTTTCGGCCATCAGCCCGGCCAGCGTCGTGCCGTGCAGCCGGAAATGATGTTTCTGGATGCGCCGCGCTTCGACGGCATCGACGTCGAGCCGCTGCTGGATGAAAAGCCCCATCCTCTCGTCGATCAGCGCGAACAGGTTGGCCGAGGACGGATAAAGGCTGTTGTCGAGATCGAAGATCCAGCTGTCGATATGCCCGAGTGCCGCATGCATGGCCGCCGCATAGACCGCGGGTTGGACTTCGGCAAAACCGAAGTTTAACATCTCGCGCAGCATTGGCGGGGCGGTCAATTTTCGGGGGGCTCATGACATTTCAACGTACCAGGACGGTGCTGCTGCTCTCGGCATGCATCGCAGCGCTCGCACTTTCGGGTTGCGGTGGCGGAGGCGGCGGCGGTGATCGTGTCGAACCGCTTCCCGCGCCGCCCCCGGCGCCTCCTCCTCCTCCGCCGCCGCCCCCGCCGCCGCCCCCGCCGCCTCCGTCACCGGCGCCACCACCTCCTCCGCCGCCTCCTCCTCCCCCACCTCCGCCGCCGCCGTCATCGCCTTCCGATGATACGGAATATCGGCGGTCGAACGGGGCGGCGGAGCATGATGCGCTGGCGGCCTACGATGCCGGCGCCACCGGCGATGGCGTCAAGATCGCCTTCCTCGATACCGGCATCAATCCGAACCTGGCCGAGTTCGCGGGCCGGATCGACCCCACGAGCCAGGACGTCGCCGCCAACCGCGGCGTCGTCGACGAGGAAGGCCATGGCACCGCGGTCGCGGCAGTCGCCGCCGCCGCGCGCAACGGCCAGCAGATCCTGGGCGTGGCCCATGAAGCGACGATCCTGTCGCTCAACACCGCCGACCCGACCGACTGCGACAGCGACGGCTGTTCGCACCAGGATGCCGACATCGCCGACGCGATCGACATCGCGCGGCAGAACGGCGCGCGAGTCATCAACATCTCCCTGGGCGGCGGCAGCGCCGACAGCGACGTGACGCAGGCGATCGCCCAGGCGGTCGCAGCCGGCATCATCGTCGTCGTTTCGGCCGGGAACGATTCGAACCCCAACCCTTCCGGCTTTGCGATGGATATCGCAAGCGCGGGCAACGGACTGGTGATCATCGCCGGTGCGGTCAATGCCAACGGCCAGATCGCCAGTTTCTCCAATCGGGCGGGATCGGGCCGGGACTATTATCTCGCGGCGCTGGGCAATCGGGTGCGCACCATCGATACGGACGGATCGTCGATCCTCTATTCCGGCACATCCTTCTCCGCCCCCATCATCAGCGGCGCCGCAGCGCTGCTGGCAAGCGCCTTTCCGAACCTGACCGGGAAGCAGATTGTCGAACTCCTGCTCTCCACCGCCGATGACGCCGGCGCCTCGGGGCGCGACGGAACCTTCGGCAACGGCATCCTCAACATCGCCCGCGCTTTCGCGCCGCAGGGGCAGACGGTGCTTGCGGGCACGAGCGCGCCGATCTCGCTCGTCGACAACGGCCGGATGTCGGACGCCATGGGGGACGCTGCCGCCAGGCCGATGGGCGCGGTGATCCTGGACGGCTATTCGCGCGCCTATGCGCTCGATCTGGCGCGGACGATCGCCCTCGCCCCGGTCGAACGACCGATGGAACAGGCCTTTGCGGCCAACCTGCGCAGCGGAACGGCTATCGCCGGCAAGGTGGCCCTGTCGGTGACGATCAACCGCAAGCTCGACGGTGAGCCGATAACCGGCCTCGCCCAGCTCGGCCTCAGCTATGAGGACGGGCGGCGTGCCAAGGCGATCGCAGGCCTGGCCCTTGGCCGGCTGTCGCCGCAGACGGCAATCGCGCTCGGCTTTTCGGAAAGCGGCCGGACGCTCCAGCAACGGCTGGCCGGCCACGCACAGAATGCGTTCCTGGTCGCGCGCGACCCGATGTCGCGGAGCGGCTTCTACCGGAACGACAGCACCAGCATCGGCATGCGCCACGATCTCGGCCCGGCCGCGCTGACCGTCACCAGCGAACGCGGCAGGGTCTATATGCCGAGCCTGGCCCGCAACCTGGAGGAGCCCCGTTACTGGAGCAGCTCGGCAAGCCTCGACCGCCGCTTCGGCCCCGCGAGCCTGAGCTTCGGCGCCACCCGACTTTCGGAAGAAGCGACCGTGCTCGGCGGTGAATTCTCACAGCTGTTCGGCAGCGGCGGAGCAACCAGCACCTTCTTCGACGTCAGCGCGGGGGTGGATTTCGGAAGCGGCTGGTCCGCTCTGGCGAGCTATCGCGTCGGCTGGACCCGGATGGGGAGCAACGGCCGTCTCTCCACCGACGCCTTCGCCGTCGACCTGTCTCGACGCAGCCTGTTCGCCTGGGGCGACTCACTGGCCTTGCGGATCATGCAGCCGTTGCGGGTCCGCTCGGGCGGCTACGACCTCGTCCTGCCGACGACCTACGATTATGCGACGTTGAGCACGGGATTCGAGCGGCGGCGGTTCAGTCTCGCGCCATCGGGGCGGGAGATCAACTTCGAGGCCGCCTATGGCGTCGGCCTGTGGGGCGGCTATCTCAGCGCCAACGCCTTCCTGCGCCGGCAGCCCGGAAACATCGCGGCCGCTGACGAGGATATCGGGGCGGCGGTCCGCTTTTCGACCGGCTTCTGACGCGGTTCGCGGCCGGCAAGGCGAGGGCCTTCAGACGGTGAAGCTCTCGCCGCAGCCGCACTGTCCCTTGGCATTGGGATTGTCGAAGACGAAGCCGGCGGTGAAATCGTCCTCCCGCCAGTCCATCGTGGAGCCGATGAGGTAGAGCACCGAAGCCCCGTCGACGTAGAAGGTGCCGTCGGGCGTGACGATCTTCTCGTCGAACGGCTTCTCCTCCGTCACATAGTCGACCGAATAGGCAAGGCCCGAGCAACCGCGCCGGGGCGTCGACAGCCTGACGCCGATCACCCCTTCGGGTGCCTTCGCCATCAGCTCGGCAATCCGCGCCTCGGCGGCCGCCGTCAGTTTCAGGGCCGGGGGTCGTTCCCGCACTTTCGTCGCCACTTGCACCATCCTCGTTACAGCATGCCCAGTTCGAGCTTGGCCTCGTCCGACATCTTCTGGGGGTCCCAGGGGGGATCCCACACCAACGCCACCTCGGCATCGCGGATCCCCGGCACCGCGCAGATCCGCAGTTCGACCTCGCCGGGCATGGATTCGGCCACCGGGCAATGAGGGGTCGTCAGGGTCATGAGGATCTTGGCCTGCCCCTCCGGCGACACCTGCACGTCGTAGATCAGGCCGAGATCGTAGATGTTCACCGGGATCTCGGGGTCGTAGATATCCCTGAGCGCGTCGATCACCTGCTCATACAGGTCGCCGCCGGGCTCGGTCGGCGCGGTTTCGGCCGGTTTCTGGGCGAGGAACCCGGCGAGATAGTCCCGCTTGCGCTCGAAGCCGGACTCCACCCGCGCCTTGGGGGGCTTGGGCAGAGCCGAAGCATCGCCGACTTCCTCGATCTCGATTTTCCGTTCCTCGTTCATCCGAATATTCTCGCCACCCGTTCGATGCCGCGGACGAGCGCCTCGACATCCTTCCTGCCGTTGTAGACTCCGAAGCTGGCCCGCGCTGTCGCATCGACCCCCAGATGATCCATCAGGGGCTGCGCGCAATGATGGCCGGCGCGAATCGCGACCTGGCTCTCGTCCAATATGGTACCAACGTCGTGGGGATGAACCCCTTCGATCGCGAAACTGACGATGCCGGCGCTGTCGGCGGGCCCGAACAGCCGCACGCTGTTGAGCGACGCCAGGGCCGCCCGGGCTTCCGCGACCAGCGCCGCCTCATGGGCCGCGATCGCGTCGAGCCCGATCGATTCGACATAATCGATGGCCGCGTGGAGGCCGAGCGCGCCGACGATATGGGGGGTACCCGCCTCGAACCGCGCCGGCGGCGGAGCGAAGGTCGTATGGGCGAAGGTGACGCGATCGATCATGGCGCCGCCGCCCTGCACCGGGGGCATGCCGTCGAGATGCTCGGCCCTGCCCCACAGCACGCCGATGCCGGTGGGCCCGTACAGCTTGTGGGCGGAGAAGACGTAGAAGTCGCAGCCCAGTGCGGCGACGTCGACCGGCATGCGCGGCACCGCCTGGCAGCCGTCGACCAGCAGCAGCGCGCCGACGCCATGGGCGAGCTCGGCCGCGCGCCGCACGTCGAGCACCGATCCGAGCACGTTGGAGACATGGGCGAGCGCGACCATCCTGTGCTGCGGCGTCAGCATCGCCTCCATCGCGTCGAGATCGATGCGCCCGTCGGCGGTGAGCGGCGCGACGTCGATATGGACGTCGCCGACGCCTACGAGCTGCCAGGGCACGATGTTGGAATGATGCTCCAGCGTCGAGAGCATGATGCGGTCGCCCGGCTGAAGGTTGGAGCGGCCCCAGCTCTGCGCGACCAGGTTGATGCCCTCGGTCGCGCCGCGGACGAAGACGATCTCGTCGGCGGATGCGGCACCGATGAAACGTGCGGTGCGCGCCCTTGCCGCCTCGAAGGCAGTCGTCATGCTCGCCGAACGGCGGTAGACGCCGCGATGGACGGTCGCATAGTCCCGCTCATAGGCGCGGGTGATCGCATCGATGACGGCCCGCGGCTTCTGCGCGGTGGCGGCAGTGTCGAGATAGGCCCAGTCGTCGGGAATGGCCGGGAAGTCGGCCACCGTATCGAGCGGACGGGTGGAGAGCGCGACGTTCATGCCGCACCTGCGAACCAGTGCCGGACGTCCTGCTCGAAGGCCTCGCGCACGGACTCTTCCCCGATGCGGTCGACCGCATCGGCGACGAATGCGCGCGTGAGCAGGGCGCGGGCTTCCTCCCGCGGGACGCCACGGCTCATCAGATAGAAGAGCGCCGCGGGATCGAGCTCGCCGACGGTCGCGCCATGGGCGCATTTCACGTCGTCGGCGAAGATCTCGAGCTCCGGCTTGGCGTTGATCGTCGCGGTGCGCGCCAGTAGCAGGCCCCGCAGCGACTGTTCGCCGTCCGTTTTCTGGGCTCCGCGCGCCACCTCGACCCGCGCCGCGACCGAGCAGGTCGCCCGGTCGTCGGCGACCGAGCGCCAGACCTGCCGGCTCATGCCGGCCGGCATGGCGTGGCGGACGACGAGATTCGCATCGTGCCGCTGCTTGCCGCGCGCGAGCAGCGCACCGCCGGCCTCGGCATAGGCCGCCTCGCCGGAGAGGAGGATCTCGCCGTCGATCCGGCTGTCGGCTGCCCCGGCGGCAAGGCTGGTGACGATCAGGCTACCGCCTTCGCCGACGCTCGCGCGATCGGTGATGCTGACGAAGCCGGCCGTGGTCAGCAAACGCCGGGCAAGCATCAGCCGCGCGCCCTTGAACAGGGTTAAGCCGGTCAGGCGGTTCGTCCAGCCTTCGCCGACGAACGTCTCGACGATCGACGCCTGGGCATCGACGTCGAGAACGACCTCGGCCGCCAGATGGTCGGCGCCGCCGGTCGAGACGTGGACGATCTGGACCGGTCCGGCGGTCGCATGATCCCGGCCGAGCCGCAGGCGCCAGCCGGAGCGGCCGGCGAGGCGGGCAAGCGCATGGTCGGCGGCGGCGACATCCACCTCGGCGATCTCCACCGGCCCCGGATCGCTCGCTTCCGCGACGAACGCGCCGTCGACGAACAGCAGCCGCGGGCCCGGCTGGTCGATCCAGGGCAATTCGGGTGGGACCTGCCCGCTCGGCTTCCGCTCGGCGAGGTCAGGCAGCGCCGAAAGATCGCTCCAGCGCCAGCTTTCCTCGCGGGTGGAGGGGAGAACGAGCAGGCTCATGCCGCCAGCACTCCATAGCCTTCGCGCTCGAGCTCGCGGGCGAGGTCAGGTCCGCCCGACCGGACGATCCGGCCGTCGACCATGACGTGGACGACGTCCGGCTGCACCACGTCCAGCAGGCGCTGATAGTGGGTGATCAGCAGAACCGCCTTGTCGGGCTTGCGCATGATCCGATTGATGCCCTCGCCGACGATGCGCAGCGCATCGATGTCGAGGCCGCTGTCGGTCTCGTCGAGCACGGCGAGACGCGGATCGAGGATCCCCAGCTGAACCATCTCGTTGCGCTTCTTCTCGCCGCCCGAGAAGCCGACGTTCACCGGCCGCTTCATCATCTCCATCGAAATGCCGAGCCGGTCCGCCTGGTCGCGCGACAGGCGCAGGAAGTCGCCGGCGGAAATCTCCCCCTCGCCGCGCGCCCGCCGCTGTGCGTTGAGCGCGGTGCGCAGGAACTGGACGTTGGATACGCCGGGAATCTCGACCGGATACTGGAAGCCAAGGAACAGCCCGGCCGCGGCCCGTTCGTCCGCCTCCATGTCCAGGAGAATGCGCCCGTCATAGACGATCGTGCCTTCGGTGACCTCATATCCGGGGCGCCCGCCGAGCACATAGCCGAGCGTCGACTTCCCGGCGCCGTTTGGCCCCATGAGCGCATGGACTTCCCCGGCATTCACCTCGAGCGACAGGCCCTTGAGGATTTCCTTGCCGTCGATCTCTGCGTGGAGGTTTTCAATCTTGAGCATCAGAACCGGAGATCCTTTGATTATCGAAAGTGTTAGCCCCACCCCCAACACCTCCCTGAAGGGGAGGGGTTTGAGGAACGGCGCCGCTCATCCCACGCTCCCTTCGAGGCTGATACCGAGCAGCTTCTGCGCCTCGACGGCGAACTCCATCGGCAGTTGCTGCAGCACCTCGCGGGCGAAGCCGTTGACGATCAGGGCGACCGCGTCCTCCTGCGATAGCCCGCGCTGCATCGCGTAGAAGAGCTGGTCGTCGCTGATCTTCGAGGTCGTCGCCTCATGCTCGATCTGGGCCGAGGGATTGCGGACCTCGATATAGGGCACGGTATGGGCGCCGCATTTGTCGCCGAGCAACAGGCTGTCGCACTGGGTGAAGTTGCGCACATTCTCCGCGGTCGGGCCGACGCGGACGAGACCGCGATAGGTGTTGTTCGACTTGCCGGCCGAAATGCCCTTGGACACGATCGTCGATCGCGATCCCTTGCCGAGGTGGATCATCTTGGTGCCGGTGTCGGCCTGCTGGAAATTGTTGGTGAGCGCGACCGAATAGAATTCGCCGACGCTGTTTTCGCCCGCCAGCACGCAGCTCGGATATTTCCAGGTAACGGCCGAGCCGGTCTCTACCTGAGTCCAGCTCACCTTGCTGTTCCGGCCCTGGCAAAGCGCGCGCTTGGTGACGAAATTGTAGATGCCGCCCTTGCCCTCGGCATCGCCGGGGTACCAGTTCTGGACGGTCGAATATTTGATCTCGGCATCGTCGAGGGCGACGAGCTCGACCACGGCGGCATGGAGCTGGTTCTCGTCGCGCATCGGCGCCGTGCAGCCTTCGAGGTAGGAAACATAGCTGCCCTTGTCGGCGATGATCAGCGTCCGCTCGAACTGGCCTGTATTGGCCGCGTTGATCCGGAAATAGGTCGACAGCTCCATCGGGCAGCGCACGCCCTCCGGGACATAGACGAAGGTACCGTCCGAGAAGACCGCGCTGTTCAGCGTGGCGAAGAAGTTGTCGTGGATCGGAACGACCTTTCCGATCCACTTCTTCACCAGTTCCGGATGCTCGCGGATCGCTTCCGAGATGGAAAGGAAGATGACGCCGGCCTTCTTCAGCTCCTCGCGGAAGGTTGTGGCGACCGAGACGCTGTCGAACACCGCATCGACGGCGACCTTGCGTGCGCCCTCGACGCCGGCGAGCACCTTCTGCTCCTCGATCGGAATGCCGAGCTTCTCATAGGTCCGGCGGATCTCCGGATCGAGCTCGTCGAGCGACTTCAGCTCCGGCTTCTGCTTCGGCTCCGCGAAATAATAAGCGTCCTGATAGTCGATCGGGGGGATGTTGAGCTTGGCCCAGTCCGGTGCCTGCATTTCGAGCCACTGCCGATAGGCCTTGAGCCGCCAGTCGAGCATCCACTGCGGCTCGCCCTTGCGCCCGGAGATGTAGCGGATCGTGTCCTCGCTCAGCCCTTTGGGCGCGAACTCCTGCTCGATGTCCGAGGTGAAGCCCCATTCGTAGGTCGACGCACGGTCGACCGCCGCCTGGGCAGCCGCATTCCGCACACCCGCTTCCTTGTTCCGCACGTCACTCACGACAGTCTACCTTCAGCAAGACTCTTCAGACTGACGCCCTGGAGGGCGCCGCGCACTGCGCCGTTGACGACGCTCATATGGGGTTTGACCTGGCAGTGGTTGTCGAGCGCGCAATCGTTGCGGCCACCGTCCATGCAGCAGGTCATCGCGATCGGCCCTTCCACCGCCTCTATGATGTCGGCCAGGCTGATGCCATCCGGTGCTCGCGCAAGACGGAAACCGCCGCCGGTGCCGCGCGCCGAGGTCAGCAGGCCGGCTGCCGCCAGGCGTCCCATGAGCTTCTGCGCGGTGGGGACGGGCACGCCCGTTTCCTCCGCGAGCAGCGTCGCCGACAGCCGCGCGTCGCCTCCGTGGCGGGCAGCGGCAGCCATCATCACGACGGCATAATCGGCAAGGCTGGTCAGACGCATGTTTTTCAATCGGACCGATTCGTTCCGATTGGCCATGTGGTCCCGCTTCGATCGAGAATCAACCGGAAGTTGGAAATTCGACCGGACCTGCTGTCGCCCCGGACCGGTGCGCCTTGCGCAGCGGCTCAAATTGTGCGGTGCGGCACGAAGATTCCCTCTTGACTAGCGATTCGATCTTGAAATTGCCGCAATTCCACCCCACGTGCGCTGCGCCGCACCTGTTTCGGCTCGTGCGGAGCTTCCCGTTTTTCCATAACCCTTTTTTGAAACCCCCTAGACATGGCTCTTCTTCCCTGCCCTCCTGACTTTACCGATCACGCGCCGATCAAGACGAATCGCCAGCTCGCCGAGAAATATGGCGTCGGCGAGAAGACGATCACGCGTTGGCGCAAGGAAACCGGCTGCACGGCATCGATCCGTCCGTTCGCGACGGCGGCACTGCCCAAGCAGCATGTTCCCGCGATCAGCCCCGGCATTGCCAGCGAGGCGGCGCAGTTCCTTCGCAAGATCTATCGTCCGGTCTATCACCGGATCATCGAGGGCAAGGAATTCCGCGGCCAATATGTCGTCGGCACCCAGGTGATGACCGAAAAGGAAGTCATCGCCCTCGCCGAGGAAAAGGGCTTCCAGCCCTATAATCGCCTGTTCGACCTGGCGAGCTGAGCGACCGCCAGTTCGGCCTTCGATATCGGCCGCGCTCCGCTCCCGCGGAGGCGGCCGTTTCGATTCCCGGGGATCAGCATCCGGCGCGGCCGAAGGCCCGCCTTCATTCGGCGGCGAGCGCCGTCACCTGGCCGTCGTAGAGAAGATGGAAAGCGTCCGGATAGCGGGCATGCTCCGCCGCCGGCGTTCGTGGGGCGCAGGGACTCATGGCGGGACGACGGGGGGGCGTGGATATCGGGCTGATCGGACGCGGTATGGCCGGACGGCGGGCGACCACCATATTGTGGAACCATTCGCCCACGTAGGAGCCGTCGATCCGATGGACCCGCGATCCCAGGATCCGGCCGAGCGGCGTGCCTTCCAGATCGTAGATCAGGCATTCGAACACGAAGCCCACCGCTTCCCCCGCGGTGTTGAAAACATACATCGCCACTATGCCACCTCCGCTCTTCCCACGCGTGCGGCCGGCACCCAGTTGCGCCCGCTTCCCGTTGATGTGATGTTTACCCTTTAAAGCAATGAACCGCGGGCGAAATTCGCCCATGAACCATTGGGCGACAAAACGTTCCGTAAGACGGACGGATGGAAGCCGGCCGGCAGGGCTTTGACCGGCGGAAGCGCCGATGCCATAGCGCCGGAATGGGGCTCTATCCATTCGTCCGTCCCTTGATATTCGCGCTCGACGCGGAGCGGGCCCACGGGCTGACGATCGCGGCCCTGCGATGGCTTCCCCATTTCCGGACGGCGGAGGTCCCCGAGTCGCTTGCGATCCGGGTCGCCGGCATCGACTTTCCCAACCCGCTCGGCCTGGCGCCCGGCTTCGACAAGGATGCCCTGGTATTTCGCCAGATGTTGCGGTTCGGCTTCGGATTCGCCGAGGTCGGAACCCTTACTCCGAGACCCCAGCCCGGCAATCCGCGCCCCCGCCTGTTCCGCCTGGTCGAAGACCGGGCGGTGATCAATCGCATGGGATTCAACAATGAGGGGCAGCCGGCGGCGCGGCAGCGGCTGGAAGGCCGCAACCGCCGCCAGGGGATCGTCGGAGTCAATATCGGCGCCAACAAGGACAGCACGGACAGGATCGCCGATTATGCGGCGGGCGTGGCGGCCATGGGCCCGGTGGCCGACTATCTGACCGTCAACATCTCCTCCCCCAACACGCCCGGGCTGCGGGACCTGCAGGACCGGCGCGCGCTGCGCGCCCTCCTTGCCTCGGTGGCCGAGGCGCGCGGACCGGACGGGCCGCCGATATTCCTCAAGCTCGCTCCCGACCTCGAGCGCGGCGACATCGACGGCATCGCCGCCGCGGCGATCGACCATCGGATGGACGCGCTGATCATCTCCAACACCACCATCTCGCGCCCGACGCTGGCCTCGCGCCATGCCGGCGAGGCGGGCGGCCTGTCCGGGGCGCCGCTCAAGCGGCTCGCGCTGCAAAGGCTGCGCGATTTCCGCAGCGCGACCGGCGGCGCCATCCCCCTGATCGCGGCCGGCGGTATCGAGAGCGGCGGCGACGCCTATGACCGGATCCGCGCCGGGGCGAGCTTGGTGCAGATCTATACGGCCCTGGTCTATCAGGGACCCGGGCTGGCGCGCCGGATCCTCCACGAGCTCGACGCCCATCTGGAGGCGGACGGATTCGCCACCGTCGGGGAAGCGGTGGGCACCGCACCATAGGATCCCGGTGTCTCTAGCGCAGACTCCTCCAATCCTCTAGCTGTCGGGCCATGGTCCACCGGCTTTTCCTTTTCCTCGCCCTTCTCTTCCTCCACGTCCAGGTGCTGGCCCAGGGCGTCGTCTCCGCTGCCGAGCCGCGCGCGGCCGAAGCGGGACGCGAGATATTGCGCGAAGGTGGCAGCGCCAGCGACGCCGCGATGGCGATGATGCTCGCCCTGACCGTGGTCGAGCCGCAATCGTCCGGCTTCGGCGGCGGCGGATTCCTGCTGCACCAGGATGCAGGGACGGGGCTGCTCCAGACGGTCGATGGGCGCGAAACCGCGCCTGCCGCCGCGATGCCCGATCGCTTCCTCACGCCCGAAGGCAAGCCGATGCCGTTCATCGAGGCGCTCGCGGGCGGCTATTCGGTCGGCGTGCCCGGAAACATAAGGCTGATGGCGCTCGCGCACGAGAAATGGGGCAAACTGCCCTGGGCGCGGCTGTTCGAGCCCGCGATCCGCCTGGCGGAGGAGGGGTTCACCGTCAGCCCCAGGCTTTCCGAAAGCATCCGCCGGCTGTCCGGCCTCTGGGGCGCCTTCCCCGAGATCAGCGCGCTCTACCTGGACGAGAGCGGCCAGCCGCTGCGGGCGGGGGCGACGCTGCGCAATCCGGCTCTTGCCCGGACTTTGCGCGTCATCGCCGAAAAGGGTCCGGACTCCTTCTACGAAGGCGAGATCGCGCAGCAGGTCTCGGACGCGGTCACCCAGGCGCCGCGCAATCCGGTGCCGCTCACCCTCGCCGATCTCGCCGCCTATGAAGCGAAGGAGCGGTCGCCGATCTGCGGCCGCTACCGCACCTTCCAGGTCTGCGGCATGGGCCCACCCTCTTCCGGCGGTATCACCGTCCTGCAGATCCTCGGCATGCTGGAGCGCTTCGACCTGAAGGCGATGGGGCCGCGCGATCCGCGCAGCTGGCACCTGATCGCCGAAGCGATGAAGCTCGCTTATGCCGACCGCGAACACTGGCTTGGGGACGCCGATTTCGTGGAGGTCCCGATAGCCGGGCTCATCGATCCCGCCTATCTGCGGGAACGCTCCCTGCTGATCTCCCCCGACAAGCCGCTCGGCCGCTACGAGCACGGGACTCCGCCCGGCGCGCCGGCACGCACCACCGGTCATGCCCAGGAGGTGCCGGGCACGACCCACTTCGTCGCGGTCGACCGCGCCGGAAACATCGCCACCATGACCTCCACCGTCGAAGGCCTGTTCGGGAGCCAGCTGATCGCCGGCGGCATGGTGCTCAACAACGAGCTGACCGATTTCAGCTTCGTGCCCGAAAGGGACGGCGCCCCGGTCGCGAACCGGGTCCAGCCCGGCAAGCGCCCGCTGTCCTCGATGTCGCCGACGATCGTCTATGACCAGGCTGGGAATCCGGTGCTCGCCCTCGGCTCGGCCGGCGGCAAGCGAATCATCATGCATGTCGCCAAGACGCTGATCGGCTATATGGATTTCGGCCTTCCGGCCGCGGAGGCGATCGCGCTTCCGAACATCTATTTCGGCGGAGATTCGACGTTGGTCGAACAGGGCAGCTTCCTCGCCGGCATGACTTCCGAACTGGCTCGGCTGAATGGGCTGGTCACCACCACCGCTCTGCCCTCCAAGGTCAATGCGGTCGAACGGACTCCGGACGGATGGCGCGGCGCCGCCGATCCGCGCGGCGACGGCGTGGCGCTGACGGAATGAAGGGCGAAGGCCTCGTCGAGATCCTGCGCCGGATCGACGACGCGCCGAACCTTCCCGCCCTGTTCTTCGGCCGTGCCGCCGAACGGGGCGACGCCCCCTTCCTCTGGGCCAGGCAGGACGGCGCCTGGACCAGCATGAGCTGGCGCGAGGCCGCCCGCCAGGTTGCCGCGCTCGCCGCCACGCTGAACCGGCTCGGCCTCGGCAACGGCGAGCGGATCGCGCTGGTATCCGAGAACCGGCCCGAATGGGCGATCGCGCATCTTGCGGTCATGACCGCCGGCTGCGTCACCGTGCCGGCCTACACCACCAACACCGAACGCGACCATCAGCATATCCTCGGCGACAGCGGCGCATCGGCCGTGATCGTGTCGACGCAGAAGCTGGCCAGGGCCCTGCTGCCCGCCGTCTATCGCGGATCCGCCTGCAGCCACGTCATCGCGATCGAGCCGCTGTCGACCGCCCAGAGCGGAAGCATCGCCTTGCACGACTGGTCCGCGCTGATCGCGGAGGGGGACGGCGCCGAGCCGCGGCCGCCGGCGGCCCGCCGCGAAGACCTCGCCTGCATCATCTACACCTCGGGCACCGGCGGCGCACCGCGCGGCGTCATGCTCTCGCATGGCGCGCTGCTGCACAATGCCGCCGGCGCCGCCGAAATCATCGCGGAGGACTTCCGCACCGGCGAGGAGCGGTTCCTGTCCTTCCTGCCGCTGTCCCACGCCTATGAGCATAGCGGCGGGCTGTTCCTGCCGATCGCGATGGGATCCGAAATCTATTATGCCGAGAGCCTTGAACGGCTCGCGGCCAATATCGCCGAGGTTCGGCCGACGATCATGCTGGTGGTGCCGCGCCTGTTCGAGGTGTTCCGGCAGCGCATCCTCAGTGCGATCGGAAAGGAAGGCAGGATCGCGAAGATCCTGCTCGATCGGGCGCTGGAGACAGGCGCCCGCAAGCGCGAGGGCAGGCTTCCCTTCTGGCAGAAGCCGCTCGACCTCCTGCTGGAAGCCACGATCCGCAAGCGGATCAGGGCCCGCTTCGGCGGGGTGATGAAAGCCCTGGTCTCCGGCGGCGCCCCCCTCAACCCCGAGGTCGGACATTTCTTCGAGGCGCTGGGACTGACCGTGCTCCAGGGCTATGGACAGACCGAGGCGGCGCCGATCGTCAGCGTCAACCGGCCCAGGGCCGGCATCCGGATGGAAACCGTCGGCCCCCCGCTGCGCAACACCGAGGTCCGGATCGCCGAGGACGGCGAGATATTGGTGCGCGGCGAGCTGGTGATGAAGGGCTATTGGCGCAATCCCGAGCTCACCGCCGCGACGGTGATCGACGGCTGGCTGCACACCGGCGACGTCGGCACCCTCGACGAGGCCGGGCGCCTGATGATCACCGACCGGAAGAAGGACCTCATCGTCCTCGACAAGGGCGACAATGTCGCGCCCCAAAGGGTTGAAGGCATGCTCACGCTGCAACCGGAGATCATGCAGGCGATGGTCGTCGGCGACCGGCGGCCGCATCTCGTCGCCCTGATCGTCCCCGATCCCGAATGGACCAAGGCCTGGGCAAAGGGGGCGGGCAAGCCGGACGGCCCCACCCTGCGCGACGATCCCGATTATCTTCGCGCGCTTTCGAGCGCGATCGACCGGGTGAATGCCGAGCTGTCGGTGACGGAGAAGGTGCGCCGCTTCTGCCTGGCGGACGAGCCGTTCACGATCGAGAACGAGCAGCTGACCCCGTCGATGAAGATCCGCCGCCACGTGCTGAAGCAGGTCTATGGCGCACGCCTCGAGGCGCTGTACGGAAAATAGGCGCGCCGCGCGCTAACGCGTGTAGGGCGTGAATTCGCCGAGGATGCATCCGCCGAACTCGATTCCGCTGGGGGCATCGAACACGATGCCGACGTCGCCGCTGCACAATTGGGTGCTGGTGGTGCGGAAGCGCAGGGAGCGCGACCGCGTCAGCATCGGGCAGCCGTTGCGCGGGCGATTGACCCAGACCACATTGTTGCTCGGCCCTTCGAACAGGATCGCATTTTCGCCGAAGCTCCGGTTGCCACCGAGCCCGCGCATGTTGATGCAGGAGACCGGACGGCCCGCTGTCCGCCCCTCGAGCACCGTGGCCAGTTCGGCCTCGGCCGATTCTTCGCCCTCGCGCGCCGACTGGGTGCTGGTGCAGGCGGCGACCGCAAGGGCCGCGAGCGATGCAAGAACCAGTGTCTTCATGGCTGCTTCTCCTCAGCGCACAAAACCAGCGAAAGGGCGATGGGTTTCACCCGCGGAACGAGTCTTTTGCCGCCCGCCGCGAAGCAAGCTCCTGCGCCGACGATGCGCGCATGAATATGTTGGTATCGCGCTCCAGTCCGATCGTCGTGGGAACCGTCGCCTCGCCCTCGGCACGCGCTGCTTCCACCTCCGCCAGCCGGGCCTTGAGCGCCGCATTGTCCGGCTCGACCGTCACTGCGAAGCGGGCGTTGGAGAGGGTATATTCGTGGGCGCAATAGACCTGCGTCTCGGGCGGAAGCGCGCCGAGCCGCTGCATGTTGCGGTACATCTGGTCCGCCGTCCCTTCGAACAGCCGGCCGCAACCCATGGCGAACAATGTGTCGCCGACGAACACGACCGATTCCGAGGGCAGATGATAGGCGATGTGGCCGGCGGTATGTGCGGGGACCTCCAGCACATGCGCTTCGATCGGTCCCAGCGCGACGGTGTCGCCTTCGCCGACCGCACGGTCGAGGGTCGGGATCTTCCCGGCCTCCGCGGCGGGAGCGGTCACCCGCGCCCCGGTCGCGCGCTTGATCGCCTCGTTCCCGCCGGTGTGGTCGCCATGCCAGTGGGTGTTCCAGATCTGGGTGATCCGCCATCCGCGCCGCTGCGCCTCGGCGAGCACCGGTTCGGCGACCGCAGGATCGATGACGACGGTTTCGCCCGATCCATTCTCGTGCGCGAGCCAGACGTAATTGTCGTTCAGGACCGGTATCCGGACGATCTCAAGCGATGAGCGCATCATATCCCTCACTGCTGAACTGGATGAGGCAGAAGCCGTGGCCGAACGGATCGGCGAACATGGCGAGCCTGCCGTAGGGCGTCTCCCGGGTCTCCCCTTCCTGGACGGCGCCGGCGGCCGTGACCCGGGCGATGGCGGCGTCCATGTCCTCCACCACGAAGTCCGGGTGGATCGGGGTCCAGTGCCGCGCGTAGCTCCGGCTGCCCCCGCCCGCCGGGCCGATCGGCGAGCCTTCGGCCTTCTTCAGGAGATAGATGGGGGCATCGCTGCCGAGGAGCTCGACGAAATCCTCATCGAAACGCCGCCCGACCCGCAATCCGAGCGCCGCGGTGTAGAAGCGCTCGGCCGCGACGATGTCCGGGACATCGATGTTGAGGAGCAGTCCCGGCACCGCGGCCGCCTACCATTCGCCGGTGTTGGGCATCGAGACCCAGGGTTCGGCCGGCGGCAACGGCTCGCCGGCCTGGAGCAGTTCGACCGAGATATTGTCGGGCGTGCGGACGAAGGCCATGTGGCCGTCGCGCGGGGGCCGGTTGATGGTCACGCCATTGTCCATCAGTCGTTGGCAGGTCTCGTAGATATTGTCGACGCTATAGGCCAGGTGGCCGAAATTGCGGCCGCCCGCATAGCCCTTCTCGTCCCAATTGTGGGTAAGCTCGACCTGGGCATCCTCGTTCCCCGGCGCGGCGAGGAAGATGAGGCTGAAGCGGCCCTTCTCATTGTCCATCCGTCGCACCTCCCGCAGGCCGAGCAGGTTGAAGAAGCGGATCGTCTCCTCCGGGTCGGAGACTCGGATCATCGTGTGCAGATATTTCATCGGGCGTCCTCACGCTTCAGGCAGGTGTCGGCTGCGCCCTACCACCTCCGAACGCCGGGCTCTAGGGTCGGGACTCCAGCATCCGGCGCATGTGGACCGCGGGCAGGAACAGGCCGCCGCCCAGCCCCACCTGCATCGGGCCGATCACGGTGAAGCCGAGCGCCCGGTAGAAGGGTTCGCCGTTGAGCGTGGCATAGGCTTCGAACGCGCGCACCCCTGCCGTCCGCGCATCCCTCTCGCAGCGCGCGTAGAGGAGGCGGCCGATCCCGCAGCCCACCCATCTCGCCGCGGTGGCGAAATGGCGGATGTGGGCCACCCCTTCGACCGCTTCCGTCGAATGGGGCTTCTCGAACGTCCAGCCCCCGCATCCGACCGGCTCGGGACCGGCCTCGGCGAGATAATAGGTGCCGGAGCGCAGCAGTGCCGGATTGGCGCGGGTCATGGCCGGCAGGATGCGGGCGAGCAAGGTGCGGTCGTAGGCGGTGCCGAGCAGGGCCGGATAGGAGGACTGCAGGACTTCGGAGACGGCGGCCGCATCGGCGGGCCCGGCCGCCCTGACCGCGATCGCGGGGAGGTCCCGGACCGGAATCACGGAGCCGCACCTGCAGTCACGTTCGGGGCGCCCGGCGGAACGAGGTCGATGACGATGATCCGTACGGGATCGGGTCCCACCACCCAGCCTTCGTGCAGCTGGCCGACGGATTCGGCCACCAGCTCGCCCGGCCCGAACACCCGCTCCAGCCCGGTATCGAGGTTGCGTACGCCCAGCCGGCCACGCTCGACATAGCCGAAGCGCGACCAGGGATGGCGATGCGGCGCGATGCTGGCTCCTGGCGCCATGTCGACCGCCGTTCCGACCACCTCCGCCGCGCCTTCCGGAAGCCGGAGCGGCTGGCCGGACATGGTGCTGTCCGTGCGCAGGATCTCCGCAGGGCGGACCGGCGGCGGCGTTTCTGCCGAGGCAGCGAAGGCCGGAAGGAGCACCAGCACCAGACAGCTTCTCCACATCTCTCCACTCCCCCTCATGTCCACATCAGGCTTGGTAATCCCGAGCCGGGCGACTAGCTAGGCTTTCATGTCCCCGGCCGTGTCCCCCGAAGCCCTTGCCGCCGACGCGATCCAGATGCTGGCGAAGCTCGTCGCCTTCGACACGACGTCGCGCAACTCCAACCTGGAGTTGATCCGCTTCGTCGAGGCGGAGCTGGGCCGGATCGGCGTGACCGGCACCCGGGTCGCCAATGCCGACGGCGGCAAGGCCAATCTCTATGCGACCGTCGGACCGGCGGTGGAAGGCGGGGTGATCCTGTCCGGCCACACCGACGTCGTGCCGGTGGATGGACAGGCCTGGTCGTCCGACCCGTTCCGCCTCCAGCAGAGGGGTATGCGGCTCTACGGGCGCGGCACTGCGGACATGAAGGCCTTCCTGGCGCTCGCCCTTGCCGCCGCGCCGCTGTTCACCGCCCTGAGGCGTCCCGTCCATCTCGCCTTCTCCTATGACGAAGAGGTCGGCTGCCTCGGCGCGCCGGCGATGATCGCCGACATCGCCAAGCGCGTGCCGCCGCCCATCGCCGCGGTCGTCGGCGAGCCCACCAACATGGAAGTGGTGAGCGCCCACAAGTCGATCTCGAGCTGGATCGTCACCGTAACCGGGCACGAGGCGCATTCCAGCCTTACCCACCTCGGCCTGTCCGCCAACATGGTCGCGGTTCGCCTGATGAGCAGCCTCGCGGCGCTCGCGGAGCGGCTGGAGCGCGAGCCGCCGCCCGGATCGCCCTTCACGCCCCCGCATGCGACGCTGACGATCGGCCAGATCGAGGGCGGAACCGCGGTCAACATCCTGGCGCGCCAATGCGTGTTCGCCTTCGACCTTCGCTGCCCGCCGGGCCTCGACGGCCACGAGCTGATCGCCCCCTTCTTCGCCGAGGCGCGGGCGATCGATGCGGACATGAAGGCGCGCTTCCCGGAAGCCGGGATCCAGATCGTGCACCGCTCCTCCGCCCCTGCGCTTGCGCCGGAACCGGAGGGGGAGGCCGAGCGGCTGATCCGCCGGATCGCCGGCGACAACGGGCCGGCGCGCGCGGTCGCCTATGCCGCCGAAGCGGGCCAGTTCCAGGGCGCCGGCTTCTCGACGGTGATCTGCGGGCCGGGCTCGATCGAACAGGCGCACCAGCCGGATGAATATATCGAAGTGACTCAGATCGAGCGGGGCGCCACCTTCATGCTGCGGCTCGCGGACGCGCTGGCCGGCTGAACCCCACGCATGAATGGTCAAGCGGCGAACGCCTTCGACCCCCGCCTGACCGCGCTGGTGGTCGCCAGCACCAGCTTCATGGCCTCGCTGGACGCGACGATCATCACCCTGGCGATGCCGCATATGGCGGACAGCTTCGGGGTGCAGCCGATCACCGTCACCATCGGCATCACCATCTATATCGTGGTGATGGCGACAATCATGCCGGCGAGCGCCTGGATCGCGGACCGGTTCGGCCCGCGCCGGGTGCTTGCCGTCGCCATCACCGGTTTCACCCTGGCGTCGATCCTGTGCGGGATCAGCCGCAGCATCGAGGCCTTCGCTGCCGCGCGGGCGCTGCAGGCCGCCTGCGCCGCGCTGATGTCCCCGGTCGGCAACCAGATATTGTTCCGGGTGACCCCCAAGAACAGGATCGTCACCGCGGTCGCGATCAGCACCACCCCGGCGCTGGTGGCCCCGGTTATCGGCCCGCCGCTCGGCGGGATGATCATCACCGCCCTGTCCTGGCCCTGGATCTTCTTCCTCAACGTGCCGATCAGCCTGGTCGCCATGGGGCTGACCCTGCGCTTCATCCCCAGGATCGGCCGTGCGGCGCCGCGGCCGTTCGACTGGCGCGGCTTCTTCCTGCTGGGCGCCGCATTCGCCTGCGTGATCTATGGCCTGGAGGAAGCCGCGCGGCTCCGGGGCAGCCCGGCGCTGCCGATCGGGCTGATTGTGGCAGGGATCGGGTTCGGTGTCGCGGCGGTGCGCCACATGCTGACGACTCCCCACCCGGTCGTCTCGCTCGGTGCGGTACGGGTGCGCACCTTCGTCGCCACCACCCTGACCGGCGGCGTGCTCGTCCGCATTCCCTTCCGCGGGCTGAACCTGATCCTGCCGCTGATGTTGCAGGGCGTGCTCGGCTTCAACGCCTTCTGGGCCGGACTGCTGCTGCTCGGATATAATGGCGGCGACCTCGCGCTGAAGGCGGTCGCCGGACGGATCCTGCGCCATACCGGCTTTCGCAGCGCGCTGACCGTCAGCGCAGTCCTGACGGCACTCGCGACCGCCGGGCTGATGCTGATCGACGCCGGAACGCCGTGGATCGTCGCGATGGTGGCGCTGATCCTCGCCGGCGCCGTCCGCTCCGTCCTGTTCACCGGCATGATGGCGCTGACCTTCGCCGACGTACCGCCGGACGAACTGCCCTATGCGACCATCCTCAACAATATCGGCGCCCAGGTGACCGGCGCGTTCGCCGTTTCCTTCACGGCCCTGCTGCTCAGCGGATCGGCGGCGCTTCGCGGCGGCGATCCCGGCCATCTCGCCCTCGCCGACTATCGCGCCGCAATGCTGGCCATAGCGGTGATCGGGCTCGGCGCTGCCTGGGTGTTCCTGCGGTTGCCGGGAGATGCCGGCGCGGAGGTGAGCGGCCACCGGACTGCCGGTTGACGGCCCGAAGCTATTCGAAGTCGGCGGCGCGGTCGCCGAGCAGGAAGCGGGGGCCGGCGCCGGCGCGGGCGGCGCGGTCGCCCGGATTGTAGAGCGCGCAGCGATCGAGCGACAGGCAGCCGCAGCCGATGCAGCCATCGAGCAGGTCCCGCGTGCGCTCGAGCATCCGGATCTTCGCGTCGAGCCGGCTGCGGATCCGCTCGCTGATGCCATGCCAGTCCCCGGCCGTCGGGGCCCGGCCGTCCGGAAGGGTGGCGAGCTCGGCCTGGATCTCGCCGATGCTGAGCCCGAGCTGCTGCGCGATCAGCGCGAAGGACAGGCGCCGGATGTCCGAGCGGAGGAAGCGGCGCTGGTTACCGCTGGTGCGCAGCGGCGCGATCAGGCCGCGCGCCTCGTAGAAGCGGATCGCCGAAACCGACAGGCCGGTCCGCCGGGCGAGCTCCCCGATCGTGAGCAGTTCGACGGCCATTCCAACCTCCGCATCCAAGCTTGACCTGAACTTAGCTTGAGGTTGTACGACTCGCAACCGGCACAGGCACGATGCACGTGCAAGCAACGGAGAAAGAAGGACAATCATGGGTCGAATCGAGCATGTGAACGTCACCGTCCGGAACCCGGAACGTACCGCGGAGCTGATGGAGAATCTGTTCGACTGGCATGTGCGGTGGAGCGGTCCCGCGCTCAACGGCGGGCATACGGTCCATGTCGGCAGCGGCGACCAGTATCTCGCCCTCTATGCCGCCAGGGAGGCGGACCATGGCGACGATGTCTTCAGCAAGGGGCGGCCGCTCAACCATATCGGCATATTGGTCGACGACATCGAGGCAACCGAACAGCGGGTGATCGCCGCCGGACTCGAACCGTTCAGCCATGCGGACTATGAGCCGGGCCGGCGCTTCTATTTCCTCGATCCCGACGGCACCGAATATGAAGTGGTGAGCTACGCCTGACGCCGTACGGCCCGTCCGGTCATGCGCCCTCGACGAACGACCGGATCCACCCTCCAACCCGCGCGCAGTCGTTCGGCCGTTCGAGCGAGGCGCGGGCGGCGGCTGGATCGTCCAGCCGATCGGCCACCAGATCGATCAGGGCGGCGGCAAATGCCGGATCGAATTCGGGATGGAACTGGAAGGAGATCGCCGGCTGGTCCTCATAGGCAAGGCCGCCGATCGGGCAGAAGGCATTGCCGGCGATCAGCCGGGTGGCGGGCGGCTGCTCCACCACCTGGTCCTGGTGCGAGACCGGCACCGCGACATGGTCGGCGCCGTCCATCCACGGCTCGCGGACGAGGATTCGATAATCCTGCAGCCCGACGCCCCAGCCCCGTCCCGACTTCACCGCGCGACCGCCGAAGGCCTCGGCCATGATCTGGTGGCCGAAGCAGATCCCGACCAGCTTCGCGCGGCCTTTCGCCGAACCGAGGAAGCGCTTCAGCGGACCGATCCATGGCAGGTCGTCATAGACGCCCGCCGGGGAGCCGGTGATGAGATAGGCGGGATGATCCTCCGGTCTTTCCGGATATTCGCCCCCGGTCACGTCGTAGCTGGCGGCGATGATATCCTGGCCGAGCAGGCGCGCGAACATGTCGGGATAGCGGCCGAATTCCGGTATCAGCCGGCGCGGCGGAAGCCCCGTTTCGAGAATCGCGAGGGTCACCATTGCGCGCGCCCGGTTGCACCGCCGCGAGTTTCCGCTACCGAGCTAGGCAATTCGAATGGAAGGATCATCGGGGTTCCTTCGACAGGAAGATGGGGTGGGACTGAAAGGTGAAGCTCTCCGACTGCAATTGCACCGAGGATTTTCGTCGCCTGGCGCGCCGGCGCCTGCCGGGGCCGGTATTCCATTATATCGACGGCGCCGCCGACGACGAACTGACCCTGCGCCGCAACACCGCGGCCTATGACGAATGCGACCTGGTGCCCAATGTGCTCGCCGGCGTCCAGGACATCGACATGAGCGTCACGGTGATGGGCAAGAAGATCGCCATGCCCATCTTCCTCTCGCCGACCGCGCTGCAGCGCCTGTTCCACTGGGAGGGCGAACGCGCCGTGGGCCGCGCGGCCGAGAAGTTCGGCACCTTCTTCGGCATCTCCTCCCTCGCCACCGTCAGCGTCGAGGAGATCGGGCGGACGGTGAACACCCCGAAGATGTTCCAGATCTACATCCACAAGGACAAGGGACTGAACCGCGCGCTGATCGACCGGTCCAAGGCCGCCGGATTCGATGTGATGGCGCTCACCGTCGACACCATCGTCGGCGGCAACCGCGAACGATGCCTGCGCACCGGATTCACCTCCCCGCCGAAGCTCACCGCACGCTCGGCGCTGAGCTTCGCCACCCACCCCGGCTGGACGCTCAACTATCTTCTGCGCGAATCCTTCGCCCTGCCCAACCTCAAAGACCATGTGCAGGAAGGCACCAATGTCGCCATGTCGATCGGCGACTATTTCAACACCATGCTGGACCAGTCGATGGACTGGAAGATGGCAGAACAGGTCCGTGCGGACTGGGGCGGCACCTTCTGCCTCAAGGGCATCATGTCGGTGGAGGACGCCAGGCGCGCCGTCGACATCGGCGCCGATGCGATCATGGTGTCCAATCACGGCGGCCGCCAGCTCGACGGCAGCCGCTCGCCGTTCGACCAGCTCGCGGCCATCGTCGATGCGGTCGGCGACCGGATCGACGTGATCTGCGACGGCGGCATCCGCCGCGGCAGCCATGTGCTGAAGGCGCTGAGCGTCGGCGCCAAGGCCTGCTCGGGCGGGCGCTGGTATCTCTATGCGCTGGCGGCCGCCGGCCAGCCCGGAGTCGAGCGCGCGCTCGGCCGCATGCGGGACGAGATCGAACGCGACATGAAGCTGATGGGCGTGCGGAGCGTCGGCGAGCTGTCGCGCGCGAACCTCGCCTGGCGGACCTAGGCGGGGGCTCAGGCCTCCGCCGCCGCGGGAGTCCTGGCCAGCCGCTCCCGCCCGTGCGGCGCGGAGAAATCGACCGGCGTACCGGCCGGGATGATCCCGCCCGCGTTCACCCACAGCGAATAATAGTTCTGGACGTAGAGCCGCGGCTTCACCGTCTCGGCGACGCCCGGCCACTGGTAGAGATCGCGGGTATAGGCCCAGAGATTGGGGAAGTCCCGCAGCTGCTGCCGGTTGCACTTGAACAGCGAGAAATAGGCCACGTCGAACCGCGCCAGCGTCGGAAACAGCCGCCAGTCCGCCTCGGTCGGCCGGTCACCGAGCAGGAAGCGCCGGTCCGCGAGCCGCGTCTCGATCTCGTCGAGCGCAGCGAACAGCTGGCCATAGGCCTCCTCATAGGCGTCCTGGCTGGTCGCGAAGCCGCAGCGATAGACGCCGTTGTTGATGTTCGCATAGGTGAAGGCGTTGAGCGCATCGATCTCGTCCCGCAGCGGCTCGGGATAGAAATCCTCGTCATTGCCGGCGACGCCGACGAACTCCGAATTGAGCATGCGGATGATTTCGGAGGATTCGTTGTTGACGATCCGCCGGCTCTTCTTGTCCCACAGCACCGGGATCGTGCACTTGCCGGTATAATCGGGATCGCTCGCCACATAGGCTTCCCACAGGTAACGGAAGCCGTTGATCTGGTCCCCGGTCGCTTCGGGCGACCTCGGGTCCGTCCCATATACCCAGCCATTCTCGCCGAAGCCGGGCAGGCAGTAGGAAATGGTGATGGCGTCCTTCAGCCCCTTCAGCGAGCGATAGAGGATGGTGCGATGGGCCCAGGGGCAGTGATAGCCGACATAGAGATGATAGCGTCCGGGCTCCGCCCTGAAGCCGGAGGAGCCGTCCGCGGTGATCCGGTCGCGAAAGGCGCTGGCGATCCGTACGAACTCGCCCTTGCTCCCGGTCTCGGGCGGCGAGTCCGTCGTCCAGACGCCTTCATTAAGATAGCCCATCGCGACTCTCCCTCGCGCTTCACTTGCCCTTCCGGGCGAGCAGGTCGACCTTCACCTGGATCTGCTGGGACACGAAGGTTCCGTTCGGATCGGACTGCCCGCCGAGATCCAGGGCGACGCGATCGAGCGTGGTGCTGCCCTGCATCCGCAGCCCGCCGGCTTCGGGCTTGAGGGTGAAGGGCAGGGTGACCGGAACGCTCTTGCTCTTCACCGTCACCGTGCCTTCGGCGACATAGCGGTCGGGGCCGTCGGTGCGGATCGAGCGGGTTGCGAAGGTCGCCTTCGGGAATTCCGCGATGTTGAACCATTCGAGCGCCTGCAGCGTCGTTTCCTGGAAATCGTCCCCGGTCTTCGCGCTGCCGGTGTCGATGGTCACGGTGGCGCTGGATTGCGCCAGATCCTTCGGGTCGAAGGCGATGCTGGCGCTCCAGTCTTCGAAGCGGCCCTCGAACGGGCTCCCGTTCGCTTCGCCGGAGAAAGTGATCCGGCTCTGGTCGGGCACGACGGTCCAGGCCGGCGGTGCCGCGGCGGCGCCGGCGAGCGGCGCGGCGATGCCGAGAAGCAGGGCGAAGGCGAGCATTTTCACGGTGGCGGTCTTTCCTGTGCTGGCGGACGATCGTTCGACGGAAGAGGAAGACGGAAGGCCCCGCCCGCGGATGCGGGGGAGGGTTCCTCGATGCCCATAGTGGACAATGACAACGAAACCGGCAAGCCGGTGCGGGGACAACGAAACCGGCAAGCCGGTGCAGGGCTCCTTTCGTCCCGCCTCAACCCCGGTGCACCGATCTTGCCGTGCCTGTCGGGGCGCACGGACTAATCTCGAGGCTCCGGGGGGCCGGCTGACATCTGCAGCAGCGAAGAGCTCCCGCACGCTGGAAGAGGGCATGGTGGACGACGCGCGACAGGATGAAGACAGCGACAGCCGCATCGTGGTGGTCTCGGGACCGAGGGGGTTCGATCCCGCCGCTGCGCTGTTCGCGGGCGGCGTCGAAGTGCGCGAGGACGACGTCCTCGTCGCCTACGAGCGCCCCGGCAATGTCTCGATCGACATATTGACCAACTGAACCCGCGCACAGTCGCTGCAACCTTATTGCCGCGCCGGGCTTTGATGATCCGACAGGCGCGGGAGAAACGGGGATGCTCGAAGGCGTCCGGGCACGCATTGCCGCAGCGGCGCTGATGCTGCTGGCGATCCTGTTCGCCCTGCCCGCGTCATCCGCGCCGCCGCCGCAGCGCGCTGCAATGCTGCTGGACATCGAGGGCGCGATCGGCCCCGCCACCGCCGATTATGTCACGCGCGGCCTCGCCGATGCGGAGGAGCTGCGAGCACCGGTGGTCATCCTGCGCATGGACACGCCGGGCGGGCTCGACAGCTCGATGCGCGAGATCATCCGCGCGGTCCTGCGCTCGCCCGTGCCGGTGGCTGCCTATGTGCACCCGAGCGGCGCGCGCGCCGCGAGCGCCGGCGCCTTCATCCTCTACGCCAGCCATATTGCCGCCATGACGCCAGGCACCAATGTCGGCGCCGCCACGCCGGTCCAGATCGGGGCGGCGCCGTCGTCCCCGGACAGCGGGCCGAAGGAGGGCGACGGCGGCGGACAGGCGAAGGGCAGTCCCGCCAATGCCAGCGAGGCCAAGGCGGTGAACGATGCCGTCGCCTACATCCGCTCGCTCGCCGAACTGCGCGGCCGCAACGCCGACTGGGCGGAGGCCGCGGTGCGCGAGGCCGCGAGCCTTTCCGCAACGGCTGCGCTCGAGCAGCAGGTGATCGACATCGTCGCCGATGACATCGAGGACCTGCTGGCTCAGATCGACGGCCGCACGGTCACCGCCGGCGGGATCGAGCGCCGGCTCGAAACGCGGGCGATCGCGGTCGACGAGGTCGCCCCCACCTGGCGAACCCGCTTCCTGTCCGCGATCACCAACCCCAATGTCGCACTGATCCTGATGATGATCGGCGTCTACGGGCTGATCTTCGAATTCATGAGCCCCGGCTCCGTCTATCCCGGCGTGATCGGCGCCGTCTGTCTGCTGCTCGGCCTCTACGCACTGGCGGCGCTGCCAGTGAATTATGCGGGTATCGCCCTGCTCATCCTCGGGGTCGCGCTGCTCGCGGCAGAGGCCTTCACACCCTCCTTCGGCGCGCTCGGGATCGGCGGGCTCGCCGCGCTGGTGTTCGGGTCGGCGATCCTGTTCGACACCGACGTGCCGGAATTCCGCATCGGCTGGCCGGTGATTGCCGGGGTGGCGCTGTCCGGCCTCGTCATGACCGTGATCGTGGCCAGGGTCGGGGTCGCGGCGCGGCGCCGGAAGGTCGTCAGCGGGCGGGAGCAGATGATCGGCCTCACCGGCACCGTGCTCGGTTGGGACGGCGGCCGCGGCCACGTCTTCGTGCGCGGTGAACGTTGGCGGGCAACCGGCGTTGGTTCGCTGCGCGAGGGCGACACGGTCCGGGTGCGGTCGATCGAGGATCTGACGCTTGACGTCGAACCCGCCTCGCCGCCGGACAGGGAGGACTGAACATGGCAGATTTCGGAAACTTCGCCTTCTGGATCCCGGCGGTCCTCATCCTCCTCCTGATCCTGATGGCCTCGATCAAGATCCTGCGCGAGTATGAACGCGGAGTCGTGTTCACCCTCGGCCGCTTCACCGGCGTCAAGGGCCCTGGACTGATCCTGCTGATCCCGCTGGTGCAGCAGATGGTGCGCATCGACCTCAGGACGCTGGTGCTGGACGTGCCGACGCAGGACGTCATCTCGCGCGACAACGTCTCGGTCCGGGTCAATGCCGTCATCTATTTCCGGGTGATCGACCCGGAGAAGGCCACCATCCAGGTCGAGGATTATATGGCCGCAACCAGCCAGCTGGCGCAGACCACCCTGCGCTCGGTGCTCGGCAAGCATGAGCTGGACGAGATGCTGGCCGAGCGGGACAAGCTCAATGCCGACATCCAGGACATCCTCGACGCCCAGACCGATGCCTGGGGGATCAAGGTCGCCAATGTCGAGATCAAGCATGTCGACCTCAACGAGGTGATGATCCGCGCCATCGCCCGCCAGGCCGAGGCCGAGCGCGAGCGGCGCGCCAAGGTGATCAATGCCGAAGGCGAGCAGCAGGCGGCGCACGCCCTGCTGGAGGCCGCACGGATCCTCGGCCAGTCGCCCCAGTCGATGCAGCTGCGCTACCTTTCGACCCTCAACGTACTGGCGGGGGAGAAGAGCTCGACCATCGTCTTCCCCTTCCCGATGGAATTGCGGGACCTGCTCGGCCGCGGAGGGGAGCGCGGGGGCGGGGGCGAAACCTCCGGCTCCCAGGGGTGAGGTTCGGAGCCCTCTTGGCCCTTCTTCCCTCGTCCGCGAAATGCGCTTTGGCTCAGGGCTGGTCCGGTTCCCCGTCCTCGCCGCTGTTCGCGGCAAGGGCGGCCTGGGCCCGCTTGCCGGCCGGCGAATCGGGCGCGAGCCGGATCGCGCGCATGTAGAGGCCGCGCGCCGCTTCCTCCTCGCCGCTGATGCCGGCGATATTGCCGGCGAGCAGCAGCAGGTCGGGATCGTCCGGCGCCAGCTCGATCGCTCTGGCGATATCGTTCCTGGCGCGCGGAAGCTCCTCCTGGCGAAGCGCCAGGGCGGACGACAGGTACCAGCCGAAGGCGTCGTCCGGCACCAGTTCGAGCCCGCGATCGACGTCGTGACGTGCAGCGGCGAGATCGCCGAGCGCAACATTGGCGCGACCGCGATCGAGATGGACTTCGCCGCGCAGCGCCTCGGACAGCGAGCCGGCCGCGAGCGCGGCGTCGAACGCATTGCGCGCCTTCACCCCGTCGTTCGCGGCGAGCCAGGCGTTGCCCGCCTGCACCCAGAAATCCGCCCGGCGGGGGTCCTTTTCGGTCTCCGCCTCCCGCGCAGCCTGCTCGAAGGCGACGGCGGCGGGCTGCCACCGCTCGAGTCGGGCATAGGCCTGGCCCAGGCACTGGCGCGCGAACAGGCCGCCGCCGTGCAGCCGCCAGTCCTCTGCGCTGGCAACGGCGCGCTCGGGGTCGCTTTGCACGAGGGCGACGCAGCGCCGGTAATTGGCCTCGTCGCCGGCGGCGACGTCGGATGCCGGCGCCTGGGCGAGCAGAGCGAGCAAGGATAGGATCACAGGGCCTCCAGCAGTCCCTCGACGGTCGCGATCAGCAGCGTGATGTCCTGATCCCGCGACAGACGGTGGTCGCCGTCCTTTATAAGGATCGTCTGCACGTCGGATGAACGGATCTGCTTGGCGAGCTCCAGCGCATAGGCCCAGGGCACGTCCGGATCCTGCTGCCCCTGCAGCAGCCGCACCGGGCAATCGACGGCGATCGGCGCATGCAGGACGCGCAGCGCCTCGCCGCTCTGCCAGAGGTCGCGGGTGACGATCGTCGGCTGGTCGCCGTAGGGCGACGGCCGTTCGAGCCGCCCGTTCTGGAGAATCGCGAGCTTCTCCTCCTGGCTGAAGCCCCAGGCGGTGAAATCGGGTGCGGCGGCGATCCCGACCAGGCCCGTCACCCGCTCCGGCCGCGCCAGCGCCGCATGGAGCATCAGCCAGCCGCCCATCGAGGAGCCGATCAGCACCACCGGTCCCTGGGCGACGAGGTCGATCATCGCCAGCACGTCGTCCCGCCAGTCGGTGAGCGTCTGCGCCTCGAACGCGCCGCCGCTGGAGCCGCAGCCCCCATAATCGAACCGGATGAACGCGCGGCCCTGTGCCTGCGCCCAATGATCGAGCGCGATCGCCTTGCTCCCTTCCATGTCGGACATGAAGCCCGGCAGGAAGATCAGGGTCGGCCCCCTGCCTTCGCGGTGGCGATAGGCGAGCGGCCGGTCGGCGGCCTGCGATTCCTCCAGCATCTCACTCATCGAACTTCTCCGGCGGGCAGGGCGTCGGGCGCGCCTTCCTCGCCGCGAGAAACGACGGTGGCGGCGACCAGATCGCCAGTGACGTTGAGGGTGGTCCGGCACATGTCGAGGAAGCGATCAACCCCGAGCACCAGGCCGATACCGGCCGGCGGCACCCCGACCATGCCGAGGATCAGCGCGACCACCGGCAGCGATCCGGCCGGGACGCCGGCGGTGCCGATCCCGCCCAGGATGCACACCAGCATCACCATCAGCTGCTGGGCGAGGGTCAGCTCGACTCCGAAGAACTGCGCCAGGAACAGGACGGTCACGCCCTCGAACATCGCGGTGCCGTTCTGGTTGGCGGTGGCGCCGATGGTGAGGACGAAGCGCGAGACGCGCGGCGGCAGCCGCAGGCGGGTTTCGGCGACCCGCAGGGCGGTCGGAAGCGTGGCGTTGGACGATGCGGTGGAAAAGGCCATCACCATCGCCTCGTTGACCTCGCGGAAGAAGGCGATCGGCGATTTGCGGGCCAGCACCTGCAGCAGGATCGGGAAGACGATGAACATCTGGATCCCGAGCGCCAGCAGCACCACCCCGACATAGGCGCTGAGGCGGATCAGCAGGTCCCATCCGAAGATCGCCGCGAGATTGAACATGAAGCAGGCGATGGCGATCGGCGCGAGGCGGATGACGATGCCGATCAGCCGCATCGTCACTTCGAAAATCCCCTCGATCGCCTTCTGCAGCTGCATCACCGGGCCGGTCGGCACCAGGACGATGCCGATCCCGAAGAAAAGCGCGAAGAACATCACCGCCAATATATCGTTGTCGGCTGCGGCGCCGATGACGTTGGTCGGTACGATGTTGAGCAGGGCAGCCACGCCGGTCGGCCGGTCCTCGCTGCCGGCCAGGATCGCCTGGGCTCCTTCGCGGCCGTTCGCGAGCAGGGCCTGCGCCTGGACCGGATCGACCCCGCTGCCCGGCTGGAGCAGATTGACGATGATGAGACTGACCACCACCGCCAGCGTCGAGACCAGCACCGTATAGAGGATGGTCTTGATGCCGACCCGCTTCAATGCGGCGATTTCGCCCATTTCCGAAATGCCGACGACCAGCGCCGAGAACAGGAGCGGAATCACCAGCATGAACAGGAGCCGCAGGAAGATCTGGCCGATCGGTCCGGTCACATAGGTGGTGACCGCGCTCACCCATTCGGCGCCCGGAGCCCCCGCATAGGCCACGAGTCCCGCCACCAGCCCGACCAGGAAGCCGATCAGCATCTGCGTCTGCAGGGGCAGCCTGATGCGGGCGGCCCGGGCCTCGTTTTCCAACGCCTTCCTCCTCCTGTTCGAATCCGGCAACAAGGCGATTGCGCGGCTCGGGTCAAGCGCGGCTTGCGCCGGGAGCGCATCGACGGGCATAAGCCGCGCCTCCGGCAACCATTTTTGACGAAACGGCACGATGACGGCGCAGTTCAAGATCACGCTCCCCGACGGCTCTGTCCGCGAGGTCGCGCCGGGCACTACCCCGGCCGACATCGCGGCGGCGATCGGGCCGGGACTCGCCAAGGCCGCGCTGGCTGCCCGGGTCAACGGCGAACTGCGCGACGTGAACCGGCCGATCGAGGGCGATGCCGCGCTCGCGCTGGTCACCGTCCGGGACGAGGCGGATGCACTCGAACTGGTCCGCCACGATTATGCCCATGTGCTCGCCGAAGCGGTGCAGAAGCTGTTCCCCGGCACCCAGATCACCTTCGGTCCGGCGACCGAAGACGGATTCTATTACGACTTCGCGCCGAAGGACCGCCCCTTCACCGAAGAGGATCTTCCCGCGATCGAGGAGGAGATGCGGCGCATCATCCGCGAGGACAAGCCGCTGGTGCGGGAGGTTTGGACGCGCGACCAGCTGATCTCCTACTTCAAGGAGCATGGCGAGACGTTCAAGGCGGAATGGGCGGCCGAGCTTCCGGAAGGCGAGGAGCTGACCATCTACCGCTCCGGCGGGGACTGGCTCGACATGTGCCGCGGCCCGCACCTCGCCTCGACCGGCCGGCTCGATCCCAATGCGTTCAAGCTGACGCGCGTGTCGGGCGCCTACTGGCGCGGCGACCAGCGCAACCCGATGCTGTCGCGCATCTACGGCACCGGCTGGCTCAACAAGAAGCAGCTCGACGAGCATATGCACCGGCTGGAGGAGGCCGCGAAGCGCGACCACCGCAAGCTCGGCCGCGAGATGGACCTGTTCCACTTCCAGGAGGAAGCGGCGGGATCGATCTTCTGGCATGCGCCCGGCTGGACGCTCTACCAGGCGCTCGAACAATATATGCGGCGCCGCCTCGATGCCGCCGGCTACCAGGAGGTGCGCACGCCGCTGGTCTATCACAACAAATTCTGGGTGACCTCCGGCCACTGGGAGAAGTTCCGGGAGAACATGTTCGTCATCCCGGACGAGCGCCCCTCGACCGAGCCGGGCCAGCCGCTGATCTCCGGCGATCCGGTCTATATGGCGCTGAAGCCGATGAACTGCCCGGCGCACATCCAGATCTACGGCCAGGGCATCAGGAGCTATCGCGACCTGCCGATCCGCATGGCCGAGTTCGGCAATTGCCACCGCAACGAGCCGCACGGAGCGCTGCACGGGCTGATGCGGGTGCGGCAGTTCGTGCAGGACGACGCCCATATCTTCTGCCGCGAAGACCAGTTCCTCGAGGAATCGGTCCTGTTCATCGACCTTCTGAAGCGCGTATATGACGATCTCGGCTTCACCGACTGGTTCGTGAAGCTGGCCACGCGTCCGGAGATGCGTGCCGGCGAGGATGCGGTGTGGGACAAGGCCGAGGCGGGGCTGGAGGAAGCGCTGAACCGCGCCGGCCTGCAATTCGAATGGGCGCCGGGCGAAGGCGCCTTCTACGGACCCAAGATCGAATTCCACCTGCGCGACGCGATCGGCCGCAGCTGGCAGTGCGGCACCCTGCAGCTCGACTTCGTGCTGCCGGAGCGGTTCGACATGGCCTATATCGGCGAGGACGGGGAGCGGCACCGCCCGGTGATGCTCCACCGCGCCATCGTCGGCTCGATGGAGCGGTTCATCGCGATCCTGCTCGAAAATTATGCCGGCCGCCTGCCGCTGTGGCTGGCGCCGACCCAGGCGGTGGTGGCGACGATCGTGTCCGACGCCAATCCCTATGCCGAAGAGGTGGTCGCCGCGCTCAGGGCGGCCGGAATCCGGGCCGAGGCCGACGTGCGCAACGAGAAGATCAACTACAAGGTGCGCGAGCACAGCCTCGCCAAGGTCCCCAACCTGCTCGTCGTCGGCAAGCGCGAGGCCGAAGAGCGCACCATCGCGCTGCGCCGGCTCGGCACCGAGGAAAAGCAGCAGATGCTGACCCTCGAGGAAGCGGTGATGCAGCTCCAGGTCGAAGCGACCCCGCCCGACCTGAGGGGATAAGGGGAAACGCACAGTCCACTCACTCCCTGCGGTCCGGAGGGAGTGAGACCCTCGGATCAGACCAGAGCGCTCCCCACTCCGACTCCGCCGGCGAGGATCAGGCTCAACGCCCACAGCGTGTCGAGATTGAACCAGCTCGCGCGCAGGAAGCGCAGGCCGAGATAGCGGTAGATCAGCCAGGCGAGCGTGCCGCCGCTCGCCATCATCGCCAGCGTGTGGACGATCGCCACCGCGGATGCAGTCACGATCGGGCTCGCCGCCACCATCGGCGCGACGCCGTGGTGGCCATGGCCGTGCGGCTGCGCCATACCGAGATAGACAGGAAGGATCAGCAGGGCGGCGCCATGGGCGGTCGCGATCAGGAAGGACCAGAAGACGAGCCGGGAAGGATGGATCCGCGCCAGCGCGCGGGGATGGCGCGGCTGGACCAGGCGGTACAGCCCGAAGGCGACCACCACCGCTCCGGCGACGATCCGCACCTCGTCCAGCCGTGGGGCGAGGCGGGCGAGCAGCGCGGCCGGCAGCAGCACCAGCGCCATGGCGAGCAGATGCCCGACGCCCAGCAGCAGCATGGCGCGGACGAGCGCGCCGGTCCTTTTCTCCCACAGGCCGGCCGAGACCGCGAGCGGCCAGCCCATGCCGGGGCTCAGGCCATGATAGATGCCGCTGCCCAGGACGGCGGCCCAGAGCAGCCATTGGCCCCCGTCCATGCGGAAACGCTCAGGCGGACGGATAGCAGAAGGAGTCGGTCGAGCAGTCGCCGCCTTCCAGCCGCACCTGATGGGTGCGGTAGCCGCCGGGGCCGCGCACCAGGAAATCGGGCGCGATCGCCATCGCCCCGTCCGGCCCGACGTCGACCTTCACCATCGCGCTGCGCATTCCGCGCGGATAGAATTGTTCGTCCCAGGTCGAGTAGAGCGAATTGGTGAAATAGACCCGCTTCCCGTCGCGGCTGATCTCCACCATCTGCGGCCCGCCGTCATAGGATTCGCCGTTGGGATGCGGCGTCCGGCGGGCGATTCCGCCGATATGGATCGAACCGTGCAGCTTCGGCTTGCGCGGATCGCTCACGTCATATTGGCGCAGCTCGCCGGTGCCCCAGCAGGAGACGTAGAGGAAGCGGTCGTCGAGCGAGAGATCGATGTCGGTGATCAGCGGCGGCACCGCCCCGAAGCCCTGGAGCAGCGGCGGCAGGTCCTCCGCCGCGGCCGGCTCCGCCGCGATCACCGCCGTCTTTTCGGCGTGGAAGGTCCCGCCTTCGCGCCACCAGGTCCAGATCGATCCTTCGAGATTGTTGGTGTCGACCACGACTCCGACGAAGCCATATTCCTTCGAGGGATCGTGGGCCGGCCGGACTTCGAGCGCCATCTGGTGATTGGCGCCGAGATCGATGGTCTGGACGTTGCGCCGCGCCCTCAGGTCCCAGAAATGCAACCGGTGCCCGTAGCGGTTGCCGAGCAGGTCCTCGGGCACGATCCCATTCTCGAACTGCGGCGGAAGCGCCCATTCGCTCGAGACCATGTAGTCGCGCGGCAGGTTCCACCAGAAATCGTAATGGAGCCGCTGGGACCCGCGATCGACCTCCCACTTGCCGAGCACCTCGAAGGTCTCGCAGTCGAGGATGAAGATGCCGGGCGGTCCGTCGGTCCCGTCCGGCCCGCCGCCGCCCAAGGTGCTGATGTAGATGCCGTCGGGCCCGCAATGGACGGTGTGCGGCCGCGAATAGCCGGTCTTGGCCAGCACCTCTTCCGGCTCGATGATCTTGTGGATCTTCGCCTCGGTCGGATGCGGCCTGGTGTCGATGATGTAGATTCGCGACGAGCGCATGCCGGGAACGATGAGATAGCGTCGTTCCAGCGAGCCATGACCCGACACCGGCGAGAGGGCGGAACTGCAGGCGTTCCAGCCGAAATGGTGAAACTCGTCGCCGGTGCTCGGCATAACCACCTGATGCACGACCTGCCCGTAGGAAGCGGAGGCGGGATCGACATCGACGACGCCCAGCGCATCGGGCTTCGCGCCGTCCGGACAGAGCATCGCCACATAGGCGTAGCGCTCGGGTGGAGCCTCCATCGCGAGCTGGGGTGAGGGATAGAAGCTGGGGTCCGGCCTGATGTTCATGACTGCATCCTCCCGCAGGTGCGCCGGCGGACGGCCCGCAGTTCATGGTCCGCCGCCCGGGATGGAGGATAGCACAAGGCGCTAGGGTCGCTCCACGTCCGCCGCACCCGCCAGGATCGCCGCCAGGTCGCACTGGCGGAAGGGCTTCACCAGACAGGGGACGCCGGCGGCGATGCCGTCATCCTCCGCATAGCCCGAAACCACGATCACCGGCAGGTCGGGGAGCCGGGTTCGGGCTTGCTGCACCAGATCCATGCCGTTCATGCCCGGCATCAGATGGTCGGTGATCATGACCTCCGGCCGCAGTCCCTCGTCCAGCAGCCGCAGCGCCTCTTCCGCCGATTCCGCTTCCACCACCTCATAGCCCAGATCGGACAGCATGTCGGCCGTGCTCATGCGCACGAGCTGCTCGTCGTCGACGAGCAAGGCGGTGCCGGCACGCCTCGGCGTTTCCTCGCGCACGCCGCGGTCCTCCGCCGGAGGCCGGCCGGCGATGGGAAGCCATAGCTCCACCGACGTGCCCAGGCCGGAGCGGCTGCGGATCGTGAGGGCTCCGCCGAGCTGTGACGCCAGCCCATGCACCATCGACAGGCCCAGCCCGGTGCCATGGCCGATGCCCTTGGTGCTGAAGAAGGGCTCGATCGCCCGCGACTGCGTCTCGGTATCCATGCCGACGCCGGTGTCGGTCACCGCCAGCCGGATGTAGCGGCCGGCCGGCAGCCCCGCCCGGTGGCCATGGTCGATCGACTCGCAGGCCGCCGAGATGGTCAGCGTGCCGCCGTCCGGCATGGCGTCGCGTGCATTCACCGCCAGGTTCAGTATCGCCATCTCGATCTGGTTGGCATCGGCCAGCGCAGCCGGCAGCCCCGGTTCGACCTCCACCTCGACCCGGATCCGCGGGCCGGTCGTACTGTCGACCAGGTCCGCCATGCCCGCGACCAGCCCGCCGAGATCGACCGGCACTGGCTGGAGCGGCTGGCGCCGGGCGAAGGCGAGCAGGCGCTGGACCAGGGTCTTGGCCCGCTCGGCGGCCTGCAAGGCGCCGTTGATCTGCCGCTGGGCCCGGTCGTCTCCCACGCCGCGCCGAAGCAGCATGTCGAGGCTGCCGATGATCGGGGTCAGCAGATTGTTGAAATCATGCGCCACGCCGCCGGTGAGCTGGCCCATCGCCTCCAGCTTCTGGCTCTGCCGCAATGCCTCCTGCGCCTGCTGGAGCTCCGCCGTCCGCTCCGCCACCCGCTGTTCGAGCGTCTCGTTGAGCTCGCGCAGCCGTTCCTGGGCGACGTGCGCCTCGGTGGCGTCATGGCCTTCGCAGAAGATTCCCGTGACCGCGCCGTCCTCGTCGGTGATCGGCGCATAGATGAAATCGAGAAAGAGCTGGTCGGAGCCGGAGCCGTCGTCGCGGTCGAGCCGCATCGGCACCCGCCGGGCGACGAACCGCTCGCCCGTGGCATAGACCTGATCGAGCCAGTCGAAGAAGCCCTGGCCCTGAAGGTCGGGAAAGGCCTCGCGCACCGTCCTTCCCACCACGCCGCGATCGCCGAACAGCCGGGCGAAGGTTTCGTTGGCGAATTCGAAGCGATGCTCCGGCCCCCGCAGCACGGAGATGAAGCCTGGCGCCTGCTCGAACATGCGCCGCTGCCGCCCGATTTCCGCGGCACGGCGGCGTTCGGCGAGCACCCGCTCCGTGGTTTCGTGACCCTGGTTGAACACGCCGACCACCGATCCGTCCTCTCCGCGGATCGGGGTGAAGCTGTAGTTCCAGTAAGTCTCGCGCGCCACGCCCTCACGAACGATCGGGAGCATATAGTCGAAGGTGGAGAGTCCTTCGCCGGTCGCCAGGACCTGGTCCAGCTGAGGACCGACGATATCCCATATGTCGACCCACACTTCGGCAGCGGGACGGCCGAGCGCCCAGGGATGGCGGCCGGCGGGAATCGGTGCCCAGGCATCGTTGTAGAGCAGGCGCAGTTCCGGCCCCCAGTAAATGGCGGTCGGAAAGCTGGAATGGACGCAGATGGACAGTGCCGAGCGCAGCGACTGCGGCCAGCCTCGGGGATCCCCGAGGGGAGAGGCGCTCCAGTCGTGGGCGCGGATGCGCGCCCCCATCTCGCCGCCACCGGCCAGGAAATCGAAGGCATCGGCCGGAGCGATTCGCGGGTCCTCCTCGTCGGCTGGCGGTCCGGGCGTCTCGCTCAATGGCGGAATTCCGCGCCCTTGCGGAGTTGCCGGAGGTGTGGCGATAGAGAAGATCCTTTCACATCAATATGATGCGCCACGGTGGCACCCTCATTACGGCCGGACCGTTACTGCTTTCGAGCGGCAACGCGACGGGACCCTAGAAGGTCCGCTGCGCCGCCAGCCGATTTTCCTCGCGCACCGCCGTGCGGCGCTCGCCGGTGACGCAGACATAGTCGCCGGCAAATGCCTCGCGCCAGACGAAGCCCATCCGGCAGGTCATCGGCCCATAGGCGCCGCCGGTCGGGCTGCGCCGGGCATCGGCCTCGCGATTCTCCGCCCGGACGAGCGCCCGCGATTCGGGCGTGACGCAGACCCGGTCGGCCGGGCCGGCTTCCCGCCAGACGAAACCGGGGCGGCATTGGCCGGCGCTGCCCGGATCGAAGGTCACCCGCACCTCGGCGCCGCGCGGCTGCAGGCTGCCGGCCGCCGGATCCTGCGAAAGGATCGTGCGTGCCGCCTTGCCGGCCGGCGCGCCGGGGCTCTCGACCAGCGCGAACCCCCGGGCGTCGGCCTTGGCCTGCTCGACCGTCCTGCCGACGAAGTCCGGAACCGCGACCCGCGGCTCCTCGCGCGTGCCGCCGAACAGGAGATAGGCGCCAAGCCCGAGCAGCAGGAGGATGCCCAGCGCGACCAGCAGCCAGATCCACCATCGCGGGCGCGGTCGGCCGCCGGTCGCGGCCGGGAGAAGCTTCGCGACGGTCACCGGGCCGTCGGCATGGTCGTTGTCGGGATCGTCGACGGCGACGATGCGGAGATGGAACGGAAAGTCGCCGCCCGGCACGTCGTTCGGGATGGCCGCCGTCACCGTCACCCGCTGGGTCTCGCCGGGGGCGAAATGCCGCTCGCGCTCCCCCTCTATCCCGAACCAGTCCGCCTGCGCACCGCCCGGGACCTGGATGCTCAGCCGGCCGTAGCGGCCCTCGCCGCTCCGGTTCGTCACATCGTAGCCGGCCGAACCGCGGGCAGGCGCCGCACCGCCGGGCTCGCGCGGCCGGATGATGTCGATCGCGGTGGGACCGTCGGGAATCTCGAAACTGGGCATCGTCCACTCCTTGCAGGGGGAGGTTCGGTGACACGCGATGCACGACAGGCGATCCGGACAGGGGCGCATGCGCCCCCGGACGGCCGCCGCGAAGCCTACACCTTCGGGGATCATCCATCCATCGAATCGGGATTTCCGATGGCCGTTCGCCACGAACGCAGCCTGGGCAGCGGAACCGCAACGACTTTCGCTTTCCGCGCAGTTGCGGCAATCAGGACAGAGCGGAGTGAGGGCTTATGACGGAAAAGGTCGAATTCGGGGAAAATTACGAGTTCCCGAAAGAAGTGCACAACATGCTGGTCGGCGCGCAGGCCGCGCATGTCGAATTCAGCGCCATGGCCGACAGCAAGGCCAGCATCCTGATGGGCGCGACCTTCGTCGTCTTCTCCCTCACGCTGGGAGAGATGGAGACCAACGAAATCTCGATCCCGCTGCTGCTGCTCGGCGCCTTCTCCTTCGCCGCCACGGTGCTGTCCGTGCTTGCGATCCTGCCCGAGTTCGGCGGCAAGAAGGCGAGCAGGCCAAACCTGCTCTTCTTCGGCGTCTTCGCCCGCATGAAGGAGGATGAGTTCGTCGACAGGCTGGTGGACGAGATGCGGTCCGAGGAGAAGGTCTACCGGATGATGGCGCGGGACCTCTATCAGAATGGCGTGATCCTGCAGCGGCACAAATATCGCTATCTCACCTACGCCTATCGCACCTTCCTGGTCGGCATCGTCATCACCGCGGCCGGGTTCGTGGGTCAGAGCCTGCTCGGCTGATGGCCGTCCACGACCTGCTCGTCGCGCAGATCAGCGATCTCCATATCGGCGGCGCGATCATCGACGGGGTCGACGTCAATCTCGAGCGGCTCGACCGGGTGCTCGCCCATCTCGCGGCCATGGCACGGCGGCCCGACCTGCTCCTCGTCACCGGCGACCTGATCGAGCAGGAAAATGCGGAGGCCGGTTACCGCCTGCTCGCCGAGCGGCTCGAGCGCTGCCCGTTCCCTGCCCATGTGACGATCGGCAACCACGACCTGCGCGAACCCGCCTTCCGGCAGTTCCGCGGCGGAAGCGGCGGCTTTCTGCACTATGTGGTGGAAGCCGGGCCGCTGCGGCTCATCGTCCTCGACACGGTCGAGGAAGGGCGCCACGGCGGCGCCTTCTGCGAGGCCCGGTCGGCCTGGCTGCGCAGCCGCCTCGCCGAAGCACCGGACCGGCCGACCCTGATCGCGCTCCACCATCCGCCGATCGACACCGGAATCGACTGGCTCACCACCGTGCCCGACGAGCCCTGGCTCGCCCGGCTCGACGCCGCGCTCGCCGGCCAGGACCAGATCGTCGCGATCGTCGGGGGCCATGTGCACCGGCCGATTTCCGCGAGCCGCAACGGGATTTCCGTGCGCGTCTGCCCGGCGGTCGCGGCCCAGCTCGCGCTCGAGCTGGCGCCGCTGGACCCGGACGTGCCGGACGGACGCCCGCTCGTCGTCGATGCCCCGCCCGGCTATGCGCTGCACCTGTGGCGGGACGGCGTGCTCACCAGCCATGCCGATTTCGTGCAGGACCAGCCGGTGCTGGCACGGTTCGACGAACGCATGCAGGGGCTGGTGCGGGCGATCTTCGCCGAGCGCCCCTGAGCCGCACCAGGGGCATCGCCATGATCCAGACGCTTGGCCGGCTGCTCCCAGGCAAGTGGGCCGCGCTGGCCCTCGTCTTCCTGGTCCTCGTCACCGCCGATTACGCCTCCATCCAGATCAGCCGGATCGTCGACCAGAAGGCCGGCGATATCATGCTTGCGCGTGCCGGCGAACGCCGTCCGCCTTCCGACCGGGTGGTGATCGTCGACATCGACCAGCATTCGCTCGAGCTGATGAACGATCTGGCCGGCAGCTGGCCGTGGCCGCGGTCGGTGCACGGCGAACTGATCGAGCATATCGCGCGGCAGCGGCCGCGGGCGATCGCCTTCGACATCCTGTTCAACGAGGCGGACATCTACCGCCCCGAACATGACGCGCTGTTCGCCGAAGCGGTCGCGCACCATCCCAATGTGTGGCTGGCGATGACCCTGAATTCGGACGGTGACGGCGCCCGGATGCGGGACCTGCCGGCGTCGGTCGGCGTTCGCCCGCTCACCGATCCGCCCTCCGACGCGCGGGTGCCGCTGATGCTGCCGCTGGTGGTGATCAACCAGTCCGACGCGATGCGGGGCGGCCTCATCAACTTCACGCCGGACAGCGACGGGGTGGGCCGCCACCATCTCCTCTACCAGGACCGGTCCGGATGGCGCTTTCCCTCCCTGCCGGCGCGCATCCTCGAGGCGCTCGGCCGCCCGCTGCCGGAGCAGCAGCAGATCCTGCTCAACTGGCGGAGCGGCTGGAAGCACGTCTCCTACGCCGACATCTATCTCGACAGCCTGCGGCAGCGGCCGACGCGCGATCCGAGCGAATTCAGGGACAAGATCGTGGTGGTCGGCACCTCGGCGCCGGGTCTGCAGGACCTGCAGGTGACCCCGCTCGGCAGCACCTATCCGGGCGTGCAGATCCTCGCCACCGCGTTCGACAATCTCGACCGCGGCGACTGGCTGAGCGAGGTGCCGCGCCGATCGACCCTGCTGCCGGCGCTGGCGCTGATCGCCCTCGTCGCCATCGCCTTCAGCCGCAGGTTCAGCGCCACCAACATCGGTTACGGCCTGACCGGCATCACCCTGGTCGTCCTGGTCGCGGCCTGGCTGGCGCTGGTCCGCGGTACCTTCGTGCCGGTGTTCGCGCCGCTGGCGCTCGCCTGGCTCTTCTATCTCGCCTGCAGCGGCTTGGCCTATCTGGAGGAGCGGACGCAGCGGCTGCGTACCGCTGGCATGTTCAAGCGCTTCCTCGACCCGCGCGTCGTCGCCGACCTGATCGAGCGCGGCGAGATCGACTACCGCCAGAATGCCGAGGCGCGCGAAGTGACCGTGCTCTTTTCCGACATCCGCGGCTTCACCACCCTGTCGGAAACCGCGCCGCCGGAGGAAGTGGTGGCGCTGCTCAACCGCTATTTCTCCCGCCAGGTGGAGGTGATCTTCCGGCACGGCGGAACGCTCGACAAGTTCATCGGCGATGCGATCATGGCCTTCTGGGGCGCGCCCACTGCCTCCCCGGACCATGCCCGGCGCGCGGTGGCGGCGGCGATGGACATGTCGGCGGCGCTCGAGGAACTGCGCAGCGGGCTCGGTGCGCTGGGGACCGAGCTGGAGATCGGGATCGGCATCCATAGCGGCCGCGCCGTCGTTGGCTTCATCGGGTCGAGCGACCGACTCGACTATACGGTGATCGGCGACACGGTGAATCTGGCCAGCCGGATCGAGGGCCTGACCAAGGGTGTGGCGCGCGTCCTGGTCTCCGAATCCACCCGCGAGGCCGCCGGAGCGCATTTTCGTTGGAAAGATTGCGGCTTTCATCGCGTCAAGGGCCGCGATGCCCCCGTCCGTCTCTATGAGCCGGAAGCCAGTTCTGATAGGTAATGATACGGGGTTAGGGGAGATCCTATGCGGTTGACCGCCACATTGCTGTGCGCGCTCGGACTGATCCTGCCGCTCGCATCCGCTAATGCCGCCGAAAAAGGGCAGACGCTCCGGGCCGCGAACCTGATGACCGGTCCGGCGATCGACAGCGCGCCCGTCGCCAAGCTCGCGGCGAAACAGCCGATCACCATCCTGTCGCGCAAGGGCGCCTGGATGCAGGTCGACTCCGGCGGCCAGACCGGATGGCTCCGCATGACCGAGGTGCGCGCGGAAACGGGCTCCGTCCCCGCCCCGCAGCGCGCGAGCGCCGCCTATCGCACCGGCAGCCGGGGATCGACGGCAACCACCGGGATCAAGGGTGTCGACGAAGAGGATATCCGCAATTCGGTGCCAGACATGGCGCAGGTCGCGAGCATGGACGCGCTGATGGTCGGTGAGGCGGAGGCGGCCACCCATGCCCGGCAGAGCGGCCTCAGGGAATCCCAGCTCGCCTATTTCAACGACAAGCGCCGGAAATGACCATGAAGCGCCCCCTTTCCCTCACGCTGGCGCTCGCCCTCGCGGCCGCGACCCTCCCCGCCCCGGCCTCTGCGCAATTCGGGCTCGGCAGCCTGATCGACAAGGTGGGCACCGTCAAGAAGGTCGGCGATGCGACGCGCTCGATCGACGAGCCCGAGGAGATCGAGATCGGCGGTCATCTCGCCGGCATCGTCCTCGGCGCGGCGCCGCTCGCCGAGGACCCGGCGCTGCAGCATTATGTCAACCGCCTCGGCCGCTGGCTGGCGCAGCATAGCGAGCGGCCGAATCTGCCCTGGAAGTTCGGCGTCATCGAGACCGACGACGTCAACGCCTTCTCCACACCGGGGGGCTATGTTCTGATCTCCCGCGGCCTGTTCGACAGGATGCGCAACGAGGCCGAGCTGGCGGGGGTGCTGGCGCACGAGATCGCCCATGTCGTCGACAAGCATCACATCAAGGCGCTCCAGAACGACAAGGGCATGGCCGCGCTGACCGAAATCGGCGGATCGATGGCCGCCAGCGGCGTCGACGGGGGGCTTGCCGGCGAGGCGGTCAGCAAGTTGGTCGAAAGCGGCAAGGACATGTTCATCAAGGGCCTCGACAAGGACGACGAATATGAGGCCGACCGGATGGGCGTGGTGATCGCCGCGCGGTCGGGCTATTCGCCCTACGGCCTCGTCGGCGTGCTGCAGACGCTCAGCGCTGCGCCGGAGACGGACAAGGGCTTCGCCCTGATGTTCAAGACCCATCCCACGCCGGTGTCGCGGATCGAGCGGCTGGACAGGGTGATGGGGACCCAGCTCGACGGCGTTGAGGGACTGGTCGACGACCTTCCCGGCTTCGTCGCCCTGCGCAACCCGGAGCCGGCGCCGGTCGCCGAAACGGCCGCCGTCGCCAGTCCGGTCAAGGCATCGCGAAAGCAGCGGTGAGCACGGCGCCGGCCGGCGGCGAAACCGGCCGGATCGATCCGACCGGCTTCATCCGGGAGAACCTGCCCATACGGACGGTCCCGGGCATTCCCGAAATCCGATTGCACGCCGCCGCGCCGTCGAGCGGACTCCATCGCCTTGCAGGTAAGGACGAAGAGGCCTTCGGCACGCCTTATTGGGCCTATCGCTGGGCCGGCGGGCTCGCGCTGGCGCGCCATCTGCTCGACCATCCGCAAAGCGTCGCGGGCCTGCGGGTGCTCGACCTCGGTGCCGGGTCAGGGCTGGTCGCCATCGCCGCAGCGAGAGCGGGCGCCCGCACCGTGCTTGCCGCCGACGTCGATCCCTGCGCGCTCGCAGCAACCCGGCTGAATGCGGCGCTGAACCGTGTCTCCATCGCCACGCTGGAGGCGGATCTCACCGCCGGCGCGCCGCCGGACGTGGACCTGATCCTGGTCGGCGACCTCTTCTATGCAGAGGAGTTGGCGAAGCGTGTGACGGCCTTTCTCGACCGTTGCCTCGCCGCCGGCCGGGCCGCGCTCGTCGGCGATCCCTGGCGCAGGCACCTGCCGACGACGCGGCTCATCGAGCTGGCACGATATGAGGTGGCGGAGGTCGGGGACCGGCCGTCCCGGGCGAGCGGCGTCTTCGCCTTCCGCGCCGGAAGGGCAATCAGCCCTGCGGCGCCAGATCCTTGCTGACGAGGACGAGGTCGGGATCCCCGGGAAAAGGCTCGGCGCGGAAGCCCATGTCGGCTTCGACCGCAAGCGCCTGGCGATTCTGGCGACTCTCGACCGCCTCGACGCGCCCTATGCCGCGGCGCTGCGCTTCGCGGGCGAGATGGTCGAGCAGGGCCCAGCCGATACCGCGGTTCTTGTAGTCGGAGCGCAGCGAGATCGCGACTTCCGCCCGCTTGCGGTGCGGATCGGCGGCCAGCATGGCCGTGCCGATCAGCACGTCGCCGTCGAAGGCGAGGAAATTCTCGCTGCTATCATGATCGACCGCGACCAGGGGCTCCAGTTCGGCATGGCGCACCGTGCCGGTGCCGCCGAGGAAGCGGAAGCGCCGGTCCTCCTCCGAGACATGGGTGAAGAATTCCGCAAGCAGCGACTCGTCCTCCGGCCGTGCCGGACGAACGCGGAAGTGGAAATCCTTCCAGGTGGTCAGCATCATCTCGCCGCTCTGGGTCGCATCGGCCATGGGCCACCCTCCTCCTGTCCTGATAGGGATGCGCAACGAACGGACGCACCCGTCCCGCGTTCCATGCCGGTATCGGGCCGATGGGCGTCGCCCCCGGCAGAGGAACGGCGAAGGGGGATGCCGGCAACGCGCACTTTTTCGTCGCCCATGTCACATCCCGGCGGGCTGTCTCGTCATGGAGTCGCAACCAGTGAAAGGAACGACCCATGACTGCCAAGCTCGACCCCTTTGCCGCCGCCCCCCGGCTCATGCAGCAGTGGATGGCCACGTCGCTCGCCGTGCAGGAGAGCCTGGACCCCGGCCTTGCTGAGCTGGTGAAGCTGCGCGCCTCGATGATCAACGGCTGCGCCAATTGCATCAACATGCATGCCGCCGAAGCCCGCTCCAGGGGCGAGAGCGAACAGCGCATTTACCTGCTGCCGGCCTGGCGCGAGGCGCCCTGCTACAGCGAGCGCGAGCGCGCCGCCCTGGCCTGGACCGATGCCTTGACGCGGCTTTCGGAAGGGCACAGCCATGAAGAGGCCTATGAAGCGCTCAAGGCGCAGTTCAGCGAAGAGGAGCAGGTGAAGCTGACCCTGATGATCAACGTCATCAACGGCTGGAACCGGATCGCGGTGGGCTTCGGCCTGTTCCTCGACAGGCGGCCCGCGCAGGCGGCTGCGTGAGCGACGCTCCGGCAGCGACGGACGCAGCGGTGATCTTCGATCTGCTGCGTCCACGTCTGATGCGGGTGGCCTATCGCATGCTGGGATCGGTCGCCGATGCGGAGGATGTCGTGCAGGACGCCTTCGTCCGCTGGATGGCGGCCGACCGCAGCGAGGTTCGCGAGCCCGAAGCCTATCTCCGCCGCACAGTGACGCGGCTGTGCCTCGACCAGCTCAAGTCCGCGCGTCACCGCCGGGAGACCTATGTCGGACCCTGGCTGCCGGACCCGGTAGTGGAGCAGGAGGAGGAAGAGGATGTCACCCTGCCGCTGATGCTGGCGCTGGAACGGCGTCGCCGCTGGAACGCGCCGCCTTCCTGCTCCACGACCTGTTCGGCGTGAGTTTCGACGAGGTCGCCGCAACGATCGGACGCGATCCGGCCGCCTGCCGGCAGCTCGCCGCCCGCGCCCGCACCCATGTGCGCGAGGCGCGGCCGCGTTTCCGGGTGGAACGGCAGCGCGGGCTGGAGATTGCCGCAGCCTTCTTCGCCGCCTCGCGCAATGGGGAGATGGAAAGGCTCGGCGCCCTGCTCGCCTCCGACGTCAGTCTGCACGCGGATGGCGGCGGCAAGCGGCCGGCGGCTCCGGCGCCGATCCTGGGCTTTGCTCATGTGATGCGGGTGCACAGGTCGCTTGCGGTGCTGTTCCGCAAGCACGGGTCGGAGCTGGTCGAGACCTGCTTCATCAACGGCCTGCCGGGCTTCGTCACCCGCGAAGCGGACGGCGAGTTCCAGACCACCGCGCTGGAGATCGAGGACGGCAGGATCAGCGCCATCTATGTGATGCGCAACCCCGACAAGCTGCGCCACCTCCACTGATCCCCACGCGCCGCCCGGCGGCGCTGGACGAAGTTGACATAATCAATAAAAGATATCGTCCCGAGGGATCGAAGGAGGGGAAAAGCACATGGCGGACACGCGCAGGACCTTGGGCAGCCGGCGCCGCCGGCGGCTCGCGCTCGGCCTCGCCGCATCGACGCTGATGGCACTGGGATTCGCCCGCCCCGCGGCGGCGCAGGACTGCGGGGCGCTGGCGTCGCTGGAGCTGCCGCAGGGGAGGGTGGATTCGGCCGAGACGGTCGCTGCCGGATCGTTCGAAGCGCCGCCGGCGATGTTCGGCCCGCCCCCGGGCTTGGTCGCCGCCACCTTCGAGCGGCTGCCGCAATTCTGCCGCGTCCGCGCGACCCTGACACCCAGCGCCGATTCCGACATCAAGGTCGAGATCTGGCTTCCCGCCTCCGGCTGGAACGGCAAGTTCGTCGGCATCGGCAATGGAATTTGGGCAGGATCGATCAGCTATTTCCAGATGGCCGATCCGCTGGCCCGCGGCTATGCGGTCGCGGCCACCGACACCGGCCATGTCGGCGACGGCCTGACCGGCGATTTTGCCGTCGGCCATCCCGAAAAGCTCGTCGATTTCGGCTATCGCGCGGTGCATGAGATGACGGTGGCCGCCAAGCGCGCCATCGCCGCTTATTACGGCAGCGGGCCGAAGCTGTCGCTGTGGAACAGCTGCTCCACGGGCGGGCGGCAGGGTTTGATGTCGGCCTATCGCTATCCCGAGGATTATGACGCCATTTCGGCGATGGCGCCGGCCAATCCGATGACCGGGCTGATGACCCAGACCATCTGGACCGGCTACCAGGCGCTGCGCACGCCCACCGCCGGGCTGTCGCTTCCGAAGCTCACCGCCGTCCACCGCGCCTATGTCGCCCAGTGCGACGCCAGGGACGGGCTGAAGGACGGCCTGGTGTCCGACCCGCGAAGCTGCAGCTTCGATCCAGCCACCATCCGGTGCAGGGCCGGGGACAGCGACGACTGCCTCACCGGCGAACAGGTGCAGACCCTGCGCGCCATCTACGACGGGGTCCGCGATTCCCGCACCGGGGCCCGCACCTTCCCCGGCTTCCCGCCCGGCGCAGAAATACAGCTCGCGGCGCTGATCGCCGGACCGGAGCCGTTTTCGGTGGCGACCAGCTACATGCGCTCCCTGGTATTCGCCGATCCGCGCTGGGATTTTCGCAGCTTCGATTATGGCGCCGACGCCGATCGCGCCCGCGATTATGGCGAGGCCACACTCGACGTGCCTGCGACCGGCCTCAGCTCCTTTTTCGCGCGCGGCGGCAAGCTGCTGCTCAGCCACGGCTGGCAGGACGGGCTGATCCCGGCCAGCAACACCATCCTGTTCCACGACGAGCTGCGGGCCGTCCTGCCGGAGCGCCGGGCGGCGGAGCAGTTGCGGCTGTTCATGGCGCCGGGCATGGACCATTGCGCAGGTGGCGAGGGGCCGTCGGTGTTCGACACGCTGGACGTGATCGATCGCTGGGCGAGCGAGGGCAGGGCGCCGGATCGCATTGTCGCCACCCGCGCGCCGGGCCAGCCGTCGATGTCCCGCCCGCTGTGCCCGTTTCCGCAGGTTGCGCGCTATCACGGCGAAGGCGACGCGGCGGACGCGGGCAGTTTCGACTGCGCAGCGCCATGAGCCACGCGCCCGACGCTGTGCTTTTTCGGCCGGGAGCCGCCGCGAGCACTTGGCGAACGGCGCGCAACATGCTCAACAGGAAGTGCGTGAAAAGCACAGATGCTGCCGCAAAAGGGGAATGCCTGTGAAACATGGACTATGGTTCGTCGCCGCGCTGCTGCTCGGCAGTGCCGCGGCTCACGGCCAGGCGCTGAACGCACCGGTCGTCGCCCATCCGGATCCCGAATCCCTGTTCACCAGCCCGGATCCGAAGCTGCATGCCAACAAACAGGTGGCGCTCAAGATCGTGAAGGAGCTGCTGGAGGCGGGCCATTGGGACCGGGCGCCGCTCTATCTCACGAAGGAATATATCCAGCACAATCCGCTGGCGGCGTCCGGCCTCGACGCCGTGGTCCATTATTTCGTCAACGTCGCCAAGGTGGAGCCGAAGCCGATCCCGGAAAAGATGCAGACCAAAGTCGTCGCGGTCCAGGCCGAGGGCGATTATGTGACGGTCAGCTTCGTCCGCGAGATGAAGGATCCCAAGGATCCGTCGAACACCTACACCACCACCTGGTTCGACATGTGGCGGTTCGAGGACGGCAAGGCGGCCGAGCATTGGGATCCGGCCACGCTCCCGGCGGCGCCTCCGCCCGCAGCTGCCGCGGCCCAGTGAAGCGCGCCGACACGCGGGCGCGGTGCCGCGCGGCGTCGGCCGCGATCGCCGTTGCCATGCTGCTGGCGCAGCCGGCCGTCGCCGGAGCGCAGGACGCCGATTCGCTTCGGGAGGCGCAGGACCGGGCGGCGATCGCCGAGCTGATGTGGAACTATGTCCGCGCGATCGACAGCCTGGATGCCGACGCCTATCCGCGCGTATTCACGCCGGACGGCGCCTTCCTCGCCGGCCCCAGCGCGACGCGGGGTCCCGAGGCGCTCCGCAAGATGGTGCTCGACCTGCGGAAGGGCCAGGAGGAGCGCCGCGCCAAAGGCGAGACGGTTGCGGCCATGCATCATGTGATGACCAACGAGCATGTCGAGTTCATCGACCGCGACACCGCCCGCATCCATTATTACTGGATGACGGTCTTCGCGGGATCGCCAGGCAGCCAGCCTCCGCGGGTGGCGGCGGCCGGCCGCGGCGTCGACGAGCTCGTTCGCGTGGACGGCAAGTGGCTGATCCGGACGCGGAACGTGACGCCGGAGGATCGCGCCCCGAGGCCGTGATCGCCGGAGCCCGGCCGTCTGGAACCGTGAATCGCTGCGGACCCGATGAAAAATGCTTCACGGGCGGCGGCAGGAACAAGATTCCGCCATAGCCTTCACGCCACAGGTCATTGAAAATCGCACGGTCTCTCGCGGGCCATCTTCCCTTCGAAGCCGCGAATCACTACGTGACGCGCAGGAAACATCTTTCAGGAGAACCGACTATACGACCCCCTCTCAACCGGCGCCCGATGGTGCCACCCATGAGCGGACCCCGCTTCAACGAATTCATTTCCGCGCCGCGCGTGCGCGTGATCGACGAGAATGGCGACAACCTCGGCGTGATGCTGACCGCCGAAGCCATTGAGCAGGCCGCCGACGCAGGCCTCGACCTCGTCGAAGTATCTCCAAACGCCGATCCGCCGGTCTGCAAGTTCCTGGACGTCGGCAAGTTCAAATATGAGGCCCAGAAAAAGGCCAATCTTGCCCGCAAGTCGCAGAAGACGCAGGAGATCAAGGAGATCAAGATGCGTCCGAACATCGACGACCACGATTATGACGTGAAGATGCGGTCGATCCACAAGTTCCTCGGCGAAGGCGACAAGGTGAAGGTCACCCTGCGCTTTCGGGGTCGCGAGCTGGCGCATGGCGAACTCGGCATGCAGCTGCTCCGCCGGGTGCAGGAGGATGTCAGCGACGAAGCCAAGGTCGAACAGCATCCGCGGATGGAAGGCCGCCAGATGCTGATGGTGCTGGCGCCCAAATAAGCCGCCTCACGGCACGGCAGAGCCTTCACGGGCCTGCCGTTCCGGCCTTCCGCCCAGCCGAACACCGCCGATTTCCGTCCGCGGTCCGGAGGAGGCCCGCCAGGCTGGGTTTCAAACCGCTACGCAATAGTTGCCCATCGGCCATGCCTCGCCGGAATCCGGCGGCCCCGCTGGTGGCAGGCCGCGCTTTGGAATAGTTTCCACGGCAACAACCATAACATTCCGGGAGAGAGGAATGTTGACGCGGATGTGGCTGGCTCCGGCCGCCACACTGGCGCTTGCGTCACCGGCGCTGGCCCAGGACAAACCCGAGTCTTCCGGCGCAGCCGGATCCGCCCGGATGGCGGAAGATGAAGCCGACACCGAGATACTGATCACCGCCACGCGGCGGGCGAGCCCGCTGAGTGACGTTCCGATCGCGGTGACGGCGATTACCGCCGAAGCGCTGCAGAATTCGGGCGCGTCCGACATCCGGCAGCTCAACCGGCTTTCGCCTTCGTTGCTGGTCTCCTCGACCGTTACCGAGACGAGCGGAGTCGCGCGGATCCGCGGGATAGGCACGGTGGGCGACAATCCGGGCCTGGAAAGCTCGGTCGGCATGTTCGTCGATGGCGTCTATCGCAACCGCACCGGGGTCGGGCTCACCGAACTGGGGCCGATCGAGCGGATCGAGGTGCTGCGCGGACCGCAGGGAACCCTGTTCGGTCGCAATACGTCGGCCGGGCTGATCAATGTCGTCACCGCCGACCCCAGGTTCGATGCCGAGGCCTATGGCGAGGCCAGCTTCGGCAATTTCGATCTCGTCCGGATCGGCGCCGGCGCGACCGGGCCGCTGTCCGACACCGTTGCGGCCCGGATCGACGGCATCTTCATGCGGCGGGACGGCTTCCTCAAGAACGTGGTCTCCGGCGGCCGGGTCAACGATCGCGACCGCTGGCTGGTGCGCGGGAAACTGCTGTTCGAGCCGACCGAAGACCTGTCGATCCTGTTCGTCGGCGATTACGCCAGACGGGATGAGGAGTGCTGCGCCGCCGCCTATCTCCCGACTGCCGACGTGACCCGCAATGCTGACGGCAGCCTCGCCTTCGCGCCCTCGTCCGTCGCCGCCCTGATTGGGGGGATCGAATCTTTGGTCCCCGGCGCCGGCCCGGGGCTGGTATTGGACGACAGTTTCGCGCGGCGGATCGCACTGACTCCGGGCCGAAGCTTCCGCACCGACGTCGAGGACTGGGGACTGTCGGGCGAGATCAACTGGGATTTCGGCGGCGCCACCCTCACGTCGATCACCGCCTGGCGGGACTGGGAATATGTCGGCGGCCAGGACGCCGACTTCACCCCGCTCGACATCGTCGCCCGCGACGACGACGGCAGCCGCGGACACCGGTTCCGCACCTTCACCCAGGAGCTTCGGCTGCAGGGCTCCGCATTCGACGAACGGCTCGACTGGCTCGCGGGCGCCTATTTCGCCCGTGAAAGGCTGACGCTGCGCGAGAACAACAGCTACGGGGCCGATTACGACCGGTTCGCTGCGGCCGTGGTTCGGGCGAACGGTGCACAGCTCGGCAATCCCCTGCTCGCCGCCTTTCCCGGCTTTCCCCTGCTGTCCCCCTTCGTCCAGGGCACCGCGCTCACCCTCCTCGCCACCAATCCCGCCTTTGCCGCGGTGCCGCCGGAAGCGCGGCCGGCAATCGCCGCGGGGCTCGCCTCCCAGGTGCAGAACATCGTCCTCGCCGACACCGGCATCCACGACGAATTCCGGCAGAAGAGCCGCAACTGGGCGCTGTTCACCCACAATATCCTGCGCGTGACCGACCGGCTCTCGCTGACGCTCGGCGCGCGCTACACCAGCGAGCGCAAGTCGCTCGAGGCCGATCTGGCCAGCACCAGCCCGTGCGGCGCCTATGTCGCGAACATCCAGCGGCTCAACGCCATCGCCGCGGCCGCCGCGACGCCCGGCGCGCCGGGCGTGTTCCCCGGGCTGCCGCCCGAACTCAATCCGGCCGTCGCCGGGCTGGCGACCGCGCTGGCCGGGGCGCAGGGACTGCAGGCGCTTGCGGGCCTGCCCTGCGTGTTCAATTCGGTCGAGGGCAGCTTCGAGACCCGGAAGACCGAGAAGGAATGGTCGGGAACCGCGGTGCTGAGCTTCAAGCCCACCGAGCGGCTGATGGCCTATGCCAGCTATGCGCGCGGCTACAAGGCGGGCGGCTTCAACCTCGACCGGGCGCCGCTGTTCAATCCGCTGACGCTGGGGACCGTCGCCGACCTCAACGTGCTGCACTTCGATCCGGAGAAGGTCGACGCCTTCGAGATCGGCGCCAAATATGACGGGCGCGGCTTCGACATCGCCATCGCCGCCTTCTACCAGATCTTCGAGAGCTTCCAGCTCAACACCTTCAGCGGCACCACCTTCTTCGTCACCGACATCCGCGGCTGCAAGGACGATCTGGGCGACCGGGACGAGGATCTGATCCCCGGCAACAGCCCCTGCGACAATCCGCGCAGCGGCGTCACTTCGCAGGGGATCGAGGTCGAGGCCCATGCCACGCCGATGCAGTATTTCTCGCTTACGGCCGGCTTCGTCTATGCCGATACCCGCTATCGCAAGGACCTGTCCGGGACGCCCGATTTCGTGACCGGCGACAATTCGCTGCAGCCTGCCCTGTTCCTGCTGCCCGGATCGCGCCTGTCCAATTCGTCCGAATATGCGGTGACGGGATCGGCACAATGGACGCCCCCGATCACCGACGACCTGCGCGCGCTTCTCTATGCGGACCTGCGCTACACCAGCCGGATCAACACGGGATCCGACCTGTTCGTCGAGAAGGTGCAGGACGGCGTGCTGGTGGTGAACGCCCGCCTCGGTGTCGGGCACCATGACGGCCGCTGGACCGTCGAACTGTGGGCGCAGAATCTGTTTGACGAGGATTATATCCAGACCGCGATCAACATGCCGCTGCAGGGATCGAACAGCTCGCGGGCGCAGACCGAACGGTTCGGAACGCCGGCGACCCAGCTGTTCGGCGCCTTCCTCGCCGAGCCCAGGACCTATGGCGTGACGGTGCGGACGCGGTTCTGACCCGCGCCGCCCGGACGTTACGCCCCTGCGCCGACCGCCTGCTGCTCCCCCGCGATCTGCCGCAAGGCCCCTTCATAGGCATCGGCAGGCTGGCCGCCCGAGATGAGATAGCGTCCTTCGACCACCGCCGCGGGCACCGCGTTGATGCCGCGCTGGCGCCACAGGAGCTCGTCGCGGCGCACCTCCTCGGTGAACCGGCCTTCGGCCAGCATCGCCGCCGCGTCGCCGGCATCGAGACCGACTTCACCGGCCAGGCCGGCGAGCAATTCATGATCGCCGACGTCGCGATTCTCGGTGAAATAGGTGCGGAACAAGGCAAGCTTGAGCGCGACCTGCTTCGGCCCTTCCGCCCAGTGGAGCAGGCGATGGGCGTCGAACGTATTGCGGACCCGCGCCTCGGGCCCCATCGGCATGTCCACGCCAGCCTCGGCGGCGCGGCCGCGCAGGGCCTCGGTCATGCTCGAAAGATCGCGGCCCGGGCCGAACTTGCGGGCGAGGTGATCGGCCATCAGCTCGCCACCGGCCGGCATGTCGGGATTGAGCTCGAACGGCTGGCAGTGGATCTCGACCGCGATCGTCCCGCGCAGCCGTTCGACCGCGTCGACGAGCCCCTTGAGGCCGATGAAGCACCAGGGACAGGCGATGTCGGAGACGAAGTCGATGCGCATGGGACGCTCCTTATGTTCCGTACCCCGCCATTCGGGGCGGATCGTGCTCACGCCGCCTTGAGCGGCGGCGCCTCGCGGTCCTCGCCCGCCGCTTTCAGCAGGCGGGCGTGCAGGGCCTTGAGCCGGGCGGCGTTGCTGATCTTTCCGCCCTCGAAATCGGTGACGTAGAAGACGTCGACGGCCCGCTCGCCATAAGTGGCGACATGCGCGCTGTGGATGGCGGCGCGCGACTGGAAGACTGCAAGCGCGAGGCTGCTGAGGAGGGCGGCGCGGTCGCGGGCGTTGACCTCGATCACCGTATAGCGGTTCGAGGCCTCGTTATCGATGAACACTGCCGGCTGGATCGGGAAGGCTTCGGCCCGCGGCAGCGGCAGCGCCTTGGCTTCCAGCCGGTCGAGCGCCGGCTCCTCGCCCGCGAGTGCGGCGGTGATGCTGCGCTCGAGCCGCTGGAGCTGGTGCCGATCCGCGAACGGCAGGCCCGCTGCGTCCTGGACGAGGAAATTGTCGAGCGCCATTCCGTCGCCGGTGGTGTGGATGCGCGCGTCGATGATGTTGCCGCCGACCAGGCTGATCGCGCCGGCCGCGCGATAGAAGAGGCCCGGCTGATCCTTCGCATAGAAGGACAGGAGGGTCGCGCCGCGCTCCGCCTGGACCATGGTCGCCAGCGGGCTGGCGGACGGATCGGATTCGACCGCATCGATCAGCCGGGCATTGCTTTCCAGCACGTCGAGCGGCTCGGCGAGGAAATAGGAATCAGGCAGGCGCGCCGCGAAACCGGTGAAGCGGCCGCGGTTCCAGCGCAGGCGCGCGACCAGATCGTCCTGGATGGCATCGACCCGTTCCTGGCGCCCGCGCTGCTTGTGGCCGAGCCGGAGCAGCTCCTCCGTCGATTCGAACAATTCGGTCAGCAGCTGCCGCTTCCAGCTGTTCCAGACGCCGGGGCCGACGGCACGGATGTCGACCACCGTGAGCATCAGCAGGAGGTGCAGCCGCTCCAGGCTTTTCACATGCTCGGCGAAATCGGCGATCGTCTTGGGGTCCGAAAGGTCGCGCTTGAAGGCGGTCGCCGACATCAGAAGGTGCCAGCGCACCAGCCAGGCCACCGTCTCGGTCTCAGCTTCCGACAGGCCGAAGCGCGGGCAAAGGCGATAGGCCACCTCCTCGCCCAGCTCGCTGTGATCGCCGCCGCGGCCCTTGGCGATGTCGTGCAGCAGGACCGCGACATAGAGCGCCCGGCGCGAAGCGATCCGCCTGAACAATTTGGTGGTGAGCGGATGGTCGTCCCTGAGCTCGCCCTTCTCGATCCGCGCGAGCAGGCCGATCGCCCGGATCGAATGCTCGTCCACCGTATAATGATGGTACATGTCGAACTGCATCTGGGCGACGACACGGCCGAAATCGGGAACGAAGCGGCCGAACACGCCGGCCTCGTTCATCCAGCGCAGCACGGTTTCCGGATCGTTGCCGGAGGTCAGCACCTCCAGGAACAGGGCGTTGGCGCGCGGATTCGCGCGCACGCTCGAATCGATCAGGCGGGCATCGCGATTGGCGGTGCGCATCGCCATCGGATGGACCTCCAGCCCATAGCGGTCGGCGAGGGCGAACATCTCGATCAGGCGGATCGGATCCTCGGCGAGGAAATCGTCGTGCGGGAGCGCGAGGCGACCGCGATCGAGCACGAAGCCCTCGAGCTTGCGCGGGCGGCGGCGCAGGGCCGGCAGGCCGAAGCGACGCCCGCGGCGGGCGAACTTCTCGTCGAGATGGGCGAGGAACACGCCGGTGAGGTCGCCGACCATTTTGGCGTGCAGGAAATAATGCTGCATGAACCGCTCGACGGCGGATTTGCCCGGCCGCTCGGCATATTGCATTCGCTCGGCGATCTCACGCTGGAAATTGAAGGTCAGCCGGTCCTCCGCCCGGCCGGCGACCAGATGCAGGTGGCAGCGCACCGCCCACAGGAAACGCTCGGCCTTCTGGAACTGGCGCAGCTCGTCAGGCGAAAGCAGGCCGACCTCCACCAGCTCGGCGACCGACTGCACCCGATGGGCATATTTGCCGATCCAGAAGAGGGTGTGGAGGTCGCGGAGGCCGCCCTTGCCCTCCTTGACATGCGGCTCCACCACATAGCGGCTGTCGCCAAGTTTCTTGTGGCGCGCCTCACGCTCCTCGAGCTTTTCCTTGACGTAATCGGCGGCATGGCCGGCCACCACCTCGCCCCAGAAGCGCTGTCGGCATTCCTCGTACAGGGCTTCGTCGCCCCAGACGTAGCGTGCTTCCAGCATGGCGGTGCGGACCGTATGATCCTCCTTCGCCACGCGCATCATGTCGTCGACCGACCGGGTGGAATGCCCGAGCTTCAGCCCCAGGTCCCACAGCATGTAGAGCATGGATTCGATGACCTGCTCGGTCCAGGCGGTGGGTTTCCAGGGGGTCACGAAACCGATGTCGACGTCGGAATAGAGCGCCATCTCGCCGCGCCCATAGCCTCCGACCGCGACCAGCAGCAGCCGCTCGCCCGCTGACGGGACGTTAAGCGGATAGAGGCGCTCGGTGACGAAATCATAGACCAGCCGCAGGATCTGATCGGCGAGGAAGGCATAGGCGCTGGCGGTCTCGGTGCCCTGATAGGGCTTCTCCTCCAGCCGCCGCGCGATCTCCGCCCGGCCGTCGTGCAGCGCTTTCTTGAGGATGGCGGTCGCCTGCGCCCGCAGGGCGGCGCCGTCCGACCCGTCGAGCGCCTCCAGGGCTTCGACGAGGGCGCGGCGATCGACGATCGCCCGCTGGTTGGGGGGAGAGAGATGACGGCTGGCCATGGCCATTACTTAGGCACGGCGCGCGGGCCTGGGTACCCGCTTTGCGCAAGGGGGACCGGAAAGGAGGCCGGAAAGGCGCCCGCGCACCGGCCGTCCTATTTCCCGCGCTCGTCGGCCAGCCGCTTCAGCCGATAGGCGAGATCGAGAGCTTCGCGGGGGGTGAGCGCGTCGGGATCCATTTCGGCGATGAGCTGGAGCAGGGGATCGGACTGTTCCGGCTGCGCCTCCTGCGCCGCCGCGGCGAACAGGGGAAGATCGTCGAGTCCGGCCGCGATGCCGCCGGTCGCGGCGCGGCCTTCCTCCAGCCTGGCGAGGACCGACTTGGCGCGGGCGACGACCGGGGGCGGAAGGCCGGCGAGCTTGGCGACGGCGAGGCCATAGCTGCGGTCCGCGGGCCCCGGCGCCACCTCGTGCAGGAAGACGAGTTCGCCCTTCCATTCGCGCGCCCGGACGTGGTGGAGCGACAGGGCATCCAGCCGCTCGGCCAGCCGGGTGAGCTCGTGATAATGGGTGGCGAACAGGCAGCGGCAGCGGTTGCGGTCGTGGATCGCCTCGACCACCGCCCAGGCGATGGCCAGCCCGTCATAGGTGGAGGTGCCGCGCCCGACCTCGTCGAGAATGACGAAGCTGCGCTCGGTCGCCTGCGACAGGATCGCCGCCGTTTCCACCATCTCCACCATGAAGGTCGAACGCCCGCGGGCGAGATTGTCGGACGCGCCGACACGGCTGAACAGCCGGTCGACCAGCCCCATGCGGGCCCGGGTCGCCGGTACGAAGGAGCCGGCCTGGGCAATGAGGGCGATGAGGGCGTTCTGGCGCAGGAAGGTGGACTTGCCGCCCATATTGGGACCGGTGACCAGCCATAGCCGTTCGTCCGGCGACAGGCGGCAGTCATTGGCGACGAAGCGATCGCCGCTCGCCCGCACCGCATCCTCCACCACCGGGTGGCGGCCGCCTTCCACCTCGAAACAGGGATGATCGACGAAATGGGGACGGCACCAGCCCCCCTCGACCGCCCGCTCGGCCAAAGCGGCGGCGACGTCGAGCCGGGCGAGCGCGTCGGCCGCCGCGGCGATGGCGTCCGCCCGGTCTCGGGCGGCCCCGGACAGCGCCTCGAAATGCGCGGCTTCGGCAGCGATCGCATGGGCGCCCGCCTGGGTTACCCGCATCGCCTGTTCGTGGAGGTCGGGCGCATTGAACCGGACGACCCCGGCGAGGGTCTGGCGATGGGTGAAACCGGTGTCGGGGTTCATCAGCCGGTCGGCATGCCTGGCCGGAACTTCGATGTGATAGCCCAGCACATTGTTGTGGCGGATCTTGAGCGCGGAAATTCCGGTCTGGTCCCGGTAGCGCGCCTCGAGCGCGGCGATCGCCCGCCGCCCCTCGCCGCCGACCGCCCGCAGCTCGTCGAGCGCCGCGTCATAGCCTTCGGCGATGAAGCCTCCCTGGGAGGCGTCGATCGGCGGCGTCGGCACCAGGGCACGCGACATCAGGTCGATGAGTTCGCCATGGCCGGTGAGCTGCGGCAGCAGGTCGCGCAGCAGGGGCGGCCGATCCGTGAGCGCGTCGAGCCGGTCGTGGAGGCGGCGGGCTTCCGCCAGGCCGTCGCGCAGCTGGCCGAGATCGCGCGGGCTGCCGCGGCCGGAGACGAGCCGGCCGATCGCCCGGCCGATGTCGGGCAGCGCCTTGAGCTGCCTCCGGATCGACTCGCGCAGCCCCGGGTCGCGCTCGAACAGGGCAACGAGGTCGAGCCGCGCCTCGATCGCGGCGCGATCGAGCAACGGCGCGCCGAGATCCTGGCCGAGCAGCCGCGCGCCCGCGCCGGTCACCGTCCGGTCGACGGCCGCGAGCAGGCTGCCGGCGCGCCCGCCGCCGGAGGCGATGGTCAGCTCCAGATTCTCCCGGGTCGCCGCGTCGATCATCATGTGATCGTCGGCGGCCCGCGCGACCGGCGGGCGCAGGAAGGTCAGCGAATCGCGCGCGACCTCGTCGAGATAGGCGAGCAGGCCGCCCGCGGCGGCGAGGGCGGCGCGGTCGAAGCTCCCGAAACCGTCGAGCGTGGCGACGCCGAACCGTTCGCGCAGGCGCCGCTCGGCGGACAGGCTCTCGAAGCCCTCGGTGCGGATGCACGCGTCGATGCCGCCGATCGGGGCCTGGGCGACGATCTCCGCCGGCCCGATGCGCGCAAGCTCCGCGTCGAGCGCGCCGGGCAGGGCCGAGGTGAGTTCGAACCGGCCGGTCGAGATGTCGGCCGAGGCGATTCCCAGTCGGTCGCCGACGCGGGCAAGCGCGACCAGCCAGTTGGCGGCGCGCGAATCGAGCAAGGTCTCCTCGGTCAGCGTTCCGGCAGTGACGACTCGGACGATCGCGCGGCCGACCAGGGCCTTGGAGCCGCGCTTGCGGGCGTCGGCGGGGCTTTCGGTCTGCTCGGCGATGGCGACCCGATGGCCCGCCTTGATCAGCCGCGCGAGATAGGCCTCGGCGGCATGGACCGGGACGCCGCACATCGGCACCGGGCGGCCCTGGTGCTCGCCTCGCGCGGTCAGCGCGATGTCGAGACAGGCGGACGCGGCCCTGGCATCCTCGAAGAACAGTTCGAAGAAATCGCCCATGCGGTAGAAGAGCAGGCAGTCCGGCGCTTCGGCCTTCAGCGCCAGATATTGTGCCATCATCGGCGTGGCGGCAGGAGGCTCCGCCGAACGCGGCTCAGCGCTCGGCTTGTCCAGGGTCGTCTTCGTTGCCATGAGGCAGGGATAGAGGCTCTGCGTCGTTTCCGAAACCGGGTTCGTCCGGGCCGGTTTCGCGATGCGACACGTGACATGAGGGTTGGATGAGCGAAGACAGCAAAGTGAAATTCTCCGAGCAGGAAGCCCTGCTGTTCCACAGCCAGCGGCGGCCGGGGAAGATCGAGATCGTCGCATCCAAGCCGATGGCGACGCAGCGCGACCTCAGCCTCGCTTATTCGCCGGGCGTCGCGGTGCCGGTGCGCGCGATCGCCGAGGACCCAGGCTGCGCCTACGACTATACCGCCAAGGGCAATCTGGTGGCGGTGATCTCCAACGGCACCGCCATCCTCGGGCTCGGCAATCTCGGCGCGCTCGCCTCCAAGCCGGTGATGGAAGGCAAGGCGGTGCTGTTCAAGCGCTTTGCCGACGTCGACGCGATCGACCTCGAACTGGCAACCGAGGACGTCGACGCCTTCATCAACGCGGTCGCGCTGCTCGAACCGAGCTTCGGCGGAATCAACCTTGAGGACATCGCCGCGCCGGCCTGCTTCATCATCGAGCAGACGCTGCGTGAACGGATGAACATTCCCGTCTTCCACGACGACCAGCATGGAACCGCGATCATCACCGCGGCCGGCCTGATCAACGCCTGCCACCTCACCGGGCGCGACATCGGCGACATCAATGTGGTGGTGAACGGCGCCGGGGCGGCGGCGATCGCCTGCACCGAGCTGATCAAGGCCATGGGCGTCCCGCACGACCGGGTGATCATGTGCGATCGCACCGGCGTCATCTACCAGGGCCGGGAAGATGGCATGGACCAGTGGAAGTCCGCGCATGCCGCCCGGACGGACCGGCGCACCCTCGACGAGGCGCTCGAGGGCGCTGACGTGTTCCTCGGCTTGTCCGCCGCGGGCGCGCTCAAGCCCGACATGATCATGAAGATGGCGCCAAAGCCGATCATCTTCGCCATGGCCAATCCCGATCCCGAAATTTCGCCGCCGGAAGCCAAGGCGGTCCGTCCGGATGCGATCGTCGCCACCGGCCGGTCCGACTATCCCAACCAGGTCAACAACGTGCTCGGCTTCCCCTTCATCTTCCGCGGCGCACTGGACGTGCGCGCGACGACGATCAACGATGCGATGAAGATCGCCGCCGCCCATGCGCTCGCCGACCTCGCGCGCCAGCAGGTCCCCGAGGAAGTGGCCGCCGCTTATGGGGGACAGGCGCAGAGGTTCGGTGCCGATTACATCATTCCCGCCCCGTTCGATCCGCGGCTGATGGAAGTGGTTCCGGCCGCCGTCGCCGAGGCGGCGATGGAGAGCGGCGTCGCGCGCTATCCGATCGCGGACATGGCCGCCTACAGGACGGCGCTGCGGTCACGGCTCAACCCGACCAATTCGGTGCTCACCCTCGCCCACGAGACGGCGCGCGCCCGCCAGAAGCGGGTGCTGTTTGCCGAGGGCGAAGAGGATGTCGTGCTGCGCGCGGCCATCGCCTTCCGAGAGGGCGGATACGGCATTCCGGTCCTGGTCGGGCGCGACGACGTCTATGACCGGCTGCGGGCGATGGGGGTCGCCGATCCGGAAGGGTTCGAGCTGTTCAACAGCCGCACCTACAAGAGGGTGCCGGAGATGGTCGACTATCTCTACGCCCGGCTGCAGCGTCGCGGCTACCTCCACCGCCATGTCGAGCGGATGGTGAACCAGGACCGCAATATCTTCAGCGCGCTGCTGCTGGTGCTGGGCGAGGCCGACGTGATGATCAGCGGAGTCACCCGCCCCTATGCGCAGACGATGAGCGAACTGCGGCGGGTGATCGATCCGCACGAGAGCCGCACCCCGTTCGGGATTCATGTCCTGGTCGGGCGCAGCCACACCGTGTTCATGGCCGACACCACCGTCACCGAGCGGCCCGACGCCGAACAGCTCGCCGATATCGCCGAAAGGACGGCGGAAGTCGCGCGCCGGATGGGGCACGAGCCGCGGGTCGCCTTCCTCTCTTATTCGACCTTCGGCAATCCGTCCGGGACCTTCGTCGACCATGTTCGCGGCGCCGTGCGGCTGCTCGACCAGCGGCAGGTCGATTTCGAATATGAAGGGGAAATGGCGCCGGACGTGGCGCTCAATCCAGAACTCGCGCGCTTCTATCCGTTCAGCCGCCTGTCGGGGCCGGCGAACGTGCTGGTCATGCCCGGCCTGCAATCGGCCAATCTGTCGGCCAAGCTGCTGCGCGAGCTCGGCGGCGAATCGGTGATCGGCCCGATGCTGATCGGCATGGCCAAGCCGGTGCAGATCGCCGCGATGACGGCCAGCGCTTCGGACCTGGTGACGCTGGCGGTGCTCGCAGCCAGCGAGATCGCGCACTGACCCGGCGGAGGGCCGGGCCGGCGACCCGGCTCAGCCGCCGCCGGCGCTGCCCACCGCGCCGGGCGTCACGCCGCGGAACAGCTCCCGGAAGAAGCCGCGATCGCGGCCGAGGGTCGGCGTCTTGTCGTTCGACGGATCGATCTTCACCACCTGATCCATGCCGGTGCGCTGCACCTGCAGCACATTGCCCTGATCGTCGAAACGGATGTGGATCAGGTCCTGCGCCATCGGCCGCGGCAGGTAGAAGGCCATCTGCTTGGTGGTGCGCGACAGATAGTACCAGTCGCGCTGGTCGAACTGGCCGGTGAAGGTCGGCCGCCCGAGCGTGCCGGCCACCGAATCGCGATTGTCGACGCCGGGCTGGATTCCGCTCACCAGGGTCTCGTCGGCGATATAGCCCTTGTGATCGATCGTCCTGGTGCAGCCGCCGGCTGCGATAAGCAGGCCAAGGGCAAGTCCGGTAAGGGCGATTCGGCCTTGCGGTAGGACCATCTCATTACTCTCCTGAAGCCGCCGGCATGGGTTATGCGCCGGCGCCCGCCTTGCGGGCCGCAGTGGATGCGCCAATATGCCGCGCAGAGGGCAGGGCGCAAGCGGGCGCCGCTCGGAATGAGGAATTTCGTGGGAATCCTGAGGCAGATATTCGGCGGCAAACGCCAGCGCGCGCGACTCGATCCGCTCTATCGCGCGATCGTCGACCATGCCCGCCGGCGCGCCTGGTACGTGGAGGGCGGCGTGCCGGACACGGTCGACGGGCGGTTCGACATGATCGCGGCGATCCTCGCCCTGGTCCTGCTGCGGCTGGAGGCGGACGGGAACAAGGCGCGCCGGGAATCGGTCCTGCTCACCGAAACCTTCATCGACGACATGGACGGCAGCATCCGGCAGATGGGCATCGGCGACCTGATGGTGGGCAAGCATGTCGGCCGGATGGTCGGCGCCCTCGGCGGCCGCCTGTCCGCCTTCCGCGACGCGCTCGCGGCCGGCACCGGCTTTTCGGGCCCGGTGCGGCGCAACATCTTCCACGAATCGCCTCCATCGGAAGCGGCGCTGGACTTCGTCGCCCGCGGGCTGGAGGATTTCCACCGCGGCCTTGCGGCCCTTCCCGCCGACTCCCTCCTCGCGGGGCGGATCCGGTGAGTCCCGAATTCAGCCGCACCGTGCGCATCGACACGCTCGGGGCCGAGCCGCGCAGCCTGCGTGTCGAGGCCGATGCCGGCGAACGGCAGGCGCTCGCCCGCCGTTTCGACCTGGTCGCGATCGACCGGCTGGACGCCGAGGTTGCGCTGACCCGGATCGGCGAACTGATCCATGCCGACGGCCGCCTGCGGGCGAAGGTGACCCAGAGCTGCGTCGCCACCGGCGAACCGCTGGATGCGGAGCTGGACCTGCCGTTCCGGATCGTCTTCACGCCGGACAGCATGATGGACGCGGGTCCGGACGAGGAGATCGAGCTCAGCGAGAGCGAGTGCGACGTCGTCTTCTATGCGGGCGGCGCCGTCGACGTCGGCGAGGCCGTCGCCGAGACGCTGTCGCTCGGCCTCGATCCCTGGCCCCGCGCGCCCGGCGCCGACGCGGCGCTGAAGGAAGCGGGCGTCAAGAGTGAGGCCGAGGCCGGGCCGTTCGCGGCGCTGGCCGGCCTGCGCGACAAGCTGAAGAAATAGCGGCGCGGCCGGTTCCGGGCCGGGCGCTCAGAACGGAACGTCGTCGTCGAGGTCGCTGTCGAATGCCGGCGCGGGACGCTGCTGCGGACGGCCGGAGCCCGAACCGCCGCCGAAGCTGGAGCCGCCGAAGCTCGATCCGCCTTCGAATTCGTCATAGCCGCCGCCGCCGCTCTCGCGCCGGTCGAGCAGCACCAGTTCGCCGCGGAAGCGCTGCAGCACGACTTCGGTGGAATAGCGGTCCTGACCACTCTGGTCCTGCCACTTGCGGGTCTGGAGCTGTCCCTCGAGATAGACCTTGGAGCCCTTGCGCAGATATTGCTTGGCGACCCGGCCGAGATTCTCGTTGAAGATCACCACCCGGTGCCATTCGGTCCGCTCCTGGCGGTTGCCGTCGCGGTCCTTCCACGTCTCCGACGTCGCGACCGAGAGATTCACCACTTCGCCGCCGGACCCCAGCGAGCGCGCTTCGGGATCGGCACCGAGATTGCCGACCAATATGACCTTGTTGACGCTGCCCGCCATCACGTTTCTCCTAAAGACCGAGCCAGCTGGCTAACCAGAAAGTGGCTCCGGCAGCAAGGTATGCAAGCAGGAACAAATAGGCAACCATGAAGAGAGGCCAGCGCCATCCGTTGGTCTCGCGCCGGGTGACGGCGATGGTCGAGAGGCATTGGGGCGCGAACACGAACCAGGCGAGGAAGGCCAGCGCGGTGGGAAGGCTCCAGCGGCCCTGCAGCTGGCTGATCAGCGACGTCTCGGTCTTGGCCTCGTCGTCCGATTCCTGGATCGAATAAGCGGTGGCGAGCGCCGACACCGCGACCTCGCGCGCCGCCATGGCGGGAATCAGTGCCAGCGCGATCTCGTGGTTGAAGCCGATCGGCCGCACCACGACCTCGAGCCCGGAAGCCAGCCGGCCGGCGATCGAGCTGTCGAGCGCGGTCTCGCCGGGCTTGGGCTGCGGGAAGGAGAGCAGGCCCCAGAGCACGACGGTGGAGACGAGGATGATGGTGCCCGCGCGCTTCAGGAAGATCAGCGCCCGCTGCCACAGGCCGATCATGATGTCGCGCAGGTGCGGCATCTGGTAGCGCGGCATTTCGAGCATGAAGCCCTGGTGGGTGCCGCGCGCGACAGTCCGCCGCAGCACCAGCGCGGCAAGCAGCGCGCCGCCGACCCCCGCGAGATAGAGGCCGAACAGCACAAGCCCCTGGAGGCCGATCCCGCCGCCGACGCTCGTCGCCGGGATGAACGCGCCGATGATGATCGCATAGACGGGCAGGCGTGCCGAACAGGTCATCAGCGGCGCGATCAATATGGTGGTGAGGCGATGCTTGGGGTCCTCGATGGTCCGCGTCGCCATGATCCCGGGGACGGCACAGGCGAAGGAGGAGAGCAGCGGGATGAATGCATGGCCGGACAGGCCGACCCGCGCCATCAGCTGGTCCATCAGGAAGGCGGCCCGGACCATATAGCCCGAGGCTTCCAGCAGCAGGATGAACAGGAACAGGATCAGGATCTGCGGCAGGAAGACGACCACCGCCCCGACGCCGGCAAGCACGCCGTCGACGATCAGCGAACGCAGCAGCCCGTCGGGCAGGACCCCGACGACCGCCCCCTGGGCCGCCGAGATCAGCTCCTCGATCCAGCCGATCGGCGCTTCGGACCAGGCGAACACCGCCTGGAACATCACGAACATGATGGTCGCGAAGATGACCGGCCCCAGCAGGGGATGGAGCGCGATCGCGTCGATCCGGCCGGTCCAGCGGCGGGTTGCCGTCTCGCTGAGGATGACGGCCGCGGCGATCTCGCGCGCGCGGCGCTGGAGCTTGCCGATATCCTCGATCTCGGCGGCCGGCTCGCGCCGCTCCGCCCCCAGCGCGGCGCCAAGCGCGTCCTTGATCGCTTCGGCCCCGCGGCGGCGGACGGCCACCGTCTCGATCACCGGGACGCCGAGCTCCCGCTCCAGCGCCCCGGAATCGATGGTCAGCCCCTCGCGCTGCGCCAGATCCACCATGTTGAGGGCGACGATGGTCGGAAGCCCGAGGGCGATGACCTGGAGCGCGAAGCGGAGATGGTTGTCGAGATTGGTGGCATCCACCACCATGACCAGGGCATCGGGCCGGCGTTCGCCCTGCTGGCGGCCGATGACGACGTCGCGGGTGACCGCCTCGTCGGGGCTCGACGGATCGAGGCTGTAGGTGCCGGGGAGGTCGACCAGCTCGACGGGGCGTCCGTCGGACAGGGACAGGCGGCCCGACTTCCGCTCGACGGTGACGCCGGGATAGTTGCCGACCTTCTGCCGCGCGCCGGTGAGCATGTTGAACAGCGCGCTCTTGCCGGCATTGGGATTGCCGACCACCGCGACCAGGGGAATGGAGCTCATGGAGTCGCGTCGACCGAGATCGTCCGGGCATGGGAACGGCGGATCGCGACCATCATCCGGCCGATCCGCACCGCCAGCGGGTCCTTGCCGATCGGTCCGCCGTGCAACGTTTCGATGCTCACGCCCTCGTCCAGGCCGAGGCTGCGCAGGCGCTTGGCCTCGCCGGGGGTGAGCGAATCCCACCGTACCGCCTTGACCCTGGCCGGCACATTGAAGGGCAATTGATCCAGACGCACTGATCGATTCCTCGGGAGTAGATGCAAGTCATTATCAATAAGCGCGCGGGAATTCCAGCTTTCCGCGCGCGCGCCCCTTCCCTCCGACGAAGAATCCTCGGATGAAGCGGTAGTCCCTACATTGGGCGGGGGCGGGACGACAGAGACCTTGCATCGGGAGCCGCACGAATCCGCCAGATTGCCGCCCTCAGCTATCGCACCGAGCCGGACGGGTCGATCCGCTTGCTGCTCATCACCTCGCGCGAGACGCGGCGCTGGGTGGTGCCCAAGGGCAATCCGATCCGCGGCCTGGCGCCGCACGTCGCCGCGGCCCAGGAAGCCTATGAGGAAGCGGGCGTCACGGGCATCGCCTGTCCCAGCCCGATCGGATCCTACACCTATCTCAAGCGCAAGCGGACCGGCCGGTCGCGCGAGACCGTGGTCGACGTCTTTCCGCTGGCGGTCACCGACGAAGCGATCATGTGGCCGGAGCGTGCGGAGCGGGAACGGAAGTGGTTTTCGCTTGCAGATGCGGCCGCCGCAGTCGAAGAGCCGCAGCTTAAGGAGATCATAGCCGGGTTCAAGGCCGATCCCGTGCCCGCAAGTCCCCCGACGCGGGTAGCGCAGTGGGCCCAGAAGAATGTCAGTGAAAAGGTACCGGTGGTGCGTTGGTTCCATGCCATGATGCCCAAACAGGGGCGCTTCTTCGAGCTGTTCGAGGCGCATGCAGCGACATTGGTGGCCGGCGGCGATGCGCTGGCGCGGCTGCTGCAGGGCGGCGACAAGATCGAGGCCTATTGCCGCGAGATCGTGGAGCGCGAGCAGGAAGCCGACGACATCATCCGCGAGGTGCTGCACGACGTCCGGCGGACCTTCGTCACTCCGTTCGACCGCAGCGCGATCACCGACCTCATCGGCTCGATGGACGACGCCATCGACCAGATGCACCAGACGGCGAAGGCGATCACGCTGTTCGAGGTGCGCGAATTCTCGCAGGAAATGCGCGACATGAGCGCGATCATCCTGGAATCGGCGCGGATCACCGCCGACGCGATGCCGCTGCTGCGGTCGATCGGCAAGAACGGGCCCAAGCTCCATGAACTTACCGAGCGGCTGGTCCAGATCGAGGGCCATGCCGACGAGATCCACGACCGGGGCCGCAAAGCCCTGTTCCACGCAGCCCGGGACGGATCGGCGATGGACTTCATCGTCGGCAACGAGATCTACAGCCATCTGGAGAGGATCGTCGATCGCTTCGAGGACGTGGCGAACGAGATCCAGGGCATCGTGATCGACCACGCCTGATGGATCCGACCATATCGATGACCCTGCTGTGGGGGTTGATTGCAGTCGCGCTGCTGTTCGACTTCCTCAACGGCCTGCATGACGCGGCGAATTCGATCGCCACGATCGTGTCCACCCGCGTCCTGCGTCCGCAGTTTGCGGTCGGCTGGGCGGCCTTCTTCAACTTCATCGCCTTCCTGTTCTTCGGCCTCCACGTCGCCGAAACCATCGGCACCGGCATCGTCGCGGCCGATGTGGTGGATCCGCAGGTGATCTTCGGCGCGCTGATGGGGGCGATCCTGTGGAACGTCATCACCTGGCTGCTCGGCATTCCGTCGAGCAGCAGCCACGCGCTCATCGGCGGCCTGGTCGGCGCCGGATTCGCCAAGGGCGGGTTCGGTGCGATCGTGGCGAGCGGGGTGCTCAAGACCACCGCGGCGATCGTCCTCTCGCCGATGTTCGGCCTGATCCTCGCGCTGCTGCTGGTGCTGATCACCTCCTGGCTGTTCATGCGCTCCACCCCGCAGGCGGGGGACCGGCTGTTCCGCAAGCTGCAATTCGTCTCCGCCTCGCTCTACTCGCTCGGCCATGGGGGCAATGACGCGCAGAAGACGATGGGGATCATCGCCGTCCTGCTCTTCTCGCAGGGACAGCTGGGGGAGACATTCTACGTCCCCTTCTGGGTGGTGATCACCTGCCAGGCGGCGATGGCACTGGGTACGCTGTTCGGCGGCTGGCGGATCGTCCACACTATGGGGTCCAGGATCACCCGGCTGACGCCGATGCAGGGCTTCTGCGCGGAAACCGGCGGCGCCATGACCCTGTTCGGCGCCACCTATCTCGGCATTCCGGTATCGACCACGCACACGATCACCGGCTCGATCGTCGGCGTCGGATCCTCGCGCCGCCTCTCGGCGGTCCGATGGAACGTCGCCAGCAGCATCGTCGTGGCCTGGGTCATCACCATCCCCGCCGCCGCGCTGATCGGGGCCGCTTTCTACGAGCTGACCCTGCTGTTCTGATCGGCGGCGCTCAGGTCGCGGGATAGCGGAGTCGGCCGAGGAAGCGGCTCAGGCTCGGAAAGCTGGTCTGCCGCCACTGCGCCTTGAACTTCTCGATCCGCATCACGTCGTCGATGCGCCGGTCGAGGAACCCGCGGGTCTGGCTGAGCTGCTCGCTGTCGTCGTCGAGATAGACCAGCAGGGTCGACGTATAGAGGGCGGCGAGGATTCCGCGCTTGCTGTAATAGTTGAAGTCGGTCGAGGCATCGCCGGCGATCCGCCACATGCGGTCGGCCGCGCGCCAGGCCATGCGCGCTCCGGCCATGGCATTCTGCGGCTGGGCAATGATCGCCGTCGCCCGGCGCAGGGCTTCCTTGTGGGGGTGGATGACCTCGATCCGGTAGAGGACGAGATCGCGGATACGCTCGCGAATCTTGAGCCGCTCGATGCGCTCGAGCGGCCAGGCGGTAGCCATCGCCCGGTCGACGGAGTCGAACCAGGCATCGATCATCTGCATTGCGCCGTCTGGGAAGGCGAGCCTGGCGCGTTCGGCAGGTATTCCGAGCTGCTCGGCGGCCATCGCCAGCGCCTTGTCGTTCCAGCCGTCGAAGGCGGCATTGCCCGGAATCAGCGGTGCGAGCGCAGTCCGCAGCTCGTCCAGAGTCATCTCGCTCGGCTGCGTCATGTAGCGTCTCCCTCGCGTGCAAGATGTGCATCCGTAGCCCGCCGTTCAAGCCGGGTCGGCATCCTGATCAGCACCATCGCAACGCAGATCAGCAACGCCCCGACGATATCGCCTGCACCCAGCCTTTCGTCATAGGCGATCGCCCCGAGCAGGCCGTTGACGATCGGCTGGGTCAGGAAGGTGACCCCGACCAGCAGGGGGCCGACATGGCCGATCGCATAGACCAGCAGGCCCTGGCCGAGCAGCTGGCTTCCGAGCGACAGCAGGATGAGCGGAGTCCAGTCGTGCGGCATGATCTGTTCGCCGGCCAGCATCGCCATCAGCAGGAGCGGCACCGCGCCGGCGGCGGTGGTGAGCGCCAGCACCGGCATCGGGGCGATCGTGCGCCGGGTGCGGTCGATCACGATCAGATAGAAGGTGTAGAAGGTGCCGGCGAGCAGGGCGAGAAGGTCGCCGGTCAGGTGCCGCGGCGAAAGCTCGTAGCTGCGGCCGAGCAGCAGGCCGACTCCCAGGATCGCCAGCAGCAGGGCGCCGGCGTGGAGCGGCCGCGGCCAGCTCCGCGCGATGATGAAGCCGTAAAGCGGAAACAGCAGGCTGGAGGCGTTGCCGAACAGGGTGGCATTGGCCAGCTTCGTGAGGTGGATGCCGCTGTGCCAGGAGGCGAGGTCGAGCGCGAAGAACAGTCCGGCGAGCGCCAGCGCCGCGACCATGCCCAGGGTCAGCCGCCCGCCTTGCCCGGACGCGCCCGTGCGCCTCCGGCTCAGATGCGCAAGGACGAACAGCACCGGCACCGCCAGGGCGATGCGCCAGAAACCGGCGGCGATCGGACCGACGTCGGCATCGCGCACCAGCCACGGCCCGAACGCCAGGAACAGGTTCGCCGTCACCAGAGCCGGGAAGGCGAAGCGGCCGGAACCGGGAAGAGACTCGTCCATTACCTTCAACCCTCTGGACTTCGTTCTTCCCCGCCGCAATGGAGAGCCCATGCCGACGCTGTTCGATCCGATCAAGCTGGGCGCGATCACCGCGCCCAACCGCATCCTGATGGCCCCACTCACCCGCGGCCGCGCCACGCGCGATCACGTCCCCACCGACCTCATGCCCGTCTATTATGCCCAGCGGGCGAGCGCGGGGCTGATCATCAGCGAGGCGACCGGGATCAGCCGGCAGGGCCTCGGCTGGCCCTATGCACCGGGGATATGGAGCGAGGAACAGGTGGCAGGCTGGCGCCAGGTGACCGACGCCGTGCATGCCGCCGGCGGACGGATCTTCTGCCAGCTCTGGCACATGGGGCGGGTCGTCCATCCGAGCTTCCTCGGCGGCGAAAGCCCGGTCTCGGCCTCGGCGACCACCGCGCCGGGCCACGCCCACACCTATGACGGCAGGCAGCCCTATGCCCAGGCGCGCGCCCTCGGCGTCGAGGAGATCGCCGCCATCGTCACCGACTATGGGCATGCGGCGGGCATGGCGATCGCGGCCGGGTTCGACGGCGTGCAGCTCCACGCGGCCAATGGCTATCTGATCGACCAGTTCCTGCGCGACGGCTCCAATCTGCGCACCGACGCTTATGGCGGATCGATCGAGAACCGGATCCGCCTGCTGCTGGAGGCGACCCGCGCGATCACCGACGTCGTCGGGCCGGAACGCACGGCGGTGCGCCTGTCGCCGAACGGCGAGATCCAGGGGGTGAACGACAGCAATCCCGAGCCCCTGTTCACTGCTGCTGCCGCGGCGCTCGGCGAAATCGGAATTGCCTTCCTCGAAGTTCGCGAGCCGCCGCCCGAGGGCACGTTCGGCAAGCCCGAAGGTCCGCCGGTCGCGCCGGCGATTCGCAAGGCGTTCGGCGGCCCGTTCGTCCTCAACAGCGACTTTGGATTGGAAACCGCCCAGGCTGCGCTTGCGGCAGGGGAAGCCGATGCGATCGCCTTCGGCCGCGCCTTCCTGGCCAATCCCGACCTCCCCTGGCGCTTCGAACGGGGCCTGGCGCTCAACACACCCGACGTCCCGACCTATTATTCGCAGGGACCGGAGGGCTATATCGACTATCCGGCTGCTGACGAGGCGAAGGCGGCCGAATAGGCTGCCGTCAGGCGAGGCGCTGGCGCAGTTCCATCATGGCGATGGCCGCCTTGGCGGCTTCCCCGCCCTTGTCGGCCTCGCTCCGCCGGGCGCGGGCGAGCGCCTGCGCCTCGTTCTCGACGGTGAGGATACCGTTGCCGATCGCATGACCCTCCAGGCTCAGGGCCATGAGGCCGCGCGCGCTCTCGCCGGAGACGATGTCGAAATGATAGGTCTCGCCGCGGATCACCACGCCCAGCGCGACGAAGGCGTCGTAGCGCCCGGTCCGCGCCGCCAGCGCCACCGCGCCGGGGATCTCCAGTGCACCGGGGACCGTGATGGTCTCATGGTCGTGCCCCGCCGCCTCGATCGCCGCGCGGGCGCCTTCGAGCAGCAGGTCGTTGAGATGGTCGTAAAAGCGCGCTTCGACGACAAGCAGCCGGGCCATCTCAGTCCTCCACCCGGATCGGCCGCTCGCCGACGATGGTCAGGCCGTAGCCGCCGAGCGCGACCGGCGTGTGGTGGCTGTTGGTGAGCAGGATCATGTTGTGGACGCCGAGCGCGTTGAGGATCTGGGCGCCGACGCCATAGTCGCGCAGCGCATCCATATCCTCGGGCTTGGCCTCGCCCGAGCGCAGCCGGACCGCGCGCGTGAAGGCGTCGGGCACGCTGCGGTTGATCACGACGATCACGCCCGATCCTTCCTCGGCAATGATCTTCATCGCGCCCGCCAGCAGGCCGCCCCGGTCGTCCACCTCGCCGAAGGCGTCGGAAAAGACGCTGAGCTGGTGCATGCGCACCAGCGTCGGCTTGCTCGGGTCGATTTCGCCCTTCACCAGGGCGATCTGCTCGTTGCCGGACGCCCTGTTGAGGAAGGTCTTGACCGTCCAGGTTCCGCCCCAGCGGCTTTCGAACCGGGCCTCGGCCCGCTGCTGGACCAGATGGTCCTTCCTGAGGCGATAGGCGATGAGATCGCGGATCGTGCCGATCTTGAGCCCGTGCAGCTGGGCGAAGGCGACGAGGTCGTCCATCCGCGCCATCGTCCCGTCCTCGCGCATGATCTCGCAGATCACGCCCGCCGGATTGAGCCCGGCCAGCCGCGCCACGTCGACCGCGGCTTCGGTATGGCCGGCGCGGATGAGCACGCCACCCTCCCGCGCCACCAGCGGGAAGACATGGCCCGGAGTCACGATATGCTCCGGCCCCTTGGAGGCATCGATGGCGACCGAGATGGTGCGGGCGCGGTCCGCGGCCGAAATGCCCGTGGTCACGCCGTCCTTGGCCTCGATCGAGATGGTGAAGGCGGTTTCGTGGCGAGTCCCGTTGTGCCGCGCCATCAGCGGAAGGCCGAGCTGGTCGACCCTCTGCTTGGTCAGGGCGAGGCAGATGAGGCCGCGCCCGTGCTTGGCCATGAAGTTGATCGCGTCCGGTGTCGCCATCTGCGCCGGGATGACGAGGTCGCCCTCATTCTCCCGGTCCTCGTCGTCGACGAGGATGAACATGCGTCCGTTGCGCGCTTCGTCGATCAGTTCTTCCGGAGTGGACAGGAAACCGCGATGCATCAGCGGCGGAGCTCCATCATGCGCCCGAGATAGCGGGCAAGGACGTCGATTTCGACATTGAGTCGGCGGCCCGGTCCGAGCTGGCCGAGGGTGGTCCGCTCGCCGGTGTGGGGGATGATGTTGATGGTGAAGCGGACCCCGTCCGAAAGATTCTCCACCTCGTTGACGGTCAGCGACACGCCGTCGAGCGCGATCGAGCCCTTCGGCGCGACATAGGGCGCGACGCTGTCGTCGGCGATCAGGGCGAGGCGGGTCGACCCCCCGACCTCTGCGACCCCCTCGACTTCGGCGATACCGTCGACATGGCCGGTGACGATATGGCCGCCGAGCTCGTCGCCGACCTTCAGCGCCCGTTCGAGGTTGAGGAGGCGACCCTCCTCCCACATGCCGGGCACGGTGCAGCGGACGGTTTCGGCCGAAACGTCGACGGCGAACCAGTTGTCGCCCTTGTCGACCACCGTCAGGCAGGCGCCGGAGCAGGCGATCGACGCACCGAGGTCGATCTCCTCGGTGTCATAGGCACAGGAGATGGTGAGGCGCAGGTCTGCGCGCTGTTCGGCGGATTCGATCCGGCCGACGTCGGTGATGATGCCCGTGAACATTAGTTTCGCGCGCGGTCGTAGACTTCCCGCCGGTCGATGCCAAGCATCCGCGTTTCGATCGCCGTCCAGCGGCCATGCGCGTCGGCGAGGGAAGCAAGGCCGATCTCGTCGACCGAGCGCCGGCCGCCGCCGATGAGGATCGGGGCGCGATAGACGAGCAGCCGATCGACGAGATCCGCAGCAAGGAAGGCCGCCGCGGCGCCCGCTCCGCCCTCGACCAGCAATTCGTTGACGTCATGAAGCCGGAATATGTCCGAGGGATCGGCAATCCGCACCCAGCCTTCGGGCGCCTCTCCGCGGGTCAGCAGCGCACGTCGGGGCGACCGGTTTTCGAGACCGGCGATGCGGACGTCGAGCGACGGGCTGTCCGCCTCCAGCGTGCCGCGCCCGACGAGGATCATGTCTGCCAGGGCACGCTCGCGGTGCACGTCGGCGCGCGCCTCGGCGCCTGTGATCCAGCGGCTTTCTCCGGACGCGAGCGCGATGGCGCCGTCGATCGACATGGCGAGCTTCAGCGTAACGTGGGGTCGGCCGAGTCGCTGGCGGGTGAGGAAGCCGACCAGCGATCGTTCCGCGTCCTCGTGGCAGGTGCCGATATCGACCGCGACCCCTGCCTCGCGCAGCCGGGCGAAACCGAGGCCGTTGGTGCGCGGGTCGGGATCGCCAATCGCCGCGACGACTCGGACGATCCCGGCCTCCGCCAGCGCCGGGGCGCAGGCCGGTCCCCGCCCGTTCTCATGCGCGCAGGGCTCCAGCGTGACATAAGCGGTGGCGCCGCGCGCCTGCTCGCCTGCGGATTCCATCGCGATCGCCTCCGCGTGCGGGCGGCCACCCGGCTGCGTCCACCCCTCGGCGACCAGACGTCCGTCCCTGACGAGGACACAGCCGACATTGGGATTGGGCGCCGTGGTTCCGCGAGCGCGCTCGCCGAGCGCGATCGCCGCCTGCATCCATTCGGCGTCGGTCATCACATTCCGAAGAAGCGCTCGAGCTTCTGGAACTGGCGCTGCCGTTCCTCCCCCGCCGCCTGCGCCTCCGCCTGGCGCCTCTTCTGGTCGGCGATGATTTCCTCGTCGGTCCGGTTGGCGTCCCAATTCTCCACATAGACGATCTGCTCGCCGGGCGCGGTGTTGGTGCGGGCATCGGTGACGAAGCCGATGATGATCAGGACCGGCATCGCCACGGCGGCCACGGCAGCACCGATCTGGTGCCGGCTGCGCTCGGCAAAGAAGGCCCGGAAGTCGGACGCAAGGGCGCGTGGCGAGGCGGGTCGGGGAAAAGGCATGGCGCAAAGATAGGGGCGGTGCCTGTCCGGCGCCAGCCCTCCCCGATTCGGCTCAGGCGCGAAGCTGGAACCGGAGCGTCAGCTCCTTCCAGCTTTCCACCGGCAACCCGTCGACGGTCGCCGGGCGGAAGCGCCAGTTGCGCAGGGCATGGCGCTCGGTCGCCTGCCAGAAGGCCGCGCTCGCCGCTTGCAGCTTCTGGATCTCCCTGACCCGGCCGTCGGTGCCGATCCGCACCCGCACCTTCACCACGCCTTCGGCGCCGGCGCGCTGTTCGGACAGCGGATAGGGCGGCTGGAGCCTGTCGGCGAACTGCGGATCCACATCGGCTTCGATCCGCACCGGCTCCCGCACTTCAAGCGGATGCACGGGAATCGCGGGGCCGACCGGTCCCGTGCCGACCTCCGGCGTGGCGTCCACGGCCGGACCGTTCGTGGGCGGAACCGGCAGCGCCACCTCCGGCTGGGGCACCGAGATCTTTTCGGGCCGCGGCTTCTGCTCGGGCGCCGCTCCCGGCTCGCTCGGCGGAACCTCCTCGGGGATGGTGGCCGGAATGTTCCACGCTTCGGTAATGACGACGCTCTTCGGGATGATCTCGCCCTTCGACAGCGCCAGCGCGCCAAGCGCGGCGGCATGCATGGCGATCACCAATGTCAGGCTGCTCGGGCTGATCCGCCTGGCTTCGAAAAATCCTCCTTGGGTCATGGCACCTCTCCCTCATGGATGCTTCTGACCGTGATGTTACACCATATCGTGATGTTATACTATGCCTGTCCCGGCGAGCCGTGGCCCGGTTGGAGCCAGGCGGCGACGGTGGGATCAGGCGCCCGCGGCCGCCCTCAATCGGGCTATGCACTGCTCCTTGCCGATCAGCGGCAGCAGGGCGTGCATCTCCGGCCCGCTGTTGCGGCCGGTGAGCGCCTGGCGCAGCGGCAGGAACAGCCCCTTGCCGCTGCGGCCGGTCCGTTCCTTCAGCGACGCCGTCAGCGCTGCCCAGGCATCGCCGCTCCAGTCGATGGTCGCGGCCAGATCCGCCGCGTCGTTCAGGAAGCGCCGATCCTCCTCGGCCGCCGCATGGGCCACCGGTCCCCGGACGATCGCCCACCAGTCGGCGGCATCGGCGACCCGCTTGAGGTTGGGCCGGATCGCCTCCCAGGCTTCCGCCGTCATTCCGGCGGGGAGCCGGTCCGCCACCGCCTCGCACGGAAGCTGGTGGACGATACGGGCGTTGAGCGCCGCAAGCTCGTCCATGTCGAAGCGCGCCGGCGCACGGCCGAAGGTCGAGAAATCGAAGCTGGCGATCAAGGGGGCGGGATCGATCACCGGCTCGACCGGCAGGCTGGTGCCCAGCCGCGCGAGCTTGGAGACCAGCGCCATGGGCTCGATCCCCTCCTCGCGCATCGCCTCCATGCCGAGCGCGCCGAGGCGCTTGGACAATTTGCCCTCGGCGCCGACGAGCAGCGCCTCGTGCGCGAAGGCGGGCGGCGCCGCGCCAAGCGCATCGAACATCTGGATCTGCAATGCGGTGTTGGTGACATGGTCCTCGCCGCGGATGACGTGGCTCACGCCCAGCTCGATGTCGTCGACGACGCTCGGCAGCATGTAGAGCCAGCTTCCATCCTCCCGCCGGATCACCGGATCGGACAGCAGGGCCGGATCGAACCGCTGCGGCCCGCGGATCAGGTCGTGCCATTCGACTGGCCCGGACGTGTCGAGCTTGAACCGCCAGTGCGGCCGCCGCCCCTCCCCCTCCAACCGCGCCCGATCCGCATCGGTGAGGGATAGCGCGGCCCGATCGTAGACGGGGGGCTTGCCGCGGCCGAGCAGCACCTTGCGCTTGAGGTCGAGTTCCTGCGCCGTCTCATAGGCGGGATAGACGCGGCCCGCTTCCCGAAGCCGCGCCAGCGCCTCCTCGTAGCGGTCGAACCGCTGAGACTGCCGATGCTCCTCGTCGGGATGGAGGCCAAGCCAGTCGAGATCGTCCCGGATCGCCTGGACATGCTCCTCCCGCGAGCGTTCGAGGTCGGTGTCGTCGAGCCGCAGGATGAACCGGCCGCCGTTCTTGCGGGCCCACATCCAGTTGTGCAGCGCCGTCTGGACGTTGCCGACATGGATGCGGCCGGTGGGCGACGGGGCGAAACGGGTGGTGACGGTCATCGGATGCGGCTGTACGGACCGGCGGCGCTCTCGGCAATCGGGCTTGCCATCGCACGATCGCGCTCACACTGTGCACCGCATCTTGCGTGCTTGCGGGTGCGCCCCCTAAAGGGGCGCCGGCAAGGGGAGCTGCACATGAAGTTGATGGCCGGCAATTCCAATCTTCCGCTCGCGCGGGACATTGCTGCCTATCTTGAACTGCCGATCACCGACGCGAGCGTGCGGCGCTTCGCGGACGAGGAAGTGTTCGTCGAGATCAACGAGAACGTCCGCGGCGAAGACGTGTTCGTCATCCAGTCGACCGGCTATCCGGCCAACGACAATCTGATGGAGCTGTTGATCTGCATCGACGCGCTGAAACGGGCGTCGGCAAAGCGGATCACCGCCGTCGTTCCTTATTACGGCTATGCGCGTCAGGATCGGAAGCCGGGTCCGCGCACGCCCATCTCCGCCAAGCTGGTCGCCAATCTGATCACCGTGGCGGGCGCCAACCGCGTTCTCTCGGTCGACCTCCACGCCGGCCAGATCCAGGGCTTCTTCGATATCCCGACCGACAATCTCTACGCCGCGCCGGTGATGTCGGCCGACATCCAGGCCCGCTTCGCCGGAAGCCCGATCACGGTCGTTTCGCCCGACGTCGGCGGCGTGGTCCGCGCCCGCGCGCTCGCCAAGCGGCTCGACAACGCCCCGCTGGCGATCGTCGACAAGCGCCGTGAGCGGCCGGGCGAGTCGGAAGTGATGAACATCATCGGCGACGTCGCCGACCGCTTCTGCATCCTCGTCGACGACATCGTCGATTCGGCCGGAACCCTCTGCAACGCCGCCGCCGCCCTGCGTGAAGCGGGCGCCGCGGATGTCGTCGCTTATTGCACCCACGGCGTGCTGTCCGGCGCCGCCGTCGCTCGCGTCGACAAGAGCGTGCTCAGCGAACTGGTAATCACCGATTCGATCATGGCGCAGGAAGCCGCAGCCGCCGGCTCCCGGATCCGGATCCTCACCATCGCGCCCCTGCTCGCCGAAGCCATCCGCCGCATCGCGGACGAAAGCTCGGTGTCGAGCCTGTTCGACTGACCGCTCTTCCTCCCCGGTGTTCCGGGGGAGGGGGACCGCCCGTCAGGGCGGTGGCGGGCCCTTCTGAATGATCAGTCGCGAAGTGGCTCGGAAGAGGCCCTCCACCACGCTTCGCGTGGTCCCTCCACTCGAGATCGAGGGGAGGAGAAGCAGGGATCAGAAGATCCCCAGGAACTTCTTCCGCTTCTTCGGGCTCTCGAGCTTCACCCCCTCGCCCTTGCCGATATTCTGCACCTTGCCGCCATCCTGTTCGCGTTGCGCAGCAGCGGGGGCCCCGGCGAGCACCGGTCCGCAGCGCGTATTCTCCGCATCGCCCGGATCGACGAAGGCGAGCACGGCGGCGATCGGGCTGGCGAAGACCCCGAGGCCGAGGCCGGCCCCCGCACGCGCCACCAGCTCGTCGCTGATCACGTCGATCTTCGGCGCGGCGAAATAGCCCTCGACCCCGACCGGGGACTGGGCCGAGAACAGGCTGAAGGTCTTTGCATCGGCCTCGACGGCGAGGTCCATCGCCTCGGTGCGGAAGCTGAAGCCGCCCCGGCCGCCGATCACATTCTTCCTGGTGTCGATCAGGATCGGATCGGCGGCGGCGATGCCGTTGCGGACGGTGAAGGCGATGAGGCCGCAGTTGATCTGCACCGGATCCTTCAGCTTCTCCTCGAACATCTTCTGGACGAAGGTGCCGATGTCGAGCTCGGCCGCCTGGACATTGCGGGTCCAGAAGGTGCCGGCCGGAATGACCACGGCGATCCTGCCATTGGAACTGGCCAGCGACCTGCGCACCGAATCTCCGGTGCCGCGCAGCCGCAGGCGGGCACCGAGCATGCCCGAGGTCCCGGATTCCTCCGCGCCGAAGCGGGCGAGCAGCCGCCCCATCGGCGTCGGCGACAGGCGCACGTCATAGTCGGTGACCACGGCGGGCCTGCGCGCGTCGATCGTGATGTCCGAGGCGAGGTGGCCGCCGGCGACATCGAAGGTGAGCGGCGAGAGCTTCAGCAGGCTGCGATCGAGATCGAGGGTCAGCCCGATGTTGGAGACCGGGAAATTGTCCATCCGGACGCGGGCGACGCGATAGTCGACATGGGCGTCGAAGCCGCGGATCGCCTCCACCCGCAGCGGCGCGTCGGGAAGCACGCGCGGCCGATTGCCTTCCTGGATGATCGCACCGCGGCCGCCCATCCGGTCCAGCCGTCCCGGATCATAGCCTACCCAGGGGCCGACATCGATGATGTCCAGCGTTCGGGAGCGCAGGTCCGCGTCGATCCGCAGCCGGTTCGACGGCATGGAGATGGTCATCGCGCCGGCGATGTCGCTGTCTCCAAACCGGCCATTGAGCCCGGTGAAGCGCCAGCGGTCGTCCCGCTTGGTGAGGCTGGAGGTTATCAGATAGGTGCGCGTGTCGGGGACGGCGACTCCGAGGAAGTCGAACAGGGTCGCCAGGTTCGGGCCGCGGACCCGCAGCCTGAGCGCGGCACCTTCGATCTGGGTCGCTTCGGGCAGGGTGCCGCCGACGTCCATGCGGTTGCCGGCCGCTACCGCCTGCAGTTCCAGCCGGTTGCGTCCCCCGGCGACGGTCTCGTTGGGGCTGAGCAGACGCCCGTTCACGGTGAACGGCCGCGCGCGCATCGAGCCGCCGCCGTGGAAGCGGATCTCGGTATCCAGCCGGCTATCGGTGGCCCGGACGGTATCGACGTCGATATCCGCGGTCAGCCGCAGCTGCGGCGCGCGATAGCCTATGTGGGTCCCGCCGACGATCGCCCGCCGGATCACCGGCATTTCGAACGGCTCCGCCGTCCGGTTCGGGTCGCCCATGGTCCAGCTGTTGCGCCGGCCCGTGCTGTCCCATTCGAGATTGAGGTTGCCACCCGACAGGCCGAGCCAGTTGATCCGTTCCCTGCCGAAGATCAGCGGGATGGTGGCGATCCGCGTGTCGATGACGCGGGATTCGAAGAAATTCGGCCGGCTCGCCCAGTCCGGGTTCGAGATGGTGAGGCCCTCGGCGTAGAATCTGACATCGATCGGATCGAGATAGAGCTGGAAGTCGCCTGACACCTTGACGTCACGCTGCGTCTCGGCGCTCACGTAGCGCTCGAAATGGGACTTCAGGAACCGCCCCTTGGTGACGTAGAGGATCGTCCAGGCAAGGACGATGAGGCCGACCAGCGTCGCCAGCAACGCGACGAGACCGGCAAGCATTCTGATGCCGGTTTCCCCGCGGCGAAGCAGCTGGCGCTTCGGATGGTCGGTTCCAACGCCTTCGTACATGGGCAAAAAACCGGCTCGGAAGAACTCCGTTCCGGTCGGCCGGCTTGCCAGGGGGGCCGATGGGCCCTATAGGGCGCCGCTTTCCAGCCTGTGGAAAAGCAGAACGGCCCGGCTCATACGGGCTGCCGTGGCCGTTCCTAAACGTCGCGCATGCGCGCAGATAAGGAGACGAAAATGCCCAAGCTCAAGACCAAGAGCGGGGTCAAGAAGCGCTTCAAGCTCACCGCCACCGGCAAGGTGAAGCATGGGGTCGCCGGCAAGCGCCACCGCCTGATCAGCCACAACGCCAAATATATCCGCCAGAACCGCGGCACGAGCGTCCTGTCCGATGCGGACACCAAGACGATCAAGCTGTGGGCGCCGTACGGCCTGAAGTAAGGAGGATAGACCATGGCACGCGTGAAGCGCGGGACCACCACGAAGGCCCGCCACAAGAGAATTCTGGATCAGGCCAAGGGCTATTACGGCCGGCGCAAGAACACGATCCGCATCGCCCGCCAGGCGGTGGAGAAGGCCGGGCAATATGCCTATCGCGACCGCAAGGTGAAGAAGCGCAGCTTCCGCGCGCTCTGGATCCAGCGGATCAACGCCGCGGTGCGCGCCGAAGGCCTGACCTACGGTCAGTTCATGCACGGGCTGAAACTCGCCGGCCTCGACCTCGACCGCAAGGTCCTGGCCGACATCGCGATGCACGAAGGCGATGCCTTCCGTGCGATCGTCGCCCAGGTGCGCGGGGCCCTGCCGCAGCAGGCGTAACGCTTCCCGTCCCGCTCCTCCCTGGCAAGGGAGGGTCAGGGGTGGATCAGGCAGGTTTCCGCGCGGGCTGACCGGCGCGGTCGGCCGTCTTACACCCACCCCTCGGCCCCCTCCCTTGAACGGGAGGGGAAGCCTTGCTTAAGGGCAGCCATGTCCGACCTGGAACGAACCGGCAGCGAAATCCTGACGCGAATCGCCGCGGCCGCGGATGCGGCAGCGCTGGAGGCGGAGCGGGTTGCCGCCCTCGGCAAGCAGGGCAGCGTCACCGCGCTCCTGAAGACGCTCGGCGGCATGACTCCCGAACAGCGCCAGAGCGAGGGGCCGCGGATCCACGCCCTGCGCGAGCGGGTGACCGAAGCGATCGCCGCGCGCAGGGAAGCGCTGGCCTCCGCCGAGCTCGAGCGACGGCTCGCCACCGAAGGTCTCGACATGACCCTGCCGGTCGAAACCGGCCCGCAGGGCAGTGTCCATCCGGTCAGCCAGGTGATGGACGAGCTGGCGGAGATTTTCGCCGATCTCGGCTTCTCGGTCGCCACCGGCCCCGAGATCGAGGACGACTGGTACAATTTCACCGCGCTCAACATCCCCGAGAGCCATCCCTCGCGGGCGATGCACGATACCTTCTATTTCTCGCAGACCGGCGAGGAAGGCCGGCCGATGCTGCTGCGGACCCACACCTCGCCGGTGCAGATCCGCACGATGACGACTCAGCAGCCGCCGATCTACATCATCGCCCCCGGCCGCACCTACCGGTCCGATTCCGATGCCACCCACACGCCGATGTTCCACCAGGTCGAAGGGCTGGTGATCGACCGCGGCATCCATATGGGCCATCTCAAATGGACGCTCGAGACCTTCCTCAAGGCCTTTTTCGAGCGCGATGACGTCGTGCTGCGGCTGCGGCCGAGCTATTTCCCCTTCACCGAGCCTTCGGCTGAGGTCGACGTCGGCTACAGCATCGAGAAGGGCCGCCGCGTGATCGGCGGTTCGGAAGGCTGGATGGAGGTGCTTGGCTCCGGAATGGTCCATCCGCGCGTGATCCGCGCCTGCGGCCTCGATCCGGACGAATGGCAGGGCTTCGCCTTCGGCTGCGGCATCGACCGGCTGGCGATGCTCAAATATGGCATGGACGATCTGCGCGCCTTCTTCGACGGCGACCTGCGCTGGCTGCGCCACTACGGCTTCGCCGCGCTCGACGTGCCGACCCTGAGCGGAGGGGTCGGGGCATGAAGTTCACCCTGAGCTGGCTGAAGGACCATCTCGACACCGAAGCCGATGTCGGGACGATCGTCGAGACGCTGACGCGCATCGGCCTCGAGGTCGAAGGCGTCGAGAATCCCGCCGAGAAGCTCGCCCCGTTCGTCGTCGCCGAAGTGCTGACCGCCGATCGGCATCCGCAGGCGGACAAGCTCCAGGTGCTCACGGTCTCGACCGGCAGCGGCGATGCGGTGCAGGTCGTCTGCGGCGCTCCCAATGCGCGCGCCGGGCTCAAGGGCGTGTTCGGCGCGCCCGGCGCCTATGTCCCGGGCAGCGACATCACGCTGAAGGTGGCCGCGATCCGCGGGGTCGAGAGCCACGGGATGATGTGCTCGGTCCGCGAGCTCCAGCTCGGCGACGAACATGAGGGGATCATCGAGCTTCCGGCCGATGCGCCGGTCGGCGCCGCCTATGCGCAATGGGCCGGACTCGACGATCCGGTGATCGACATCGCCGTGACTCCCAACCGCCAGGACGCGATGGGCGTGCGCGGCATCGCCCGCGATCTCGCCGCCGCCGGCCTCGGCAGCCTCAAGCCGCTCCAGGTCGATCCGATCGAGGGAAGCTTCGCCAGCCCGATCGAGATCCGCACCGACGATCCCGAAGGCTGCCCCGCCTTCTTCGGCCGGGTGGTGCGCGGCGTCCGCAACGGCCCGTCGCCGGACTGGCTGCAGCGGCGGCTGAAGGCGATCGGGCTGCGGCCGATCAGCGCGCTGGTCGACATGACCAATTACGTCATGATCGACTGCGGCCGGCCGCTCCACGTCTACGACCTCGCGAAGCTCGAAGGCGCCCTGGTCGCGCGCAGGGCGAAGGACGGCGAGGAGGTGCTGGCCCTCAACGGCCGGACCTACCGGCTCGACCCCTCGATGACCGTGATCGCCGACGACGCCCAGGTCCACGACATCGGCGGGATCATGGGCGGCGAGCACAGCGGGGTCACCGACGACACCACCGACATCGTGATCGAATGCGCCTTCTTCGATCCCGAGCATATTGCCCGCACCGGCCAGAAACTGACGCTCACCTCCGACGCGCGCGCCCGGTTCGAACGCGGCGTCGATCCGGCCTTCCTGGAGCCGGGGATCATGCTCGCGACCCGGATGGCGATCGACCTCGCCGGCGGAGAGCCTTCGCATGTCGTGCGCGCCGGGCAGCCGCCGCTCGACGTCAGGACCATTTCCTATCGCCCGGCACAGACGGTCGAGCTCGCCGGGGTCGAGGTTCCGGCCGAGCGGCAGCGGTCGATCCTGGAATCGCTGGGATTCACCATCGCGGACGGCGAGACCTGGCAGGTAACGGTCCCGACCTGGCGCCGCGACATCGACGGCAGCGCCGACATCGTCGAGGAAGTGATCCGCATCGAAGGCCTCGACAAGGTGCCGTCGACCCCGCTGCCGCGGGCGCCGGGCGTCGCCCGCCCGACCGCCACGCCGGCCCAGCTCGTCGAGCGCCGCGTCCGCCGCACGGCGGCAGCGCGCGGGCTCAACGAAGCGGTGACCTGGAGCTTCATTTCCGAGGCCGAGGCCGAGCCGTTCGGCGGCAGCGCCTGGATCCTCGCCAATCCGATCAGCGAGGACATGAAGGCGATGCGCCCCTCGCTGCTGCCGGGCCTGCTGGCCGCGGCCCGGCGCAATCTCGCACGCGGCGCAGACAGCGTCCGGCTGTTCGAGATCGGGCGGCGCTATCTCGGCGATTCCGAGCGGCCGACCCTCGGCCTCGTGCTCGCCGGCGACCGCGCCGCCCGCCACTGGCGGACCGGCAAGGCGCAGGGCTTCGACGCCTTTGACGCCAAGGCGGAAGCGCTCGCTTTGCTCGAGGCGGCAGGAGCCCCCGTCGGCAACATCCAGGCGCTCGGCGGCGCCGCGGCCGTTTATCATCCCGGACGCTCGGCACGGCTGTGCCTGGGGCCGAAGAATGCGCTGGCCGAGTTCGGCGAACTGCACCCGCGCATTCTCAAAGCCTTCGATCTCGAAGGGCCGGTGGTCGCGGCCGAAATCTACCTCGACGCGCTGCCGCAGCGGCGCGGCTCCGGTCGCATGCGCGACGCCTATGCGCCGCCGGCGCTGCAGGCGGTGAAGCGGGACTTCGCCTTCCTCGTCCCCGAGGAGCTCGCCGCCGATGCGCTGATCCGCGCGGCGCGCGCAGCCGACAAGGCCGCGATCGTCGAGGTCCGCCTGTTCGACCTGTTCCAGGGCGCGGGCGTGCCGGAGGGGCAGAAATCGCTCGCCGTCGAAGTCACCCTGCAGCCGGCGAGCAAGAGCTTTACCGACGAGGAGCTGCAGGCGATCTCCGACCGGATCGTCGCGGCCGCCGACAAAGTGGGAGCACGACTGCGTGGCTGAACCGGAAGTTCCTTTCGCCTCCGTCGCGATCATCGGGATCGGGCTGATCGGCTCGTCGGTGGCGCGGGCGATCCGCGCCCACATGCCCGAGGTCCGGGTGACCGCCTATGACCGCGACGAGACGGTGCGCGCCCGCGCGCGGGAGCTCGGCTTCGCAGAGGTGTTCGACACGCCGTGCGAAGCGGTGGCCGGCGTCGAGATGATCCTGTTCTGCGTGCCGGTCGGCGCAATGAAGGAGGCCGCGCTCGCCATTGCCGACTGCCTGCCCAAGAAGGTGATCGTCAGCGACGTCGGATCGTCCAAGGTCGCGGTGGCCAAGGCGCTGCGCGAGGCGCTTCCCGATGCGACGATCGTCCCGGCCCATCCGGTGGCGGGCACCGAGAACAGCGGGCCCGATGCGGGCTTCGCCACCCTGTTCCGCGGGCGCTGGTGCATCCTCACCCCCAAGGAAGGCTATGCCCAGGCGAACGTCGATCGCGTCACCGGCTTCTGGGAGCGGCTCGGCGCCAAGGTCGAGCTGATGGATGCGGCCCATCATGATCTCGTGCTGGCCGTCACCAGCCACCTGCCGCACCTCATCGCCTACACCATCGTCGGCACCGCCTCCGACCTCGAAGGCGTGACCCAGGGCGAGGTGATCAAATATTCGGCCGGCGGCTTCCGCGACTTCACCCGCATCGCCGCGTCCGATCCCACCATGTGGCGCGATGTCTTCCTCAACAACAAGGAAGCCGTGCTCGACGTGCTGCAGCGCTTCACCGAGGATCTGGCGCTGCTGCAGCGGGCGATCCGCTGGGACGATGGCGCGACCCTGTTCGAGCTGTTCACCCGGACCCGGGCCATCCGGCGCGGAATCATCGAACAGGGGCAGGACGACGCGCGGCCCGACTTCGGCCGCACCCACGACTAGGATCTGCCTCAGCCTTCGAGCGCGTTGATCGCAGCGTGCACCCGCGCCTCGATCTCCTTGCGCGGGAGGCCCGGCGGAATGGGATCGCCGAACCGCATCGTGACCACGCCGGGCCGCTTCACGAAGCTTTGCCGCGGCCACAGCCGGCCGCTGTCGAGCGCGACCGGCACCACTTGCGTGTTGAGCGCGCGATAGAGGCCTGCGAAGCCCGGCTGGAGCGGCGGCTTCGCGCCGGGCGGCACCCGCGTCCCCTCGGGGAAGATCAGGATCGTCCGCCCCCCGGCCAGAGCCGCCTGCGCCGCCTGCAGCATGCGCCGGAGCGCCGGGGCACCGCCGGAGCGGTCCACCGGAATGACGCCATAGCGCCTCGCGACCCAGCCCCAGCCCGGGATTCCGGCAAGGCTCGCCTTCAGCACCGGCGCCGGCACGCGGAGGAGCACCACCAGCTCCAGCGTCTCGAACATCGACTGGTGCTTGGCCGCGACCAGCGCCGGCGCGCGGGGAATCTCTCCTTCCACATGGGTCCGGATCCCCAGCAGATGCGCCGCGCACCAGCGATGGAACCGCGCCCAGGCCAGCCCCACCGCGATCAGCGGCCGCTGGCCGAACAGTGCAATCGGCAGCGCGAACAGCACCGCCACCGCAGTGCAGCCATAGAAGACGAGCGCGAACAGCAGGGAACGGAGAAACGCCATCAGAGTCCGAGCAGCACCGCCGCATGGCGCAGGAGATATTTGTTATATTCGGTGAACAGCTGCCGGAAGCTCGGGTCGCTGTCGATCGCGTCGCCGATGATCACCACTCCGTCGCCGGCACGCCGCGACAGCTCGAAACGGGCGCGCGGCATGTGCCAGTCGGTGGTCACCAGCCGCACCGTCCTGAATTCGTGCTTCGCCAGCCAGCGCGCCGTTTCCTCCGCATTGGAGCGCGTGTCCACCGACTCGCGGCCGAGGTCGATGCAGCAGTCGAACAGCGCCTCGTCGCGCCCGGTCTGCGCGGCCAGCTCGACCGGGCGCACGGTCCGCGCGACGCCGGAAATCAGCATGCGCTCGGCCCTTTTTTGCTCGAGCAGGTCGAGGCCGTGGGTGATGCGGTGCGGCCCGCCGGTCAGCACGACGATGGCGTCGGTGCGCCGGTCGTCGGCGGGACGCGGCAGCGCCACCACGAAGAAGGCATAGCCGAGCACGTAGAGCAGCAGGAGCAACGAAAAGGCACGGACGATCACGACGGACGCATTCCTATCACAGCATCCGCCCCAATGCCCTGAGGATGGTCAGCCGCGCAACGACCATGGCGAGCAGGACGCCGCCGACCGGCAGCGCGGCGAGGATCAGCCAGCTCGCGACCGGAAGTCCGGCCGATCCCAGCAGCTCCGATCCGAGCGCCCCGACCCGGCGGCCGATCAGCACCAGCACCAGCGCCGCCGCGGCAAGCCCGACGATTCCGCCGAACAGGGCGTCGAGCGCGATCCGGCGCTGGAACAGCCGCGCCACCTGCACGTCGGTCGCCCCCATCAGGTGAAGCACCTCGATCGTGCCGCGATGGGTGTCGAGCGCCGCCCGCGCTGCCAGCACGACCGTCGCCGCGGTCGCGCCGATCATCAGGGCGACGACGGCGGCGGCGACCCACTTCAGCGTGTCGATGAGCTTGGCGAGGGGGGCCAGCCATTGCGCATTGTCGTCGATCCGGGCCGACGGCGCCACTTCGGTGACCGCGGCGGCGATGACGTCGAGGCGCTGATAGGCTTCCGGAGTGAGATCGACGTCAATCATCACCGGCACCGGCAGGTCCGCTTCGAGGCCGCCGGTCCCGAGCCAGGGCTCCAGCAATTGTTCGATCTCCGCCGGCTCGAGCTGCCGGATCGTCTCGACCCCGACCAGGCGGCGCAGTTCCGCCACGGCGCGCTCCGCCTGGGCGTTGCGCAGGTCCGGATTGGCCTCGACGATCTGGATGGTGATGCGGTTGCTGATCTGGCCGCCGAGATCCCGCGCGGCATGGCGCAGTCCGAGTCCGGCGGCCGCCGCCAGCACGGTCAGGAACATCATGATCGCGAGCACCCAGGGCATCGGCCCGGTGAACCGCCCCTCCGGAAGCAGGCGGCGATCCGCGGCGCCGAACCTGCGCACGCCCGCCTTCATCGGTCGGCCCCCGTCACGAATTGGTCCAGCGCGGCGGATGGCGCAGTGCGCCGGTCGGATCGGCAAGCTGTCCGCGATCGAGCCGCAGCATTTCCGCACGCGCGATCCGCGAGATCAGGTGGATATCGTGGGTGGCGACCACGACCGTCGTTCCCAGCTTGTTGAGCGCGTCGAACAGGTGCAGCAGGCGCTTCGCCATTTCCGGATCGACGTTGCCGGTCGGTTCGTCGGCGACCAGCAGCTCTGGCCGGGCAATCACCGCGCGCGCGATCGCCACCCTTTGCTGCTCGCCGCCCGAAAGCGTCGCCGGCCGGGCGCTCGCGCGGTCGCCGAGCCCGACCCAGTTCAGCATCTCACGCACCGGCGTTTCGAGATCGCGGTCATCCACGCCGGCGACACGCAGCGGGAGCGCGACATTGTCGAAGGCGGACAGGTGGGGGATCAGCCGGAATTCCTGGAACACCACCCCGATCCGCCGCCGGAATCCGGGCAGGCGCTTGCGCGGCATGGTCACGATATCCTCGTCGAACAGCCGTATCAGGCCCCGGCTCGGCCGCTGGGCGAGATAGAGCAGCTTCAGCAGCGAGGTCTTGCCGGCCCCCGACGGCCCGGTCAGGAAATAGAAGCCCCCCTCCCGCAGCGTGAAGCTGAGGTCCGAGAGCGTCTCGGCCCCGGTTCCATAGCGCAGGCCGACATTCTCGAACTGAACGATGCTGCCCGACGCGCCCAGATTAGGCCTCCCGCACTTTTGCCCCGGTCAGGCAATGGCATGGCCCGAGCCGGTCCGTAAAGCGTCCGTCCCGATCAGGAACGGAAATGGCCGCTCCCCATGTCCTGATTCGCGCCAGATGCGCCATCCGCGGCCCGAGTCGGGCGCGGGAAGCCCCGGGACCGTTCATTTGCTTGCATGGCGCGACTCTATCGTGCTTAGATTCGCCGCGACAATGACGGGCGATAACAGACAATGATCCTTTCCTGCCCCGCCTGCCGAACCCGCTACGTCGTTCCCGACAGCGCAGTGGGACCGAAAGGGCGTCAGGTACGCTGTGCCAGCTGCAAGCACAGCTGGTTCCAGGGGCCGGCCGCTCCCCAGGCGGCCGGGCAGGAATCCGTGCAACCGGCGGCCGCTGCGGCGCCTCCACCCGTCCGGCCCGCTGAACATGTTCCAGAACCGGAACCGCAGGACGCGGGCGGTGCGGCCGGTTTCGAGCCGCCGCCTCCTCCGCCGCCGCCCGAGCCGGTCGCGGCCGATCAGGACGAACCTTCGGACGAGCTTCCGCCCGCGGCGCATGAGATGATGGCCGCGGTGGCTGCGGACGATGGCTATGACGCCTTCGCGTCGGAACCACCATTCCGCCCGCGCCGCAACCGGGCGAAGATGTGGACGGTGATCGCCGTCGTCGCCGCCGCGATCATGCTCGCGGCCGCAGCGGCCGTCGCCTGGCTCGGCATCCCGACGCCGCTCGGCGAGCGGATCATGCAGAGGGAGGGCTCTCCGCTCACCATCGAGATGATCGACAAGCCGGAGCGGCGGCGGATGGCCAGCGGCAACGAGCTGCTGACCGTGTCCGGCCGGATCCGCAATCCGAGCGATACGGTGCAGGCGGTGCCGCAGATCGTCGCGGAACTGCGCGATGCCCAGGGCACTTTGGTCTATCAATGGTCGATTTCCGCCCCGATTTCCGAACTCAAGCCCAATGAGAGCGCGACCTTCAACAGCGCCGAGGTGGACGTTCCTCAGCGTGGCCGCCGGCTCACCCTCAGGTTCGGTCGGCCCTCCTGAGCATCTGCGCGCGGCGACGATGCGTTTCGGGATCGTGGTCTAGAAAAGTGCAGAACGGGAAAAGAAGATGAGAATCGGGATTCTCACCGGTGGAGGCGACGTCCCCGGGCTCAACCCCTGTATCCGCTCGATCACCCTGTCCGCCGACGATCTCGGCTGGGAGGTGGTCGGCTTCATGCGCGGCTGGCAGGGCTTTCTCGAAATCGACCCGGACGACCCGGCCTCGATCGCCGCCAACAGCCGCCCGCTGACCCGCGACGGGGTGCGCGGAATCGATCGGATGGGCGGCACCATCCTCCACACCTCGCGCACCGATCCGCGCACGCAGAAGGACGGGGACAAGACCGATCAGGTGCTGCGGGTGCTCGACAGGCTCGGCATTGACGCGATGATCACATTGGGCGGGGACGGGACCCTGCGTTTCTCGGCCCATCTGTCGCGGCAGGGTTTTCCCGTCATCTCCGTGCCCAAGACGATGGACAATGACGTCTTCGGCACCGACTATTGCATCGGCTTCTCCACCGCGGTCAGCCGCTCGGTGGAAGCGATCAACGCGCTTCGGACCACGGTCGAAAGCCACGAGCGGATCGGGATCATCGAGCTGTTCGGGCGCCGCAGCGGGGAGACGGCGCTGCTGTCCGGCTTCCTGGCCCAGGTCGACCGCACCGTCATCGCCGAGATTCCGGTGAATCTCGACGTGCTGCTGCCGCTGCTCGCCGCCGACAAGGCCGACAATCCGGGCCGCTACGCCATGTGCGTCATTTCCGAAGGCGCATCGATCGAAGGGGAGCAGGCCGATGCCTCGGTACGGTCGCTGTCGGGAAGCCAGCGCGACGAGCTTCCGATCAGCCGTCGCCTTGCCAGGGAAGTGACGGCGCAGCTCGGCCACGGCACCGTCATCCAGGAACTCGCCTATCTGATGCGGGCGGGGGAGCCGGACGCGATGGACCGCATGGTCGGCCTCGCCTTTGGCGGGCTGGCGGTCCAGCTCCTGCACCAGAAGCGCGACGGCGTGATGGTTGCCCTCAACGACGGCAATTACTGCCATGTGCCGATCGGGCGGCTCGAGGAAGGCGACAAGAGCGTCGACGTCACCGGCCTCTACGATGCGTCCACCTATCGCGCGAAGCTGATGCGCGTCGAAGGGATGCCCATGTTCCTCTACTGAGGGGCAGGGTTCCACCGGCGGCCGGAATCGGCCGTCCGGCTTCCCGAAGCCGCCCCGGGAATTGCGCATTGCGTGACGGGGAGGGCTTTGCTAGACGCGCGCTCCTGCCAGGGGAGCCGGCGTCGTTCGGTCCCCGCCCGCGGAATTTTCGGCGGGCTTTCACATGTGCGGTCGTGGCGGAACTGGTAGACGCGCAACGTTGAGGTCGTTGTGGGCGAAAGCCCGTGGAAGTTCGAGTCTTCTCGACCGCACCATTGATCGCTCCCCGGGGGAGCGATCAATCCGCCGGAGGCGGACAGGGCTCCCGCCCGATTCCCGAGACTTCCGGCATGCCCGAGCGGAAAGTCGCGCGGGACGACTTCCCCATACCCAAAATGTGCCCTCGACGACGTCCGTTCAGGAATCAGCAACCGCGCTTCGGCTTGTGAGGGGCGAAATGACCTCTTATCCCTGAAGGCAGATGGCCAGTACTGCTCCTTCGCGCGTGCGGCGTGCCTTTCGCGCTCTCTTCAAGCTCGGTCTCTACAGCGGCCTCATCGCCGTGGTCGCGATCGTCGTCGCGGTAGCCGTGGCGATGCAGTCGCTGCCCAGCTATCAGGAACTCGTCCGGCGCAACGATCTCGGGCAGATGATCCGGGTCCATGCCGCGGACGGCACGGTGATCGCCTCGCTCGGCCCGAGCTTCGGCCAGTGGCTGAGCTACGACGAGATACCCCCGGTGGCGCGCGAGGCGATGGTCGCGGTGGAGGACCGCCGGTTCCGCTACCATCCGGGCGTCGATCCGATCGGCATCGGCCGCGCCTTCTGGGTGCGGATCGAGCGGGGCCGCTGGGTCCAGGGCGGCTCGACCATCACCCAGCAGCTTGCCCGCAACATCTTCCTCACCAACACCCGCACCTTCGGCCGCAAGGTGCGCGAGGCGATCCTCGCTCTGGCGCTCGAGCGGCGCTTCACCAAGGACCAGATCCTCGAGCTCTATCTCAACCGCGTCTATTTCGGCGGCGGCGCCTATGGAATCGATGCCGCCTCCCGCCGTTTCTTCGGCCACAGCGCCAAGGAGCTCAGCCTGGCCGAGGCGGCGATCATCGCCGGGCTGGTGAAGGCGCCGTCCAACTATTCGCCCACCGCCGATGCCGAGGCGGCCAAGAGCCGCGCGGCCGTCGTCATCGACCTGATGCGCCGCAACGGCGACATCAGCCCGGCCGAAGCCCAGGAGGCGAGCCCCGCCGAGGTGCGGATCGTTCCCACGCCCCGCCAGAACAGCGTCCGCTATTTCACCGACTGGGTGCTGCCGCAGCTCGACACCTTGATCGACGAGACGACGGCCCCGATCGAGGTGTGGACGACGCTCGATCCGCGCATGCAGCGGTGGGCGGACCAGGCGATCAACGCCAATACCCCAGCCGGCGCGCAGGGCGCCCTCGTGTCGCTCGACCGCGATGGAGCGGTCCGGGCGATGGTGGGCGGCAAGGATTATGTGACGTCCATCTACAATCGCGCCACCCAGGCGACCCGCCAGCCGGGATCGGCGTTCAAGCTGTTCGTCTATCTAGCCGCGCTCGAATCCGGTATCTCGCCGGACGATATCGTGGTCGACGAGCCGGTGAACATCGGCGGCTGGAGCCCGCGCAATTCGACCCGAACCTTCCTTGGCCCGATCACGGTGCGCGAGGCCTTCGCGCGTTCGGTCAACACCATCTCCGCCAAGCTGGGGGACCAGGTCGGCTTCCGCACCGTCGCCGACATGGCGCAGCGGTTCGGCATAACCACGCGCGTCCATACCCAGCCGTCGATGGTGCTCGGCACGTCGGACGTGCGCCTGATCGACATGACCCGCGCCTTCGCCGCGGTCGCGCGCAAGGGCGTCGCCGTCGTGCCCTACGGCATCACTCGGGTCACCACCGCCGACGGCGACCTGCTCTATCGCCACCAGGACGACGAATCGCGCGTGCTCGTGCCGCAATGGGTGACGGCGCAAATGACGGATCTGCTGCAGACCGCCGTACTCACCGGCACGGGCCGCGCGGCGCAGATCGGCCGGCCGGTCGCCGGCAAGACCGGCACCACCAGCTCCAACAAGGACGGATGGTTCATCGGCTTTTCGAGCGGGCTCACCACCGGCGTCTGGATGGGCCGCGACGATGCCAGGACGGTGCGTGGGCTGCAGGGCGGCCGCGCTCCCGCCGAGGCCTTTCACGACTTCATGGTCCAGGCGGTCGCCGGCCGGCCGGTCGAAGCGTTCGAGACCCAGGCCCGGATTCCGAACTGGCAGCTCGAGCCGGACGAGGAGGCCTGGTTCGGCCAGCCCGAAGACCCCGGCATGATGGTCGATCCCGACGGCAATCCTATCTACCCCGCCGAACCCGGCGAGCCCCTGTTCGACGATCCGGTGCTGCAGCAGGAAGGGCGAGCGCCCGAGCGGTCGTTCGAGCGACCGGCCGAGCGCCCATCCGAGCGGCTCGACCAGGAATGGCTGGATCGGGCGGTCGGGCGCCGTCCGCAGGCAGGACCGCCTCCGCCGCCGCCTCCCCCTCCGGAGCGACGGACCCCAGCCTTTCGCGGCCTTCCCCGCGATTCAGGACCGCCCGAACCGATGCAATGAGGTTCCGTTGCGCCGCAGCCACTGGCGGGCCGGCGCGGGATCCTCTTCCAGCAGCTGCGCGACCAGCCGGTGGAAGGCGGGCGAATGGTTCATGTGGATTCGGTGCGCGACTTCATGAGCGACGGTTGCGCGCCGGACCCAGGCGGGTGCGAGGATGAGGCGCCAGCTGTAGCGAATCGCTCCGCTCGAGGAGCAGCTGCCCCAGCGCGACACCGGGTCGCCGACTCCGATCCGGATCACCGATACCCCGGCCTTGGCGGCGAATTCGCGCGTTTCCCGATCCAGCACCTCGGCCGCGTGGCTGCGCAGCCAGCGCAGGATCCGCGGCGCCACCATGTCGGCCGGCCCGCCGGTCGCGATCCGGCCCTGCGCCACCCGCACCCCGCGCGGGGCCGCCGGGTCCCAGTGGAGGACATGGGGTTCGCCGTAGAGCGGAATCGGGCTCCCCGGTCCCAGCGGCTGCGGCTCCGGGATGGCCGCCAGCATCCGTTCGACCCAGTCGCGATGTTCGGCCGCCCAGGCGAGCGCGCGCCGGTCCGACACCCGGCGCGGCACGGTCAGCAGCACGGTGGCGGTCCGCGGATCGACTCGCAGGCGCATCGTTCTTGCGCGCGGGGAGCGCTTCACCGTCAGCGTCGCGGTGACGGAGCCGCCGGTGAACGTCAGGTCGGACGCCACCGACCGATCAGAGCTCGTGATCGACCAGATGATGCTCCAGATCCCCCGCTTCGTCCTCCGACACGGTCCATCCGCGCACCGACATGCCGGCGCGATGCACCGCCTCCCGATCCCCACAGACCAGATAATGCCATTCCGGCAGCGGCCGGCCTTCCGCCCGCAGGCGATAGGCGCAGGTGGAGGGAAGCCAGGCGAGTCCGCCGACCTGGTCCGCGGTGAGGCGGACGCAATCGGGCACGAAGGCGCGACGGGCGCGATAGTTGCTGCACCGTCCGCTGTGCCGGTCGAGCAGCCGGCAGGCGACGTTGGTGGCATGCACCTCGCCGCTCACCTCGTCCTCCAGCTTGTGGAGGCAGCATTTGCCGCAGCCGTCGCACAGCGCCTCCCACTCCCCGCGATCCAGCGCGTGGAGCGGCTTCTCCCAGAAGGGGCGAGTCACTTCACCCATTTGTCGAGCTCGGCAGCCACCGCATCGGCGCCTTCGTCGGACGCCACCAGCGCCATCGGTTCGCCCGCGGGATCGAACAGCACGGTCTGGCGGGAATGATCGACCAGATACTCGCTCGCCCCTTCCACCGCCTGCTTGGTCGAATAGACGGCGAATTGTCTTTTCACCTTCTCGATCTCGGCGGGCGTGCCGGTCAGTCCGATCAGCCGCGGGTGGAAGGCCGCCACATATTGCTTCAGGACCGCCTGGGTGTCCCGCTCGGGATCTACGGTGATGAAGATCGGCTGCACCCTTTCGGCGCGGGCGGGGTCGCTCTTCTCGAATCGAGCCAGGCCCTGGCCGATCGACTGCAGGTCGGTCGGGCAGACGTCGGGACAATAGCTGTAGCCGAAATAGATCAGCCGGTACCTGCCCGCAAAATCACTGTCGCGGACGCGCTGGCCGTCCTGGTCGGTCAGCTCGAACGGGCCGCCGATCGCGGCGCCCTGCAGCGGTGGCTGCTCCGAACCGCGGGTGCAGGCGGCCGCGGTGGACAGCAGGGCTGCAGCCAGCAAAAGGGGGGGGCTCCTGAATCGCATGCGCCCGTTCATAGCGCCGCAGGATTGGAATTGCTAAGGATGCGGCGAGGGAGTGATGGACAAGGGGTATCAGATAGCGATGAGATACTTGGGCTGGCTAGCTGCTGCGGCCGCGCTTGCTGCCGCGACGGTTCCCGCACAGGCACAGAATTTCTCCGATGCCTATGAATTCATCAAGGCGGTCAAGGATCGCAACGGCGACAAGGCGACGAGCCTGATCTCGCAGCCGGGCTCGATCGTCATCAACACGCGGGAACGCGGGACCCTCAACGGGGCGCTGCATATTCTCGCGCGCGAACGGGACATCACCTGGCTCGCCTTCCTGCTCGGCAAGGGTGCGAAGCCGGATATCCAGAATCGGGAAGGCAATACGCCGCTGGCGATCGCCGCCCAGATCGGCTGGGTCGACGGCGCCGACCGGCTGCTGCGCAGCGGGGCGAGCGTCGATCTCTCCAACAACCGCGGCGAGACGCCGCTGATCCTCGCCGTCCACAATCGCGATATCGCGATGGTGCGGCTGCTCCTCGGCAAGGGCGCGGATCCGAATCGGGCGGACAGCGTGGCCGGCTATTCGGCGCTCGACTATGCGAAACAGGACCGCCGATCCGATGCAATCCTGAAACTGCTCGAGGAAGGCGGAACCAGGAAGAAGGTCACCGGTCCGACCCTGTGAGCCGCCCGCCCGCGGCTCAGTCCAGTCCGGCCAGGCCCGGGTCCAGATCCCCCGCGAGCCGCCGCGCGGCACGGCGGGCGAAGCGCAGCGTCTCGGCCTTGCGGCGGGCGGGCGCCATCTTGCGCATCGGCGCGTCGCGGATGATCGCCGCATCGTAGCGGTCGGCTACGATAAGGCCGGAAAGGCCAGGCTCGAACGCATCCTGTTCGAACGGGTCGAGAGAGAATCCGGCGGGCACTGCCCAGAAGAAGCGGTCGCAATAATCGAGATAGTCGAACCATTTCTGGTCGCCGAGCAGGTCGGCGCGCGAAACCTTGATCTCCACGATCGTCAGGAAGCCGCGGGAATCGACCGCCACCATGTCGGCCCGACGCCCGTTCGGAAGCGGAACCTCGCACAATGCGAACACGTCCTGTCGGAAGAACAAGCGAGTGACTCCGCGCGCCACGTCCTGCGCCGCGAGCGGTGCGTTGGCGAAGCAGGAATCGGTGGAAAGGCCGGTTTCGGGATTCGACGCCATTGCCGCAGACTAGAATGAAAGGGGAACAAAGGAAAGTGCGCGCGCGGCACATGCGAAAAACCCGCGGCCGACAAGGCCGCGGGTCTCCTCCCTCTTATGCCTTTCAGGCTTTCATCGGTAAAAGACGTGGTTCCCCACCGCGGCGATCCGCTTCAGCTTCCAGCCGGGCGAGACGCGACGTGCATGGAAGAAGAGCGCGCTCGGCGCGGCGCCGTCCGCCAGGTCGTTGACGGCGATGTGGGCGATGGCGACGGCCTTGCGCCAGGAGGCGTTGCGCGGCGCGTGCGGCAGCCGGCCGCCCCGCACGAAGGAGAACTGGCCGCGCTGCTTCACCACGCCGCACAGGGTCGACGGGAACCGGCTGGACTTGGTGCGATTGACGATCACTTCGGCGACCGCGAGCTGGCCGACCAGCGGCTCGCCCTTGGATTCGTAATAGACGGCGGTGGCGAGGCATTCGAGTTCCTCGTCATCCACGTCGGAGCTGGCATGTTCCTCGACCAGCGCGCTCAGCGGCCTGACGATGGCCGGAGCCTGCTCCTCGACGGTGAGGCCGTTGTTCGGCTGGGGAAAGAGGCCGCTGGCGGTGTCGACGGTGGCCACGGCATGCTGGACGACGGGCGCAGCGAATTCGCCGGCGGGCGCCGCTGCATCGACGGGGTTGAGATCGAAATCAGCGCTGGCGGTCAGTGCGACGGCATGGTCGCGGTAATCGGTGGTGATCGGTGCCGCATCGCTTTCTCCGGCGAGCGACGTGCCCGTGAAGGCGGCCCCGGTCAGGGCCACGAAACCTGCCACGGCAATGCCCGTGGCACGGACAATCGAACGCATCACAATCCAATTTTGTGCGGTCGACGGATCATAAGCTGGACGCTGGGCATCCCGATCGCCTCCCGACTTGCGTGGCCGCGGACCAGAACACAGGCGGCCCCCCGCTCCCTACGGAAAAGTCCGCGCCGGGCTAGGTTCTGGGCCGCGGCGGGTCAATTCGCCGCGTTCATTTCATCGGCGAACCGTTCTGCAGCCGGGATATCCAGTTCAACCACCCACAGATCGGGATCGAATCGTCGCCTCCGCTCTAGGAAGCGATCTATTTTCTCTTCGTTCTCAATGGGTTGCTGAATAGAATCCTGCCATTCGTAGCTGCCGTCGGGCCGCAGCAAGCGCTCCAGAATCCGCAGTTTTCTGCCGCGTTCGGCGAGGATCACCAGCACCGATCCCGCCGTCGAATCACCCCGGGCAAGGACCGCCGCGAATCCTCCCGCCGATTCCGCGCGGCGGATCAGGGCGCCGACCAGGACCGAGGTGGCAAGCCTGGCGGGCATCAGGCGGCCGGTCCGTAACCCGGAAGGCTGCTGAGAACGATGTGGGACCGCATGAACGTCCCGGTCCCGCGCGCGGTCTCCTCGCCGCTGCTGTCGACGATCCGCGCATCGCCGACGAAGACTCGCCGGTGCCCGCTCACCCAGCGCCCTTCGGCGACGGCCGGACCCGCCTTCATCGGGCGCGTGAACAGCAGGTTGAAGGCGGTGGTGAGCAGGAATCGATCGGTGGACAGGCTGTTGCAGGCATAGAAGGCAGCATCGTCGAGCATCTTGAAATAAGCGGTGCCATGGGCGGCTCCGGCGGCATGATAGACGCGCTCGTCGACCATGAAGCGGATCCGGCTGACGCCTTCGTCGAGGATCTCGAGGTCCGACTCGAACAGGCCGTTGATCGGAGCGGAGCGGTAGAGGGATTCGAGAGCGCGGAAGTGAGCCGCGGCGCCCGCTTCCGCGGCCGCGTCAGGCGGCATTGCGGGTCTCGACTCCCGACAGCAGGGCATAGATGGCGTCGCGCGAACGCGCGCCGCGCAGCTTTGCGAGGGTCGCCGGGTCCCTCAGCGCGCGGCTGACCCGCGCCAGCGCCTTGAGATGGTCCGCCCCAGCGTCGGGCGGCGAGAGCAGAAGAAACACCAGGTCCACCGGCAGGTGATCGATCGCAGCATAGTCGATCGGGGCGGAAAGCCGCGCGAAGAAGCCGACCAGTCCCGGGAGCGCCTCGGTCTTGCCGTGCGGGATAGCAACCCCCCCGCCGAATCCGGTCGAACCGAGACGCTCCCGCTCGTTGAGGCAGGCCAGGATCGTCTTGGCGGGGATGCCGGTGAGCTTCGAAGCCGCGGCCGACAGTTGCTGGAACAGCGCCTTCTTGTTGGGCGCGGTCATGCGGGCGTCGATGGCGTCGACGGAAAGGATATCGGAAAGGTCAGTCATGGAACATCCAACCGGACAGGCGACATATAGCTAGGATCGGTACCCGCTATCCGCAACGGTCGTGATCGCTCGCAGGAGCGGGCGCCGTCGATGGAGTGCGGGTCCTGGGGCTGGGATCGGCCGTCCGCGATCCGCCTCCCGGTTGGGCCGGGGCCAATGCGGCGGAACCACCGATCCGCCCCGATGCTCGAGGAATGGCCATCGGCCGCGTCAGCTGCGCGGTTCCACCCAGCCGATGGTTCCGTCGCCTCGTCGATAGACCATGTTGAAGTCGCCCGTCCCGCTGTTGCGGAACATCAGCGCGTTGGTGTTGCGCAGGTCGAGCTGCATCACCGCATCCGACACGCTCGCTTCCGGTATGTCGACATGGGTTTCGGCGATGATCGGAGGATTGTCGGCCGGCTCCTCCTCCTCGCTCGTGGCCGCGAATACCGTATAGGCCGCATCGGCCCGGAATTCTTCGACCGCCGCGCCGGTGGCGGCCGCCTTGTGGTCCTTCAGCCGACGCATGTAACGCCGCAGCTGCTTCTCGATCTTGTCCGACGCGCTGTCGAACGCGAGACGGGCATCCGCCGCGCGCTCGCTGGCCTTCAGGACCACGCCGGCGCGGACATAGACGATGATGTCGCAGGTGAAATTATGATCGTGTGGTCCCTTGCCGAAGGTGACCTGGGCCGAGACCGCCCGGGGGAAATATTTCTCGGCGATTGCGGCCAGGCGTGTCTCGACGCGCTGCCGCAGGGCATCACCGGTATCGACCTGATGACCAGAGACGCGGATGTCCATCTCATTCTCCAACAAGACCGGCGGGTTCAGGCACCGCCCACACTCTCGGACAACCGGACGGCCCCGACCCGGTTCCATATCGGGTCGGCGATGCCGGCGATAAAGGCCGCATGGCGCTCGAGTTCGGCAGGCGAAGGCGCGTGCGGACGCGGCGGCCGTATCGTGGCGCTGGTCCGGGCCGGCCGTGCCTGCTCCCCGGCCGGGACGCGGACCTCGACATGGGACAGCGACAGCCCGATCTGCCGGCCGCCGGTGAGTTCGACATAGACCTGGGCCAGCAGCTGCGCGTCGATCAGCGCGCCATGCTTGATCCGGATGCTCCGGTCGATTCCGAACCGGGCACAGAGGGCGTCGAGGCTGTGCTTGGCGCCCGGATGCCGCTGCCGGGCGAGTACCAGGGTGTCGATCATCCGGCTCTCGCAGATCAGGGGCCGACCGCACAGGTGCAGCTCGTGGTTGACGAAGCCGAAGTCGAAGCCGGCATTATGCGCCACCAGCGGGCTGTCGCCGATGAAGTCCAGCAGCTCCTCGCACAATTCCCCGAACGCCGGCTTGTCCGCCAGAAAGGCGTCGCTCAGGCCATGAACCGCCTCGGCACCGCTCGGCATCGGCCGGCCGGGATTGAAATAGGCGTGGAAGGTGCGGCCGGTCTCGACCCGGTTGACGAGTTCGACGCAGCCGATTTCCACCAGCCTGTCCCCGGTAAGGGGATTGAGCCCGGTGGTTTCGGTATCGAAAACGATCTCTCGCACGCGCCGTTTATGAAACTGCCTGGCCGGACAGACAAGCGATGATCGACCGGACGGCCGCTTTCGTCTCCTCCAGCGATCCGCCGGTCGGAATGACGAAGTCGGCCCGCGCGCGCTTCTCGCTGTCCGGCATCTGCAGCGCCAGGATCTTCTCGAAGCGCTCGACGGTCATGCCCGGCCGGGCGAGGACCCGTTCGCACTGCACCTCGGGCGGCGCCGAGACCACTGCGATCCTGTCGACCTCCTGCCACCCGCCCTTCTCGAACAGCAGCGGAATGTCCAGGACGACCAGCGGCGCGTCCCGGTTCCGGGCGAGGAAGGCAGCGCGTTCCTCCGCCACCGCGGGGTGGACCAGGGATTCGAGCCGGGCGAGTGCTTCGGGATTGCCGAGCACTGCCTTGGCCAGCACCGGACGGTCCACCCCCTCCGGCCCGGTGGTCCCGGGAAAGTGACGCTCGATGTCCCCGACCAGCCGTCCTCCCGGCCCCTGCAGCGCGTGCACGACGGCGTCGGCATCGAACACCGGTATGCCCTCGGCCGCGAACATGCGCGCCACCGTCGACTTGCCCATGCCGATCGATCCGGTGAGGCCGAGCAGCGTCATGGCGTCAGCAGCGCGCGCAGCTCGGGATCGCGGTCGCGCGGGGGCGGCGCGCCGAAGAACAGCTCGAAGGCCGACGCGGCCTGGCCCACCAGCATTCCGAGGCCGTCGACCGCGCGCAGGCCAAGCTCCCGCGCAGCCCGCAGCAATTCGGTCTCGAGCGGGACATAAACCATGTCGAACACCACCGTCCGCGCATCGCGGATCCCGGCCATGGCAGCCATCACCGACGGTGGCATCGGCGTCTGGCCGGCCATTCCCAATGTGGTCGCATTGACGATCAGCTGGGCACTTTGAAGATTCTCCGCATCGTCGACAGGACCCACGCGCCCCTCCATCCCGCTCGTCGCCAGCAGCGCCAGCCCCTTGTCGCGGTTGCGCACATTGATCAGGAGCCGCGACACGCCCATCAGCCGGAAGGCAGCCAGCGCCGCCAGCGCGGCGCCACCCGATCCGATCAGGCATGCGGTGTTCAGTTCGCCCGGCTCGAACGGCGGGACCGCATCCAGGATTCCCGCGACGTCGCTATTGCCGCCGGACAGGCCGGCCGGCACCCGGAACACCAGGTTCACCGCCCCGACCTCCTGGGCGAGCGGCGTCACTTCGTCCAGGAAGGGGATGACCGCCTGCTTGTGCGGTACCGTCACGTTGCAGCCGTGCCAGTCCGCATCCTCGCGCCGCATGCGGAAATGGGTTTCGAGCGCGTCGGCCCTGACGTGGCAGGTGCGATAGTCGCCCTCGATCCCCAGCTTCTCGAGCCAGAAGCGGTGGATCACGGGCGATTTGGAATGGGCGATCGGATCCCCGATCACCTCGGCATAGGGAAGCGACATCAATTCTCCATCAGTCCACGCTGCCGCAGATAGGCCAGCAGCGGCAGCAGCGGCAGGCCGAGGATCGCGAAATGACTGCCCTCGATCTTCTCGAACAATTGCACGCCCGGGCCCTCGATCCGGTAGCCGCCGACGCCGTGACGGATCGCTTCATATTCGCGCTCGAGGTAGGAATCGAGGAAGGAGTCGCCGAGCGGGCGGACATGGAGGCGGACGGATTCGGTGCAGCGCCAGACGATCCGCCCCGCCTCGGCGATGGCGGCGCCCGCATGCAGGCGGTGGGCCCGGCCGCTCAACGAACGCAGTTGCTCCCCTGCCGCGGCGCGGGACGTCGGCTTGTCGAGCGTCGAGCCGTCGTCGCGCTCCAGCACCTGGTCGGCGCCAAGCACCAGTTCGCCCGGCGCCGCCGGCACGGACAGGGCCTTGGCTTGGGACAGGGAAGCTGCCAGCGTCTCCGCGCCCGGATTTCCTACCCTCAGTTGTGCCTTCACCGCTTCCTCGTCGAAATCGGCTGTCCGGACCTCGAACGGAACGCCGGCGGCCTCGAGCAGGCGTCGGCGCGCGGCGCTTCGGGACGCGAGCAAAAGGATCATTTGCCGTCCGCGAGGGCGTCGACGATGTCGTTGCGCTCGTTGCACAATTTCACGATCGCAAAGGCGGTCTCCTCGATCGAACGGCGGCTGACGTCGATCACCGGCCAGCCGTTGTCGGCAAAGATCCGTCGCGCGAAGGCGAGTTCGGCGCTGACCGCATCGGAATCGACATAATCGGTCTCCGGCGCCTGGTTGAGCGCCAGCAGCCGGTTGCGCCGGATCTGGATCAGACGGTCGGCATTGGTGGTGAGACCCACCACCAGCGGATGCTGGAGCGTGAACAGGTTGGGGGGCGGCGGCGATTCCGGCACCAGCGGAATGTTGGCCACCTTATATCCGCGGTTGGCGAGATAGATGGCGGTCGGCGTCTTGGAGGTGCGCGACACGCCGGCGAGGACGATGTCCGCTTCCTCCCAATTCTCCGATCCGATGCCGTCGTCATGCGCGATGGTGAACTGGATCGCATCGACCCTGGCGAAATAGGCCGCGTCGAGCGCATGCTGGCGGCCCGGACGCGCATTGGCTTCCTGGCCCAGGACCACCGACAGCGCGTCGGTCACGGGATCGAGCACCGAAACCGCGTGGATTCCCCGGCGCCGGCACTTGCGCTCCAGGTCCCGACGGATGTTGCTGTTGACCAGAGTGAACAGCACGAGCCCGGGACGCCGCTCGATATCGTCGAGCACCCGGTCGAGATGCCCTTCCGAACGGACCATCGGCCAGAAATGGCGCACGACATCGACCCCGTCGAACTGGGCGAGGCAGGCTTTTGCGATGACCTCGAGGGTCTCTCCCGTCGAGTCGGACAGGAGGTGGAGGTGGAGACGGCTCATCCTGGATCGAACCCTGTGGAAAACTTTGTTGAAAGCGCTAGCTGAAGGCGCGGGACGCTTTCAACCAAAGCTTTCATCCCCGATTTTCGGATTCTGTCCACAGGTTAACGAAGTGCAGGAAAGTTCCACCGGTCCTCATGTGGATTGCGGGGAAAAGCGATCCGACTCCGTGGACGCCCGCACCCCCCTGAAAAGTCAAGCTGTTTGCAAAATCGGGGCAAGGCAATAAACCCCACAATCCCAGGCCCAACTCACTTCATCAGATTCCCTTTAATAAGATTCATTGAATTGGAGAGCGGAGCTCACACCCTCGATGACCGGCACCGAAAAGCTCCTTCTCGAAACCCTAAGTGGTTCTAAAACGGACAGAAAACCCGTTTGGTTGATGCGTCAGGCCGGTCGCTACCTGCCCGAGTATCGCGCCCTGCGCGAACGCAGGGGCGGGTTTCTCGAACTCGTCTATGACTCGGACGCGGCCGCCGAAATCACCCTTCAGCCGATCCGCCGGTTCGGTTTCGACGGGGCGATCCTGTTCTCCGACATTCTGATCGTACCCCATGCGATGGGCCAGGGGCTGGCGTTCGAAGCGGGGGAGGGACCGTCGCTTACACCGCCGCTCGTCGATGCCGCGCTCGGGGCGCTGGACGCCGTTCCGCAGCGATTGGAGCCAATTTTCAGGACTGTGGAGAAAGTGAAGGCGGCCCTGCCCGGCGGGATCACGTTCCTTGGCTTTGCCGGCAGTCCCTGGACCGTTGCAACCTACATGGTTGCGGGCCGTGGAAGCCGTGAGCAGGCGGAGGCCCGGCGGCTGGCCTATCGCGATCCGGCGGCGTTCGGGACCCTGATCGACGCGCTGGTCGATACGACGGTAGATTATCTCTCCGGCCAGGTCCGCGCGGGAGTCGAGGCGGTGCAGTTGTTCGACAGCTGGGCCGGCAGCCTGGCGCCGCAACAGTTCGAGCGCTGGGTGATCGCGCCGACAGCGGCGATCGTCGCCGCCTTCCGGCAGCGCCATCCCGCCGTGCCCGTGATCGGCTTTCCCAAGGGCGCCGGCGGCAAGATCGCGGCCTATGCGGCGGAAACGGGCGTCGACGCGATCGGCCTCGACGAGACGGTGGATCCGGACTGGGCGGCGCGTACGCTGCCGGTCGACCTGCCGGTCCAGGGTAATCTCGATCCGCTCGCGCTGATCGCCGGCGGCGAGGCGCTTGAAAAGGCGGTTGCGCGCATTCTATCTGCGTTCCAGGACAGACCACACGTCTTCAACCTGGGACATGGCATCTTGCCGGACACGCCGATCGCGCATGTGGAGCAGCTGCTGAGGCTGGTACGCCCGTGATTGGGTATGATTGGGAAACCTTCTTCGATTTGACATATCTCTGGTTCAAGGCTGGCCACGTCATATTCGTGATCTTCTGGGTCGCGGGTTTATTCCTGTTGCCGCGTTACTATATCTATCATCAGGAGGCCGCCCCCGGATCCGAGGAGGAGCGGCGATGGATCGACCGCGAACGCAGGCTGCGGACGATCATCCTCAATCCTTCGATGATCCTCGTGTGGGTGTTCGGCGTCACCCTCGCCTTCATCGGCGAATGGTGGCGCGACGGCTGGCTGATTGCGAAATTTGCATTCGTGGTCGGGCTGTCCGCCTATCACGGCTGGATGGTCGGCTATGGCAAGCGGCTTGCCCGCGGCGAGCGCAGCGCCAGTGCGCGGTCGTTGCGGATGATGAACGAGATTCCAGGGATCGTTACGGCGATCATCGTCGTTCTCGTCATCGTCAAACCTTTCTGAACCTCCTGTCTGCGGTCGGGATTTTCCGCGATTGCAGGCTTGTTTCCACCGGGGCCCATCAAGGCTGTTGACTTGAATTTTGGCGGCGCTTAACGGCGATTCAATCGTCGCCCGCCGGTCGCGCGGGAGTCCAGCCGACTCAGTCCAATCCAAGCGCGCCCGACGATGGCCCCTGCGATTCCCGAGTGAACTCCATGCATCTTAAAGATCTGAAACAGAAATCTCCCGCCGAACTGGTCGCGATGGCCGAAGAACTCGGCATCGAGGGTGCCTCTACCCTGCGCAAGCAGGAACTGATGTTCTCGATCCTCAAGGTCCAGGCCGAGAATGGCGATGAAATCATGGGCATGGGCACGATCGAAGTGCTGCCCGACGGTTTCGGTTTTCTCCGGTCGCCCGAGGCCAATTATCTCGCGGGACCCGATGACATCTACGTATCTCCCAACCAGGTTCGCAAATTCGGCCTTCGCACCGGCGATACCGTCGAGGGCGAAATCCGCGGGCCCAAGGACGGCGAGCGCTATTTCGCTCTGACTCGCCTGGTCTCGGTCAATTTCGACGATCCGGAGGCGGTTCGTCACCGTGTCAATTTCGACAACCTCACTCCGCTCTATCCTGACGAGAAGCTGCGGCTCGACACCCTCGATCCGACGGTGAAGGACAAGTCGGCGCGGGTGATCGACATCGTCGCTCCCCAGGGCAAGGGCCAGCGCGCGCTGATCGTGGCGCCGCCGCGCGTCGGTAAGACCGTGCTGCTCCAGAACATGGCCAAGGCGATCACCGACAACCATCCGGAGGTCTTCCTGATCGTGCTGCTCATCGACGAGCGGCCGGAGGAAGTGACCGACATGCAGCGCTCGGTTAAGGGCGAAGTGATCTCCTCGACCTTCGACGAGCCGGCCAGCCGCCACGTGCAGGTTGCCGAGATGGTGATCGAAAAGGCCAAGCGCCTCGTCGAGCACAAGAAGGACGTCGTCATCCTGCTCGACTCCATCACCCGTCTCGGCCGCGCCTACAACACCGTCGTTCCGAGCTCCGGCAAGGTGCTGACCGGTGGTGTCGACGCCAACGCGCTGCAGCGTCCCAAGCGCTTCTTCGGCGCTGCCCGCAATATCGAGGAGGGCGGGTCGTTGTCGATCATCGCCACTGCCCTGATCGATACCGGATCGAAGATGGACGAGGTGATCTTCGAGGAGTTCAAGGGCACCGGCAATTCGGAAATCGTGCTCGACCGCAAGGTGGCCGACAAGCGGATCTTCCCGGCGCTCGACGTCGGCAAGTCCGGCACCCGCAAGGAAGAGCTTCTGGTCGATCCCGCGACCCTGTCCAAGATGTGGGTGCTGCGCCGGATCCTGATGCAGATGGGAACCGTCGACGCCATGCAGTTCCTTCTCGACAAGATGAAGGACGCCAAGTCGAACGAGGATTTCTTCGCGTCGATGAACCAGTAACCCTTACAGGGGTTAGGGGGCTATGCTCGCAGACATCGTCCTGGTCGCGGGAGCAGGCGGCATGAGCCTGGCCTCCATGTGGGACCATATCATCGCCGATTTCTCGAATCTCGGGTCTCCGTCGGCGCTTGCCGCGTTCGGCCAGGTGCTGATGATCGACATCATGCTCGCCGGCGACAATGCGATCGTGGTCGGCGCGCTGGCTGCGGGTCTCCCGGTCGCGCAGCGCCGCAAGGTGATCCTTATCGGCATCCTTGCGGCGCTGGTGCTGCGCATCGTCTTCGCGCTGATGGTCACCTGGCTGCTCGGCATCGTCGGGCTGGTCCTCGCCGGCGGCCTGCTGCTGCTCTGGGTGGCCTGGAAGATGTATCGCGAGCTTGGCCACGAAGGCGAGTCCGAGGGCTCGAGCGAGATCGAGGGCGACGAGCATAGCGGCCTTCGCCCTGTCAAGAGTTTCGCCGGCGCGGCCTGGGCGGTGGCGCTGGCCGACGTGTCGATGAGCCTCGACAATGTGCTCGCCGTCGCCGGTGCCGCCCGCGACCACCCCGGGATCCTCATCATTGGCCTTCTGCTGTCGGTCGCCCTGATGGGGCTCGCGGCCAATATCATCGCCAAATATATCGAGCGCTTCCGCTGGATCGCCTGGCTGGGGCTCGCGGTGATCGTCTGGGTCGCGTTCAAGATGATCTGGGAAGGCTGGCACGAAGTGCAGCCCTACGCCCTGGGCTTCCTCTGACCTTCTGATTTCGCCCCGCACTGGCCGATCGCGAGGCGAGCCCGGCCTCGAGAAACTGGATGGCAGTGTGGGCGCCGGCGCCGTGCGCCCTTTCCGGGGAACGCCGGTCAGGCGAGATGGCTGGCGAAGAATTGCTCGGTGCGGCTGTCGGCCAGCCGTGCGCCTTCCTCGCTTCGGCGGTTGCCCATCTCGGCGGCGAAGCCATGGTCCTCGCCCGGATAGTCGTGCAGCACGACTTTCGGATGATCGTCGAGGCCTTCGTGCATCGCCTTTTGCACGTCGGGTCCGACAAAGTGGTCGGCCCCGGCGATGTGGAGCATCAGGGGGCGCGCGATCGCATGCTTTTCGTGGAGGAGGTTGTCGATACCGACCCCATAATAGCCGACGCTGGCATCGATGTCGGTGCGGGTTGACGTCATGAAGGCGAGCCGGCCTCCCAGGCAGTAGCCGACGCAGCCGACCTTGCCGCCGGCGGGAAGCTGGGCGCGGGCGGCGCGGATCGTTGCCTCGATGTCGCGGATCGCTTGGTCCTGGTCGAACTTCCCGAAAAGGTCGAATGCGCGCTGCATCTCCTCCGGCACGTCGGGGTCGAGCTCGACCCCCGGTTCCAGGCGCCAGAACAGGTCGGGGGCAAGAGCGAGATAGCCGAGTTCGGCCCAGCGGTCGCATTTGCGTCGGATGCCGGGATTCACGCCGAAAATCTCCTGGATGACGACGATGGCGGCGCGCGGCTGGCCCGACGGCCGGGCCTCATAGGCCTGGAAGCTCTGCTGCCCGTCCATCGTCCGGATCTCGATCATCCCCATCGCCTGTCTCCTCGTCCCTTGCGAACTGCCTGTCCCTATACACATAAGGCATAGGCGCGCCGCAACAGCCTGAAAGGGAAGCCAGCCATGAAAGTCACCGTCGACGTCGACTGCACGCCGGAAGAGGCGCGCCGTTTCCTGGGCCTGCCGGATCTCAGCAGCGTGCACGAGGCCTATGTGGAACAGATGCGCAAGGCGATCACCGAGGGTATGGGCTCAGAGCAGGTGATGGAGGCGCTGAAGACCTGGGGGCCGATGAGCGAGAATGCGCTCGGCATGTGGAAGACGATGTTCGAGCAGATGGGCGGTTCGAACAGGTGACAGGCGACGCACGGGACACGATTTTCGCTCTTTCGTCCGGAAGCCTTCCCGCCGCGGTCGGCGTGATCCGCGTCAGCGGTCCGCGTGCGGCTGCGGCGCTTGAGGCAATCGCCGGCAAGGTGCCCGAACCGCGCAGGGCGGTGTTGTCGCTGCTGCGCAAGCCATCCAGCGGCGAGGTGATCGACGGGGCCTTGATTCTCTTCTTTCCCGGGCCTCGCAGCGAAACCGGCGAGGACCTCGCCGAATTTCAGATCCACGGCGGCCGCGCGATCGCGGTCGCGCTTTTGGCCGAACTTGCGGCGCTTCCCGGTCTCCGGCCCGCTGAGCCGGGCGAATTCACGCGCCGTGCCTTCGAGAACGGCAAGATCGATCTCACCACCGTCGAGGGCCTGTCCGACCTGGTGTTTGCCGAAACCGAAGCGCAGCGCCGGGCGGCGGTCGGCATCGCCGGCGGCCTGCTGCGCCGCCGGATCGAGGCGTGGCAGGACCGGCTGCTCGAACTCGCCGCCCAGGTCGAGGCCGCCCTCGACTTTTCCGACGAAGGCGACGTCGGGGAAGAGCGTCCCGCCGGCTGGAACGATCGGCTGGTCGCGCTGCTCGCGGATATGTCCGACATGCTGGCCCGGCCAATGTCCGAGCGTCTTCGCGATGGCATCAAGGTGGTCATCGCCGGCCCGCCGAACGCTGGAAAGTCGACCCTTCTCAATGCTTTATCGGGGCGCGATGCGGCCATAACCTCGGAGATTCCAGGGACGACGCGCGACGTGCTCGAGGCGCCGACCGGAATTGCGGGCATACCGTTCGTCCTGACCGACACAGCCGGCCTGCGATCGAGCACGGATGCGATCGAGGCGATCGGAGTCGAGCGTGCACATGGCCGGCTTGCCGAGGCCGATATCATCCTGTGGCTGGATGCGCCGGATCGCTGCCCGGATCGGTCGCGCGCCATCATCCTCGAATCGAAAGCGGATATCCGGGATCGACGGGCGCAGGACGTCGACCTCAATCTGTCGCCGGTTACGGGGGAGGGGATGGACCGGCTCATCGAGCTGCTGCTCGAACGGGCGCGTGCATTGCTGCCGCGCGAGGGCGAGATGGCCCTGAATGCGCGGCAGCGCGAAATGGTCGCCGCATGCCGTGACAGCCTGATCGAAGCGCGCGATACGTCGGATCTTCTTCTGGTCGGCGAGGCGCTGCGCCAGGCGCGGGTTGCGCTCGACCGCGTGACCGGACGTGCGGGGGTCGAGGATATGCTCGACGCGTTGTTCGGTCGCTTCTGCGTCGGAAAGTGATGTTCCACGTGGAACAGCCGCTTCGCCGCATCTTCGCGCCCGGCTCCGATTTCGCTATGGCGCGCACATGAACGCCAGGTTCGATGTCATAGTCGTCGGTGGTGGCCATGCGGGCTGCGAGGCCGCCGCCGCCGCCGCACGCATGGGTGCTTCCACTGCCCTCGTGAGCTTCGACCGCCACGCCATCGGAGCCATGTCGTGCAACCCGGCGATCGGCGGGCTCGGAAAGGGCCATCTGGTCCGGGAGGTCGATGCGTTCGACGGGCTGATCGGCCGCGCAGCCGACATGGCAGCCATCCATTACAGAATGCTCAACTCGAGCAAGGGCGCCGCGGTCCGCGGTCCGCGAATCCAGGCGGACCGACGCCTGTACCGAAGGGCGATCCAGGACCTGCTCGACGCCCAGGCCAATCTCATGGTCGTGGAGGGTGAGGCCGCAGCGCTTCGCATCGGGAACGACGGCCGATCAGTGGTCGGCCTGGACCTGGCCGATGGTAGCGCCCTTGCCGCGCCCACGGTCGTGCTTGCGACAGGAACTTTTCTCAACGGCAAGCTCCATTTCGGGATGAGCAATCATGCCGGCGGCCGCGTCGGTGAGCGGGCGGCGACCCTGCTCGCTCGACAGCTTCATGACCTGGGGCTGCCGATGGCCCGCCTCAAGACCGGGACCCCGCCGCGGCTCGACGGCCGGACCATCGATTGGGCTGCACTCGACCGGCAGCCGTCGGACGATGAACCTTGGACCATGTCCCCGATGAGCGGGGGCCGGACGGCGCCGCAGCTGTTCTGCGCGATCACCCGCACCAACGCACGAACGCACGAAATCATTCGGGCATCGCTGGATCGGTCACCCCTGTTTGCCGGGGAGATTACCGGCATCGGGCCGCGCTACTGCCCGTCGATCGAAGACAAGGTCCATCGATTCGCTGATCGCGATAGCCACCAGATCTTCCTCGAGCCAGAGGGTGCGGACGACGCCACCGTCTATCCCAACGGCATATCGACCTCGCTCCCGCTCGATGTGCAGCAGGTCATGGTACGGTCGATGGCCGGCCTCGAGCGCGCGGAGATCCTGCAACCCGGCTATGCCGTCGAATATGATCATGTCGATCCGCGCATTCTCGAGCCGACGCTCAAGGTTCGCGACGTGGACGGGCTCTTTCTCGCCGGCCAGATCAACGGCACCACCGGCTATGAGGAAGCGGCGGCCCAGGGTCTGGTCGCCGGGCTCAACGCCGCCGCGACGGCCTCCGGCTCGGCGCCGATCCTGCTCGACCGCAGTGACTCCTATATCGGCGTGATGATCGACGACCTTACGCTCCAGGGCGTCACCGAACCCTATCGCATGCTGACGGCCCGGGCCGAATATCGTCTCCGCCTCCGCGCGGACAATGCCGAGATCCGACTGACTCCCTGTGCGATCGCCGCCGGCTGCGTGTCTCCCGAACGCCGGCGTCACTTTGCGGCCATCACCAGAACGCGCGAAGCCATCGAGGCCCTGCTTGCTCCGGCCTGGTCGGGCGCTGCCCTCAACCGGGCGGGAATTCCGGTCAAGGACGATGGTGTTCGACGGCGCCTCGCGGAATGGCTTCGCTTTCCGGAGCTCGACCGGGAGGGGCTTTGCCGGATCGTGCCCGAATTGCGCGACCAACCTGGGCAAGAGCTCGATCGCATCATCCAGGATTACCGCTACGCGCCCTATGTCGCGCGCCAGGAAAGCGAGATCGCCCGGTTGCGCGCCGATGAGGCGATCCGGATCCCACCCGATCTTGATTTTGCGTCGATTCCGGGCCTTTCGACCGAGATGGTGGAGCGGCTGTCCCATGCCCGGCCGACAACCCTCGGTGCGGCGTCGCGGATCAGGGGAGTCACGCCCGCGGCGCTTGCGGCCATTCTCGTTCAAAGTCGTCGCAGGGCGGCCTGATGGACGAAGTCGCCGCCAGGCGCTGGCTGGTCGAGAATCGCGATGTTCCACGTGAAACATTGGAGCGGCTCGATCGCTTCGAAGCGCTGCTTCGGGAAGAGAACCACCGCCAGAATCTCGTTTCCGCGGCCAGCCTCGATCGTCTCTGGGCGAGGCATATCGTCGATTCCGCCCAGCTCCTGCCCCTCGCGCCGCAGACCGGCCGATGGCTCGATCTGGGGACCGGCGCCGGATTTCCCGGTCTGGTGGTCGCCATGCTGTGGCCCGGCGAAACCATATTGATCGAGCAGCGGCGCCTGCGCGCGGATTTCCTCGCTCGCGCCATCGAGATGCTCGACATCGGCGCCAGAACCCGGATCCTCTGCGGCAATGCGGGGCAGCTCGCCCTGCCGCCGGCGGACGTCATCAGCGCGCGTGCCTTCGCGCCGCTCGATCGCCTGTTCGGCCTTTCACTCCATTTGTCGCATCCCGAGACCCTGTGGCTGCTTCCGAAGGGCCGAAATGCGAAGACGGAACTGGAAGCCGCGCGCGCTTCATGGCAGGGTAGATTCAGGCTGGAACCGAGCTGCACCGATCCCGAAGCCTTCATCATCGTTGCAGCCGGCGTGCGTCGAAGAGCGGGGAGGCGGGCAAAATGATGCGCATCGCAATTGCGAACCAGAAGGGGGGCGTCGGCAAGACCACGACGGCCATCAATCTGGCGACCGCCCTCGCTGCGATCGGCTCGCGGGTCCTGCTGGTCGACCTCGATCCCCAGGGCAATGCCTCGACTGGTCTCGGCATCGGCCAGGCCGAGCGCGAGAACAGCAGCTATGAGCTGCTGACGGGAGAGTGCGACATCGAACAGGCGGTGGTGCGGACCCGCATTCCGCGGCTCGACATCGTGCCGGCCACCGTCGATCTGTCCGGTGCGGAGGTCGAACTGGTGGAGTTCGAGCAGCGCACCCACCGGCTAGACCGGGCGCTCGTCGGCGTTCCGGGGCGGTGGGACATCTGCCTGATCGACTGTCCGCCGTCGCTTGGCCTGCTCACCATCAACGCGCTCGTTGCTGCCCGTTCGGTGCTGGTGCCGCTTCAGGCGGAATTCTTTGCATTGGAAGGACTTAGCCAGTTGCTGCAGACGGTCGAGCGCGTGCGTGGCCGATTCAATCCCGACCTGTCGATCCTCGGCGTCGCCCTCACCATGTTCGATCGCCGCAACAATCTCTCCGCGCAAGTGGCGGAGGATGTGCGCGCCTGCCTCGGCAAGGTTGTGTTCGACACCATCATTCCCCGCAACGTGCGGCTGTCGGAAGCCCCGAGCCATGGCGTGCCGGCGCTCATCTACGATCATCGCTGCAGCGGTTCGGAAGCCTATATTGCGCTCGCGCGCGAGCTGATCCGGCGCCTGCCTGCTCCGGCGGTGGCGGCATGAGCGGCGAGCCCACCGTTCGCAAGCGCCAGTCCGGCCTCGGTCGCGGCCTTTCCTCGCTTCTTGGCGAGGTCGCCCAGGAAGCACCGGTCGCCGGAAGCAGCCGCAGCGGGCTCCAGACCCTGCCGATCACTTCGCTGGAACCGCATCCCGGCCAGCCGCGCCGCCATTTCGAGGAAGCGGCGCTGGACGAGCTCGCCGCCTCGATCCGCGGGCGGGGATTGATCCAACCCCTGGTGGTCCGGCCGGCGGGCGGCCGCTACCAGATTGTCGCGGGGGAGCGCCGCTGGCGTGCCGCTCAGCGCGCGGGCATGCACGAAGTCCCTGTAATCATTAGGGACTTTAGTGATGTCGAAGCCTTTGAGATTGCCCTGCTGGAGAATATCCAGCGGCAGGACCTCAATGCGATCGAAGAGGCGGAGGCCTATCGCAAGCTGATCGACGAATATGGCCATACCCAGGAGGAACTGGGGCGGCTGGTCCACAAGTCGCGCAGCCATATTGCCAACCTCCTGCGCTTGCTGGACCTGCCCGAACGCGTCCGCGGGCTCGTCGCCGGGGGGGCGATCAGCATGGGTCATGCCCGCGCGATCGTGTCCGCGCCGGATCCCGAGGGCCTTGCCGACGAGGTGATCCGCCGCGGGTTGTCGGTCCGCGAGACCGAGCGCGCAGCCAGCGCCGCCAAGCCGAAGCGCAATCGCGCCAATGGCGCGGAACCCGGCGCCAATGCCGACATCGTCGCTCTCGAACGCCAGCTCGGCGACCTGCTCGGACTCAAGGTGAAGATCAGTTACGCCCCTGGCGGCGGCACGGTCGCGCTCCACTACAGCTCGCTCGATCAGCTCGACATGATCTGCCAGCGCCTCAGCGGCGAACGGATCTAGAACGGAAGGCCGAGGCGGACGCGCACTGACCGGTCCGGTCCCGTCCCCGCCTTCGATCCTATCGAAGCCGCGCCGCCTGGCGGCAGATGGCGAGCATCTCCTCGTCCACCGCTAGCGATCCCAGGCCGCCCGGCGCCATCGCCTGCCGTTCGGCCTCCATCAGCCGCGAAACCGCCTTGGCGAGGAGATCCGGACGCCACCGTGCCAGTTGCTGGCTGACGACTGGTTTTTCCTTCCAGAACACGGCCTTGCCGTCTGACGCCATGACGGCGTCGACGCTCTTGCCGCGCTCCACTTCGGCGCGGAGGCGGGCGAGCAGGAACATCCGACGGAGCAGGGCCCGCACCAAAGTAATGCCCGCGATGCCCTGGCTCGCCAGCCGCAGCAGTTCGGTCTGCACGGTCCCGGGATCGCCGCCGGCAACAGCGTTGGCAAGACGCGTCAGGTCGCCTTCCTCGCCGTCGGTGCCGAGCATGTCGACCACGTCATGATCGATTGGCTTCGGGCGGTCCGGCGCGGCGTCGAGGTAGAGCGCATATTTCTCCAGCTCGGGCTCGATCAGCGCGCGGTTGCCCCCTGTGGCATCCGCCACTCGCCGGGCGAGGTCGGGCCGCATCACCAGGCCGTGCTGGCGTGCGAGGTCGAGGACGAGGCGGTCCGCATCCCCGCCTTCGGGAATATAGCTGGCGAGCGCCAGCGCCGAAGGTTCGGCCAGAGCCAGCTTCACCAGCTTCGACGTGGCGCGAAGCGCGCCGGCGACGATCACCACCGGGTTGCCGGCCGTCGGCGCCTCGACCAGCGCTTCGACCGCCGGCACCACGTCGTCGCCGTCGGCCTCGACGACGATATAGCGCCCGCTGCCGAACATGGAGATCGCCGCGGCCTCGTCGGTAAGCCGGGCCGGATCGCCGCGCAGGTCGCTGCCGGCAAGATCGATCCGCTCCGCATCCGGCCCCATCGCCTCGGCCAGCAGCCTGATGAGCGCGCGTGATCCGGCCACGTCGGGGCCGTAGAGCAGCAGGAAGCGGATCGCCTTGTCGGGGGCCTTCAGCGCACGCTCGACCTGCGCCCGCGTCGCCTTCACTGCGGCGAGCCTCCCTCGCCGGTGCGAGAGGCGTAGAGCGCCACCCGCGCGACGATCTGGTCGGCGACTTCGGTGGCCAGTCGCTCGAGCGCCGTCTGTTCGGCCGCGACCGTCGCATATTCCGAGCTGACGACGTCGATTCCGGCGTCCGATCCGGCGGTGGCGTCGAGCACCACCGTGCCGAGCGAGGTGTCGACAAGCCGGTAGCGTGCGCGAAGCGTGCGCCGCTCGCGCGTGATCGCATTGTCGCGGCGAAGGCCATAGCCAGCGATCTGGTCGTCGAGCTCGACTTCGAGGCGATAGCGAGCGCCCGAGTCCTCCGGCCGCCCCAGCCGGTCCTCCAGCGAGGTGCGAACGAGCCAGCCGGCGCGGCCCGGGATCGCCGCGACTTCGACCGAGCGCAGAGTCTGGACGACATGGCCGCTCCCGCCGCCTCCGTAGAGCGGCCTCAGCCCGCAGCCGGTGAGCAGCAAGGCGAGCGCAAGGGCCGGGGCGAGGGGGCCGAAACGCCTCACGCGACCAGATTCACCAGTCGGTCCGGCACCACGATGACCTTGCGCGGCGCCTTGCCGTCGAGGATCCGGACGACCTTCTCCGAGGCGAGTGCCATTTGCTCGAGCTGCTCCTTCGGCGTACCCTTCGGCGCGGTGAGCGTGTCGCGCAGCTTGCCGTTGACCTGGATCGCGATCGTGACTTCATCCTCGACCAGCAGCGCCTGGTCCACCTCGGGCCAGGGCTGATCGGCGATCAGCCCCTCCTGACCGGTGGTGCGCCATGCCTCTTCGGCCAGGTGCGGGACCATCGGGGCGATCAGAAGCATCAGCGTCTCCAGCGCCTTCTCCCGCGAGGCCGAAGGCGCCGCCTTCTCGATCGCGTTGGCGAGTTCGTAGATGTTGGCCACCGCCTTGTTGAAGGCGAGCGCCTCGATATTGGCCCCGACGCTGGCGATCGTCTGGTGGAGCTTGCGATCGAGGGCCGGATCGGCATTCCCCCCGGCGGAGCTTGCGCCGGCCTGGCTCGTCATCCGCCACAGCCGCTGCACGAACCGCCAGGCGCCCTCGATTCCGGCCTCGGTCCACGGCAGGTCGCGCTCGGGCGGGCTGTCGGATAGCATGAACCAGCGGACCGCGTCGGCGCCATATTGTTCCACGATCGGTTCCGGATCGACCGTATTCTTCTTGGATTTGGACATCTTCTCGACGCGGCCGACTTCGACCGGCTCGCCGGTCGCGGCCACGACGAGCCTGCCGTCGCGCTCGACCGTTTCCTCGGGGGCGATCCAGACGCCCTGCGCCGTTCGATAGGTTTCGTGGGTCACCATCCCCTGGGTGAACAGGCCCCTGAACGGCTCCTCGATGCCCAGCCGCTGGATGCGATTGAGCGCCCGTGTCCAGAAACGGGCGTAGAGCAGGTGCAGGATCGCATGCTCGACGCCGCCGATATACTGGTCCACCGGCAGCCAGGATTCGGCGACCTTGCGGTCGAACGGCTGGTTGGCCGGCTGGCTGGCGAAGCGGATGAAATACCAGCTGGAATCGACGAAGGTATCGAGCGTGTCGGTCTCGCGCCGTGCCGGGCCCTTGCACTTCGGGCAGTCGACCTTGCTCCAGGTCGGATGGCGGTCGAGCGGGTTGCCCGGCACGTCGAAGGCGACGTCTTCGGGAAGCACCACCGGAAGCTGGTCGCGCGGCACCGGGACGGCGCCGCAACCCTCGCAATGGATGATCGGGATCGGCGTGCCCCAGTAGCGCTGGCGCGAAACGCCCCAGTCGCGCAGGCGCCACACCGTGGTGCCTTCGCCCCAGCCTTCCGCTTCGGCCCGGCGGATGATCTCCTCCTTGGCTTCCTCGACGCCGAGGCCGTCGAGGAAGCGCGAGTTGACGATCACGCCGTCGCCGGTCCAAGCTTCGCCCTCGATCGGAGCGTCGGCCCGATCGGCGCTCGGCGCCACCACCCGCTTGATCGGCAGGCCGTATTTCGTCGCGAACTCGAAATCGCGCTGGTCGTGGCCGGGGACACCGAAGACGGCGCCGGTGCCATAATCCATCAGCACGAAATTGGCGATGTAGAGCGGCAGGTGCAGCTCCGGATCCAGCGGGTGGATCACCTTGTGGCCGGTGTCGAAGCCGAGCTTTTCCGCGGTTTCGAGCGCCGCTGCCGTGGTCGCGCCCCGCTTGCATTCGGCGATGAAGGCGGTGACCTCGGGATTGCCCTCGGCCAGCGCGGCGGCGAGCGGGTGGTCGGCGGAGATCGCCGCGAAGCTGGCGCCGAAGATGGTGTCGGGCCGGGTGGTGAACACGTCCAGCCGGTCGTCGCCGGCGATCGGCCGGTCGAGCCGGAAACGGAACTTCAGGCCGCGGCTCTTGCCGATCCAGTTCTCCTGCATCAGCTTCACCTTCTCGGGCCACTGGTCGAGCGACTCCAGTCCCTCGAGCAGGTCCTCCGCGAAGTCGGTGATCTTCAGGAACCACTGGTTGAGCTTGCGCCGTTCCACCGGCGCGCCCGAACGCCACCCGCGGCCGTCGATCACCTGCTCGTTGGCGAGCACCGTCATGTCGACCGGGTCCCAGTTCACCTCGCTCTGCTTGCGATAGACCAGGCCCGCCTCGAACAGGTCGAGGAACAGCGCCTGTTCGTGCCCGTAATAATCGGGTTCGCAGGTCGAGACCTCGCGGCTCCAGTCGAGCGCGAAGCCCAGGCGCTTCAGCTGCGCGCGCATCGCCGCGATATTGGCGCGCGTCCAGTCGCCGGGATGCACCTTCTTCTCGATCGCGGCATTTTCCGCCGGCATGCCGAAGGAATCCCAGCCCATCGGATGGAGCACCTCGAAGCCCTTCATCCGGCGGTAGCGGGCGAGCACGTCGCCCATCGTATAGTTGCGGACATGCCCCATGTGGATGCGCCCCGATGGGTAGGGGAACATCTCCAGTACATAGGTTTTCGGCTTCGCGCTGTCGTCCGAGGCGCGGAAGGTTCCGCGCTCTTCCCAGATCTTCTGCCAGTGCGCGTCGGCCGTGAGCGGGTTGAAACGCGCTGTCATTTTATGAGTTACACCTTGTTCTAACCCGTTATGGCGTTGCGACGGAGGTCGCGCGCCTTGGTCAGGATGATTTCCTCCAGCCGCTGGACGGTGGCGGCGCTCACCGGCGCGTCCGCCCACTGGCCGTTCTGATAGACCTGCCGGGACGCCGCGACCCGGAGGGCGTCCGCGCGCAGGTCCTGATCCAGGATGGTGACGGTCACCTTCATCCGGTCGCCGGGCGACGACGGGTTGGTGAACCAGTCGGTGACGATGACGCCTCCGTTGGAATCCACTTGCGCCATCGGGGCGAAGGACAGGGCGTCCAGCGATGCCTGCCACAGATAGGCGTTTACGCCGATCGACGTCACCTTGGAGGCTGCGAGATCGGCGGCCTGGACGCGCCGCTGGGCACCGCCGCCGCCGCCGAGACCCTTGGAAAGATCCTCCCTAACCCAATTGCAGCCGGAAACGGCAACGGCGGCAACCAGGGCCAGGCCAACAGAGATCTTACGGGCCATCGAGTGCATCCTTAAAGGAACGAAGAGCAGTCGGCCGTTTATAGGAGCTGGCGCGCAGGCGGCAAGCGGTCAGTCGCCCGGGCCCCCGCCGCCTGCGACAGGGTCCCCGGGCGGCCGGATCGGCGGGTTCGGCGGCGAGCTGCCGGGTCCGGACCCGGCTTCCGCTCATCCTCCTTAATCCGACAGCAATCTTGGTTGTGGAAAAGTTGCAACAGGCCGAAACGATTCGACTCTTTTTCGGTCATCCGTTGCTGGTAAGTGCGCGAGTCCGGGACTACATCCGATCATCGGGATTCGAGGATGTGATGACGAGGCGAGGAATCACCGCGACGGGAGGTGCAGCGCTGCTTGCGCTGTCGCTGGTGCTCGCCCCCGCCCTCGCGCAGACCGCACCCAAGTCGAAGAAGAAGCGCCCGGCCGCGTCCCTCGTCGTCGGCGGCTTCACGCCGGCGGTCGCCGATCCGCGGCTCGCGGCCCTGTTCGCGGGTCGGGACACGAGCACGCCGAACTTCCGCTTCACCCCTTCGGGCGCCGATAACGGCAACAAGGCGGTCAAGGTCGCGGTCCGCGCGCGGGCCAGCACGGCGGCCGAAGCGCGGCGCGCGGGCGAAATGCCCTCCGCCACTCTGGCCGCGATCACGCCTACCGCCTACAATCTGGGGGTCGCCGTGGGATGGAAGCGCTTCGCGCTCTCGGGCGACGTGAAGAAGGTCGAAGGCGGCCTGCTGCCGGTCGGCCGCGAAGCCGCCGAAGTCGGCCTCAGCTATTCGGGCAACAAGTTCACCACCCGCCTGCAGGTGGGCGCCGAGCGGCCGGACGGCGAACAGCCGCGTATCCTGGCCGAAGATCCGAGCTATTCGCTCGATGTCGGCGGATCCTATTCGATCGCCCGCAATCTCGCCGTGACCGGCGGCGTCCGCTACAAGATCGAGCACGATCGTCTGCAGCCGCTGGCCGAGGATCAGCGCCGCGACAGCCAGGCCGTCTATATCGGCACCGCCTTCCGCTTCTGATCCTTCGCGGCCGGCGCCGCGCTCCACGCATCGATCGCCGCCCATCCCTGGGCACCCAGTGGCCGGATCCGCTGCCATCCGCGCGCGTCCATGCCGCCGAGCGCGATCACCGGGAGGCGTGACTGGCGGGCGAGCAGGCCGAACCGCAGCGGGCCAAGCACCCGGGCTCCGGGATGCGACCGGGTCGGAAATACCGGCGAGAGGAAGACGAGGGCAGCGCCGCTTCGTTCGGCCGCCCGTATTTGCGCGAGGTCGTGCGCCGATGCGGTCCGCGGCTGCGGCGGGCGGCCCCGGCCCGGCCCGTGGCTTCCGTCTGCCCTCCACGCTGCGGCAAGCCCGGGCGGTCCGGCCAGCAGCAGGCGATGGTTTCGCCGCCGCGCTTCCCGGCGCATCTGCTCGAACAGCCGCCGCCGCTCCCGCGCGGGCAGGCCGTAATGGCGGAAGACGATCCCCGATCCGCGGGGCAGGCGGGACAGGGCGCCCCAGATTGCGTCGCCCTGCCGCTCGTCGGTCATCATCCACAGGCGCGGCAGAGGCTGGCGGCGGTGCATGGGCCTTCCTATAGCAGCCGCCATGGATGACGCATCAGCTGCACGGCGCCTCGCCGAAGTCAGGGAAGCCATCGTCGGGGCAGCGCGGCTGGCCAGGCGCGAGCCTGACGAAGTCGTGCTGATCGCGGTGTCCAAGACCCATCCGCCCGAGGCGATCGAGCCGCTGGTCCGGGCGGGCCAGCATGTGTTCGGCGAGAATCGGGTGCAGGAGGCGGCGGCCAAATGGCCTGCGCTACGGGCGGCCTATCCCCAGGTGCGGCTTCATCTGGTCGGGCAGCTCCAGTCCAACAAGGCCGAGGAAGCGGTCGCGCTGTTCGACGCCATCCATTCGGTCGATCGCCCCTCGCTGGTGGCGGCGCTCGCCAGGGCGATGGCGAAGACCGGCCGGCGTCCGGACTGTTTCGTCCAGGTCAATATCGGCGACGAGGCGCAGAAGGGCGGATGTCCGGTCGCCGATCTGCCGGCGCTGCTGCAGCGATGCGAGCAGGCGGGCCTGCCCGTCGTCGGCCTGATGTGCGTTCCCCCCGTCGGGGTCGAGCCGGCCCCCTATTTCGCCCTGCTCGCGAAGCTCGCCCGCCGCCACGGCCTCACGGGTCTCAGCATGGGCATGTCGGGCGACTATCCGACTGCGGTCATGACAGGCGCCACCCACGTTCGCGTCGGCACCGCCCTGTTCGGCGAACGGGACCATCCCTGACGTCCGAAGCGCCGCCGGCTGTTCAGAGCTGGTGCCCGCTCCGGCTGCGCTTGGTGTCCAGATAGGCCGCATTGTGCGCATTGTGTCCGACCTTGAGCGGCACCCGTTCCACCACCGCAATTCCGGTCGCTTCCAGCGCTGAAACTTTGGCCGGATTGTTGGTCAGCAGCCGCACGCGATCGCGCCCCAGCAGGGCGAGCATCCGGCCGGCGATGGCGAAATCCCGCTCGTCGTCGGCAAAGCCGAGCCGCAGATTGGCGTCCACCGTGTCGAACCCCTGGTCCTGAAGCGCATAGGCGCGCAGCTTGTTGACGAGGCCGATGCCCCGCCCTTCCTGGCGCAGATAGAGCAGGATGCCCCAGCCGGCTTCGGCCATGGCGGCGAGCGCGCCGTGGAGCTGCGGTCCGCAGTCGCATTTGAGCGACGCGAGCACGTCGCCGGTCAGGCATTCGCTGTGCACCCGCACCAGCGGCGGCGCCTCGCCCGGCTCGCCGATCAGCAGGGCGACATGTTCGGTGGAGTCGAGGTCGGACCGGAAGGCGACGATCTCGCCATGCTCGGCGAAGCGCGTGGGCAGCCGCGCGCGCGACGCGACTGCAAGGCTCTCGGCCTCGCTGAAGCCGAGCACCGTATCGGCCGCGAGTGCATCCGCTTCCGGAGCGCTGCCGCCGATGAAGAAGGCGGGAAGCAGGCCTGCGAGCCGCGCAAGCCGCAGCGCCGCCTGGGACGGCGCTTCGCTATCGAGCGTATCGGTGAGGAACGGTCCCTTGAGCGGGCGGCGCAGGTCGAGCGCCGGGTCCGCGATCGCGATCGCATCCTCGATTCCGATCCAGGGCGCACGGCGGATCCGGATCGGCCCGGTCGGGGTCCCGTCCCGCTGGTTGGCGAGCTTCAGCGTCACGCCACGGTTGCCGGAAATCAGCAGGTCGGCGGGACCGCCGGCATCGAAGGCGGCGAGGCTGGCCGCATCGGCCGTCTCGATGGCGAGGAAGGGAGTGTCGTCGATGACGACGGGCCAGCCGCGCCTCAGCGCATCGATGGCGCGAGCGACCTGTCGGCCCGCGCTCACACCTCGAACTCGGTCAGCAGCGGCACATGGTCCGACGGCCGGGTCCAGCTGCGGCAGGGCTCATGGACATGATGCCGACGGGCCAGAGCCGCGACGTCGCGCGTGGCCCACATATGGTCGAGCCGGCGGCCGCGATCGTTCCTGGTCCAGTCCGGCGACCGATAGCTCCACCACGTGTACATCCGGCCGGGCGCAGGGTGGAAGTGACGTCCCAGGTCGACCCATTCATTGCTCTGCTGCAACTCGCCCAGCGCGTCCACTTCCACCGGCGTGTGGCTGACGACGTTGATCAGCGCCTTGTGGCTCCACACGTCGCACTCCAGCGGCGCGACGTTCATGTCGCCCACCAGCAGGGTCGGCGCGCCGCAGCTTTCCGACCAGCGCTTCATCCGTTCGATGAAATCGAGTTTCTGCCCGAACTTCGGGTTCAGCGTGCGGTCCGGAATGTCGCCGCCCGCGGGCACATAGACATTCTCGATCCGGATCCCGCATTCGAGCCGCACGCCGACGTGGCGCGCCTCGCCGTTGGCCTGCCAGTCGAACCGCGTTTCCTCGCGCATCGGCAGCTTGCTGATGATCGCGACTCCATGGTGCATGCGCTGCCCGCACAGGATCAGATGGTTATAGCCCAGCCGGCGGAACAGGGCCTCGGGGAAATCGCGGTCGATCACCTTGGTTTCCTGCAGGCACAGGATGTCGGGCGCTTCCTCGGTCAGGAAACGTTCGACCAGGTCGAGGCGTGCGCGGACGCTGTTGATGTTCCAGGAAGCGACGGTGAGGCGGGACATGACGGGGCTGTAGCGAAGCGATGTCAGGGTCGACAAGGGCGGCCGTCCGGCCCGATTGATCCGGATTGGCTCGAAGGCCTGAAACGAAAGGCCCCCGCTCCGGGGGCGTGGAGCGGGGGCCAACCCAGCGTGCATTACGCGAGGTCAATTGCGAACCAACGTCCAGGCAACAGGGGGAAAACCCGGATAGGGGATTCGCAATTGCAGGTTTCGTTTTAGGACTTGATTCCTGTCCCCCCGATGAATGGACCCGGCTTTTCCATTCATTTCGGCTCGATTCATCCTTCCAGCGCGGCAGGCCATGGCTATTCCGGCGCCGCCCGCCGGTTTTGCGACTAGCCCCTCGGGCCGCGCGGCCGCGGATCCCGCCAGCGAAAGGCGCTGTCGGCGACCGCCACGTTGAAGCGCTGGTTCGAAAGCCGGACGGTGGTCCGGTTGTTCTGGGCGTCGATGGTCGTCCAGCCGTGCAGCATCAGCCCGGCCGGGGCATTGGCCGATTTGGTGAAGGCGAGCGTGATGGTGCCATATTCCGGCCGGCGCGGATCGCGCGCCCGGACCACCAGCACGCGGTCGTCATTCTCGACGACGGTGGCGATTCGTGAAAGGTCGCGGCCCGGATCCAGCAGGATGGCCAGCGGCGAATTGCGGATCGGCCAGCGCGAGACCTGCTTCACTTCATAGTCGATCATCGTCAGCGCCTTGCCGTCGCCGACGATCAGCATCGGCACCCCCTTCTGATATTCGAAGCGGATCCGGCCCGGGCGCTTGAGCGTGACGGCGCCGGTCACCGTCTGGCCGCGCCGGTCGGTCTGGGTGAAGTCGGCGATCATCGTGTCGACGGTGTCGAGATGTCTGCGCACCTGCGCCAGCGGTGCGGTCTGCGCGACAGCCGGCGCGGCGAGCGGCGTTGCCGCCACGATCGGGGCCGCGATGAGGGCGAGCGCTGCAAGACGCTTCATGAAAACTCTCCGTAATGTCTGGAGGAGGCCTATGGGGTGCGGCCGTTGAATGCGCCGTGAACCTGCCGGTTCCCCGCCGTTCAGGTCGCGCGGCCGGGAGACGCACGCCTTCTTTAGATCGGATGGCCCTCCGGATCGATCAGTACCTCGCGGCGGCCGACATGGTCCGGCTGGCTCACCTTGCCTTCCTTTTCCATCCGCTCGATCAGCCGCGCGGCGCTGTTGTAGCCGATGCGCAGCTGGCGCTGGAGGTAGGAGGTCGACGCCTTCTGGCTCTCCGCCACCGTCTGCAGCGCCTTGCGGTAGAGCTGGGTCTCGGCATCGTCCTCGCCGGTCGGCTGGCCCTCGAACATATAGCCGCCGTCCTCCGGCTCCTCGGTCACCGCCATCACATATTCGGGCGTGCCCTGGCCGCGCCAGAAATCGGCGACGGCGCGGACTTCCTCGTCGGACACGAACGGGCCGTGGACGCGGGCGATCTGCTTGCCGCCCGGCATGTAGAGCATGTCGCCCTTGCCCAGCAGCTGCTCCGCCCCCTGCTCGCCCAGGATGGTGCGCGAATCGATCTTGGACGTGACCGCAAAGCTGATCCGGGTCGGCAGGTTGGCCTTGATCACGCCGGTGATCACGTCGACCGACGGCCGCTGGGTGGCGAGGATCAGGTGGATGCCCGCCGCGCGCGCCTTCTGGGCGAGCCGCTGGATCAGGAACTCGACCTCCTTGCCCGCCGTCATCATCAGGTCGGCGAGCTCGTCGACCACCACCACGATCTGCGGCAGCACGTCATAGTCGAGTTCTTCCATCTCGTAGCGCGGCTGCCCGGTCTCGGGATCGTAGCCGGTCTGCACCCGTCGCCCGAGCGGATGGCCCTTGGCCTTGGCCTCCCGCACCTTGGCGTTGAAGCTCGAAAGCTGTCGCACCCCGACCGACGCCATCATCCGATAGCGTTCCTCCATCTGCTCGACCGTCCATTTGAGCGCCCGGATGGCCTTGGCCGGCTCGGTGACGACGGGGGCGAGGAGGTGCGGAATGTCGTCGTAGATCGACAGCTCCAGCATCTTGGGATCGATCATGATCATCCGGCACTGCTCGGGCGTCAGCCGGTAGAGCAGCGACAGGATCATGCAGTTGAGGCCGACCGACTTGCCCGATCCGGTGGTGCCGGCGATCAGCAGGTGCGGCATCGGCGCAAGGTCGGCGATCACCGGATCCCCGGCGATATTCTTGCCCAGGATGATCGGAAGCTGGGCGACCTGGTCCTCGAAGGCGGCGCTGGCGATCAGCTCCGACAGCATCACCGTCTCGCGCTTGGCATTGGGCAGCTCGATGCCGATCACGCTGCGGCCCGGGATGGTGGCGACGCGCGCCGACAGCGCCGACATGTTGCGCGCGATGTCGTCGGCGAGCTGGATGACCCGGCTGGCCTTGATCCCGCTTGCCGGCTCCAGCTCGTACATGGTGACGACGGGGCCGGGGCGCACCTCGACGATCTCGCCCTTGACCGAGAAATCCTCGAGCACGGATTCGAGCAGGCGGGCGTTGCGCTCGAGGCTTCCCTTGTCGAGGGTCTTGTTGGCCGGCGGCGGCGGCGGGGTCAGCAGCTCGAGCCCCGGCAGCGCATAGCTGTCGCCGAGCGCGAGCGAGGGCTGCCGTTCGCGCGGCTTGCGATTCTTGTCTGCGGCCGCGGGCTCGGCGATGATCGGCCGCGATTGCGCGGCCGGAGCGGCCACCGCGGTGCGGGCCGGCTTTTCCTTGCGGACGGGTGCCGGCGCGTCCCCGTCGTCCGCCGCGCCGGCGAATGGCGCCGCTTTCGCGACCCGGCCCAGCACGGAAGGCTTCGGCAGCTTCAGCCGCGCCCGCTCCTCGGGCCGCAAACCCAGTCCCAGATACCAGAGGAACAGGCCGGACACCGCGGCGAGCATCATCGCCGCCACCCGGAACGGGGCGGCGATCGCTTCGTCGCCGATCTGCGCGAGGCCGAGGTCGATCAGCTTGGCAAGCGACAGGCCGAAGGCGCCGCCCCAGCCGGCGGGAAGCCCGTTGACCGCGCCGCCCGCCGCAAGCGCGGCCGCGACTCCGATCAGGATGACCCCGGTTACCGACAGGAACAGCGCGCGGCCCCAGCGCCCGACCCACACGTCGCGCGCCAGCCGGAAGCCGAGCAGCATCGCCAGGGGCAGCAGCAGCACCACCGGCGGTCCCCACAGGCTCAGCAGCAAGTCGGAAACATAGGCGCCCGGCGCGCCCAGCCAGTTCAGCACCGGTCCGGCGGCCGCCGTGTTGAACGACGGATCGCTCGGCCGATAGGTCGCCAGCGCGGCCGCGACCAGCAGCGCGCCGACGATCAGCGCCGCTCCGTACAGAATCTGCAGCGATCGCCGCGTTGCGCGGCTGACGTTGTCGCGCCATTGCGCGAACCGTCCCTGCCGGTTCACCCGCGCCACCAATACACCCATGCCTGAGCCCCAGAAATGCTCGGCCCACAATGCGCCCTCGGGGACTCCCGGGTCAAGCGCGGGGCATCCGCAAGGCGGCGGGACGGGCCATTTTTCCCGCCGGTGCGGCGAAAAGGACTCAACCGCCGCGGGCACGAGGGCACCACTTTCGCCGTTGAGGCGCAAGGCGCCGGACCCTAAGGAAGTCTCATGGAACGCGCGGACGTCATCATCCTCGGCGGCGGCCTGGTCGGGCTGACGCTCGCTCTCGCGCTCGATCGCCACGGTCTCGCCAGCATCATCGTCGATGCCGCCGATCCCGCCGCCACGCTCGCCCCGGGCCATGACGGCCGGGTGACGGCCATTTCGAGCTCGTCCTGGCGGATGTTCGAGGCGATCGGGCTCGGCGACCGGCTCGAAGGGCAGGGCTGCCCGATCCGCGCCATCAGGGTGAGCGACGGGCTCGATCCCGGCGGACTCGAGTTCGACACACCCGCAGGCGACGACCCGCTCGGCATCATGTTCGAGAACAGGGTGACGCGCGCCGCGCTGCGCGAGGCGGTCGAGGCGGCGGCCAACGTCACCTTGCTGATGCCGGCCCGCGCGGGCGAAGTGGTGCGCGATGCGGCCGGGGTCAGGGTCGCCCTCACCGACGGCCGCCTGATCGAGGCGCCTCTGCTGGTCGGCGCGGAGGGGCGCTCGTCCCCCACCCGGCAGGCGGCGGGGATCCGCAGCGCGCGCTGGAGCTACGAGCATACCGCGATCGTCACCACGGTGAGCCACCCGCGCCCGCACGACAATGTCGCTTATGAGATCTTCTATCCCGAGGGGCCGTTCGCGGTGCTGCCGATGCTGCCCGGCACCCGTTCGGCGATCGTCTGGTCGGTGCGCCATGCCGATGCGCCGGCCCTCCTCGACCTGCCGGAGCGCGCCCTTGCCGCCGAGATCGAACGCAAGATGGGCGGTTTCCTCGGGCCGATCGCCTTGGCCTCGCCCCGGGCCAGCTATCCGCTCGGCTTCCATCACGCAGCCCGGATCACCGCCGAGCGGCTGGCGCTGATCGGCGATGCCGCGCACGGCATCCATCCGATCGCGGGCCAGGGGCTGAACCTCGGCCTGCGCGACGTGGCGGCGCTGGCGCAGGTGCTGGTCGAAGGCGCCCGCATCGGGCTCGATCTCGGCGACGCCCAGCTCCTCGACCGCTATCAGCGGTGGCGCGGCCTCGACAATTTCATGGTCGCCTCGGTGACGGACGCCTTCACCCGCCTCTATGCGGTTCCGGGCCGCGCCGCGTCGCTGGTCCGCCGCCTCGGCATGGGCGCCGTCCATCGCGTCGGGCCGCTGAAGAACTGGCTGATGGCCGAAGCGCGCGGGGAGAATGGCGACCTGCCGCTGCTGCTGCGCGGACTGCCCATCTGATTGCGGCGTCCGGCGCCTCAGGGCGGGTCCGGCCGCGCAGTCGGTCCCCTGGAGAAGCGGTGGCTGGTCAGTTCATAACCGAGCCGACGGTAGAAGGCATGGGCTTCCGCCCGGTGGGTGCCGCTGGTCACCTCGATCAGCGCGCAGCCGTGGGCGTGGAACCGCTCCTCTGCCGCGGCCACCAGCCTGCGTCCGATGCCGCGTCCCCGCCGGCTCTCCGCGACCACCAGCATGGTGATGCGTCCATAGGGTCCCGGCCGGTGCAGGACCGGGGCGATGTGCCAGGTGAGGCAGCCCACCACCTCGCCCTCTTCTTCCGCCACCAGCGGCGGTTCGCCGATCGCGAGCAGTCTGGGCAGGTTGCCGGCGATCATTTCCGGACTCGCCTCGTAACCGAGTTCCCTGGCCAGCGCGGAGATCCGCTCGGCATCGTCGGCGCGGGCGTCCCTTATGGTCACTGTTCCTCTCCTTCGGCGCGGCCTGCCCGGCCCCGGCCGGACTCCCCGATGAACGGTGGGGCCAGCACGAGTTCAGGAACAGGCGTTTAGACAGGCACCCGAGGAGTTGCGCCATGTCGAAGAAATTGCGTTCGCCGATCCGGGCCCTGCTGACCGCCGCGGCGGTGACCATTGCCCTGCCGCTCGCCGGCTGCAACCCCGCGGAGAATGAAGCGGCGGTCGCGCTGCCGGAGCTTCCGGCCACCCTGCCGCTCGCCGTCGGCGAACCGGCGCCTCCCGCCTACGCGCCTCCGGCCGAAGCGCTTCCCGCGGCGGCGCCGATCCCCACCGGCTATATCGCCGAGCCGGATTCCTATTATGCCTATGCCGAGGATGCGCGCGGTTTCACCGACGCGCTCGACTGGGCGCCGCCGGATTACGGCTTCACCTATGACGACGTCGAGCCCTGGGCCTGGCAGGGCTATGACGATTCCATGATGTTCGTGGAGCCGCTCGATTACGGCCACCGCTATTATTATTACCGGCCCGGAGACGAATATCCCTATTTCGTCCGCGATCCGGACCACGCCTATGGCTATCATGACGGTCGGCTGGCGGTGATCTACGGCTCCGACGGCCGCGTCATCCCTTATGCCGCCTACGGCGCCTATCCCGTCTATATCGACTATGCCTCGCGCTACTATCATCGCGGGCATCGCCTGTGGCGCGCCTCGCGGCATCGTCATCCGGTGATCGTCGGTAGCTGGGTCGACCGCCGGCCCGCGCTGGTCGCCGGCTATCGCAACTGGGCCCAGGAGCGCGAGCGGCATCGCGACTGGGTGCGCTATCATCGCCGGGTCTCCGAGCGTCAGGAGCGCTATTGGGAGCGTGAGCGGGCGCGGCGAATCGCCGATCGAGTGCGGTTCGCGGCCTGGCAGGAACGCAGTTTCCGTACCCCGCCGCCGCCGCGCGCGATCCCCGACGACTGGCGGCGCGCGCGCTGGGCGCGGGACGAGCGTCGCTTCCTGCCGCCGGCGGCCGGGTTCACCGGCGACCGCCGCGACGTGCAGCGCGCCGTCCAGCGCGAGCGGGCGCGGCTGGCGGAACTGGCTCGCGAAGCCCGGCGCGACCGCCGGGAGCAGCGCGCCGATCGCCTCCGCGACCGCGCGGACCAACGGGCGGCGCTCGCTGCCCGGTCGCAGGACGGCCGCAGCGTGATCGATCGCGCCCGCCAGTTGCGGGAAACTGCGCGTGAACGCGCCGAGGCACGGCGGGATCAGCAGCGGGACCGGCAGCTGGCGCAGGCGCAGCAGCGCCAGGCGCGGGCCGAACGGCAGCAGCAGGTTCGCACCGACGAGGGGCGGGCCCGGGCCGAACGGCAGCGTGTCGAACGCCGGGCCGATCGCGCCGAACAGCGCCAGCGCGCCGAGACGGCCGGCGCCCAGGCCCGCGCGCGTCAGCAAGCGCAGCGTGAGGCCCGGGCGGAGGCGCAGCAGCAGCGCCGTGCCGCCCAGGCGCGCAGCCAGGACCGGGTGCAGGAGCGTCGGGCGGAGGCCGCGCGCACCGAGATCCGCGAGCGCCAGCAGGCCCGGCAGCAGGCCCGCACCGAAGCGCAGGAGCGGCGTCAGGCCGAGGCTCGTGCTCGCCAGGAAAGCCAGGCCCGCCAGCGCCAGGAAAATCAGGCGCGCGAGCGTCGGGAGACCCAGGCGCGTCAGCGTCAGGAGGCGCAGGCCCGGCAGGTCGAGGCCCGCCGCGAACAGGCAGCGCGCCAGGCGCAGGCCCGCGCCGAGGCCGATCAGCGCCGTGACCAGGCGGCGCGGGCTCGCAGCGAGGCGGCGGAGCGCCGCCAGGCCGAGCGGGATCAGGCGCGGGAGCGGGCGCAGGCGCAGGCCAAGGCGCGCGATGCGGCCCGGGCGCAGAACGAGACCCGCGAGCGCGCGCGGGCCCAGGCCGAGACCCGGTCGCGGCAGCAGGCGGAGGCGCGCCAGCAGCGCAGGACCGAACAGGCCCGGGCCCAGGCGCAGCGGGCCGAGCGCAGGCAGGAACGCGTCAATGAGGCCAAGGCCGATCGCACCGCCCGCCGGCAGGCCGCGCAGCAGCGCCGCGAGCAGCGCGAACGCTAGGTCGGATCCCGCGCGACGCGGCCGGAGGTGGTGGAGGGGGGCCCTTTCCGCGAGAGCCGTCTCTCACGGCGCCGGCCCCCGTCAGGCCTCCGTGATCGGCCGGGCTTCCTCGACGAGCATGACCGGGATGCCGTCGCGGATCGGATAGGCCAGGCCGGCTTCGTCGGATACCAGCTCGCCCGCCTCTGCGTCGTAACGGAGCCGGCTCCGGCTGATCGGGCAGACGAGGAGGTCGAGCAGGCGCTCGTCGAACCTGCCGCCCCCATCTGCGCTCATTGCAGCGTTTCCGGCCGCTCGGCGCTCGACGGCAGCATGCGCTGGAATTCCATGAACTGGACCAGCAGGTCGGCCCGCACGGCGAGGTCGGCCGCCTCCAGCAGCGCCTGCTTCGCGCCGGTATCGAGCGGAATGATCTGGGCGATGCCATTGACCAGCATTTCGTCGTCGAGCCGCGTCACTGCATTCCAGTCGACCGAATAGCCGAGCGCGTCGGCATAGCGTTGCGATTCGCGCTCGAGGTCGGCGCGCAGCGCGATACCGAGCGGCGCGGGTGCGGTATCGTCGGCAAAGCCGCTCCGGTCGGCGTCCACCTGCCGATAGGGGGTCTCCACGGGAATCTCCTCGGCGATACGGAACCGGGCGATGCCCTCGAGCAGGATGTTGTAGCGCCCGTCGGGCAGCTTCTCGGATTCGATGATCCGGCCGATGCAGCCGACCTCGAACAGCGCCGGCGGCTCGCGGTCGTTGCGCGGCTGCACCATGCCGATCAGCTTTTCCCCGTCCAGGGCATCGCCGACCATCGCGCGATAGCGCGGCTCGAAGATGTGGAGCGGCAGCTGCGCGCGCGGGAACAGCAGCGCTCCCGCAAGCGGGAAGATCGGTATCCGGATCAGCCCGCCGGTCTCCATCAGGTGAAGAGGATCGCCGACAGCCGGCGGCGCTGTGCCGATGTCCAGTTATCCTCCAGACCGATCACCTCGAAGAATTGCAGCAGACGCTTGCGCGCGGCGCCTTCGTTCCACTCGCGGTCGCGCTTCAGTATCTCGAACAGCTGGTCGGCGGCGCCGTCGCGATCGCCGTGGGCCATCAGCGCCCCGGCGAGCTCGTAGCGTGCCTCATGATCGTCCGGATTGGCGGCGATGCGCTGTTCGAGCGCGACGGTGTCGGCGTCGGGCGACGCCACGTCGACCAGGGCGAGGGCGGACTTGGCGCGCGCGATCGCCGGATGGTCGGCAAGCTTTTCCGGCACCATCGACATCACGTCGCGCGCTTCCTCGGCCCGGCCTTCGGCGATCAGCGCGCGCGCCCGGCCGGAGATCACTTCCGGATGGTCGGCGGCGATGTCGTGCAGCTGGCTGAAGATCGAGAGCGCGCGGGCCGAATCTCCTTGGCCAAGCACCTGCTCGCCCATTTCGATCAACGGGGCGATCTCCGCCTCGGTCTTCTGGGCCTGGCCCTCGATCGGCAGCTGGGCCAGGATCTGGTCGAGGATCCGGGTCAGTTGCCCCTCCGTACGCGCCGACGTCAGGTCGGCGACCAGCTGGCCCTGGAACAGGGCATAGACGGTCGGGATGCTCTGGACCCGGAACTGGGCTGCGATGATCTTGTTTTCATCGACATTGATTTTCACGAGCCTGACGCCCTTCTGCTCGTAATCGGCCGCAACCTTTTCGAGCACGGGGGCAAGCTGCTTGCAGGGGCCGCACCATTCCGCCCAGAAGTCGAGAATGATCAGCGAAGTCATCGAGGGCTCGAGCACGTCGTTCTTGAACTGCTCGATCGCCTCGCGTTCCGCTGCGCTGGTCAATGTGGCCATTGGGCTTCTCTCCCTTTCCGCGGCGTCGGGCGGCCGCGTGCGCCGATATGTGTGCCGCGCGCGTCTGCGCCAACCCCCTCGTGCAGTCGGAAGCGGCTTGTCAACAGCGGCGTGCGCCCGGTCGCGGCGGAGGTGATTGATCGTGATAGTACACAGGAACATTGTGCGACCTGCGGAAATTGCGGTAGTAGGAAGATCATGACCGCGGACCGCCTCGCCAGGCTGACCGAGAAGCAGCGCGTTTGTCTGCGCATGGTCTACATGCACATGTCCTCCAAGGAGATCGCGCGGGAACTCGGAATCGGCGCGGACGCGGTAGACCAGCGACTCAAGACGGCCATGCGGACACTCGGCGTCGAAAGCCGGGTCGATGCCGCGCGCCTTCTCGCCGAACATGAAGGGGCGATGACCTACCAGCGACCGGTATACCAACCGTCGGATGTTGTGCCGGACGCCGTTCTTCCCACTCTGGGCCCACGTGCAAACGAGGGAGCCGGAGCAGCGCCGGAACCGGCCGGCACCATGGTCCGCGAGGAACAGGCCACATTCGAGGCCCTTCGCTGGAAGCCCGCCGCAACCGCGCCGATCCCGCTCCCCCTGGAGGGAGGAGCGCGCAATGACCTAGGACCCTGGCAGCGGTTGGCCTGGATCGCATCGATCGCGATCGGCACGGCCATAGGATTTGGCGCCTTCCTTTCGGGGCTGCAGGCGCTGGCGCAGCTGATCTAGCGCGCACCGGACAACTGGCATCATTCCCGAAAACACGGGCCTGCACGGGCGTCGCGCCGTGCGGAAGGAGAGACCTCATGCTCAACAAACGTCGCGAAGCCGCGATGAAAGTGGCTCAGGGGCTGTTCGCCCTCGAAAAGGCAATCGACGATGCGCTGACGCAATGCGCGGAATTCCACGCCATGCTGCCTGCTGCGCGAGCGGAAGCGAACCTGTCGCCGATCGTGGGCCAGGAGGCCTTCGAGGGCGCTGCGGCCGTATTCGCGGCGCTGGCCCAGGCCCGCACCCATATGGTCGAAACGCACAAGCGGCTGGACCAGACCAAGGCGCAGATCGGCCTCAGGACCGTCAATTTCGGCGACGGCCAGGGCAAGGCGGGCAACGAGAACGGCCATCTGACGGTCGTTCCCACCACCGCGAGCGAGGCGGCCTGATCGAGGCCGTCTTGACCGGGCCGATTCGTCATGATCCGGTCCGGCCATGATCGACCCGCTCTTCTACTGGATCTTTCTGGGATCATGCAGTGTCTTCGTCCTCCTGCGCGGTGGTCCGCCCGAACGGGTGGCGATCGCGATCGCGATCGCAGCCTCGGCGCTGACCGTGGCGCTGGGGCCGATCGCGGGGGAGGACCGGTACCGCACCGTTCAGATCGGCGTGTTCATGGTCGATCTGGCGACACTGGCGGCATTCGGCGCGTTGGCACTGCTGGCTGACAGGTACTGGCCATTATGGATCACGGGTATTCATATGATTGGAGTGGCGACGCACTCGGCGAAGCTGCTCGATCCGGCTATTGTACCCAAGGTCTATGGAGCGACGCAGGCGCTCTGGAGCTACCCCATCCTCGCCCTGATCGTGATCGGGACGATCCGGCACCGGAGGCGGCTCCGTCGCTTCGGTGCCGACAGCTCCTGGACACGCTACTCCGGCCCTGCTGGCCGGAACAGTCGGCGCGCTGGTCCGAACGTCTGATCTCCGAATTCGGTTCGATCGCAAGGGTTTTGGCGGCGCCTCCCTCCGCCCAGGCCCGGGTCGTCGAAGGCAATCAATCCGTCGTCGCGTTTCTCGCGTCTGTACGGGGCGTCATGCTGCGTTGCCTAGCGCATGAAGCCTTCGGCGGCCCGGTGCTCTCCACGTCGCAGGAACTGATCGACTATCTGCGCGCGGACATGGCGCATGCGCAGGTCGAACGGTTTCGGGTCCTCTATCTCAACGCGCAGAACCGCCTGCTGTGCGAAACCGTCAACGAAGGGTCGGTGAACCAGGCGCCGATCTACCCGCGGGAGGTGATGCGCCGCGCGCTGGACGTCGGCGCCACCGCCCTCATCCTGGCCCACAATCATCCCTCCGGGGATCCCGCGCCGAGCAGGAGCGACATCCAGGTGACGCGGCGGCTGATCGAGGCCGGCCGCACGTTCGAGATCTGCGTCCACGATCATCTGATCGTGTCGCGCTCCGGATGGACCAGCCTGAAGGCGATGGGATTGATCTAGGCACGGGCGATGGACAACCAGGCGCACCTCCTCAGCCATGCATCCCTGGACGGCGGTTGGCCGCGGTCGGCGGCGGAGGAGCTCGAATGGCTGAAGCGGCGCCGCACCCTGCTGCAGCGCTCGATCGCGGAGATGCGGCATCATCAGATCGTCCCCAACCTCAACGCCGATCTCATGCCCGATGTCGGCGAGCTGCTGGTGTGGGCGCAGGACGAGCTGTCGCGGGTCGAACGCGCCATTTGCGACATGCTGACATCGGGACGCTTGCCAAGCGCCGGACCTCCTGATAGCGACGCCGCCTCCCGGACAGTGAATGATTCACGTCCCGGACGCCGCGAGCGGGCGTAGCTCAGGGGTAGAGCACAACCTTGCCAAGGTTGGGGTCGAGGGTTCGAATCCCTTCGCCCGCTCCAGT
>Ga0182748_1000059_pt1 | contig 144127 bp, 116 predicted proteins | sample eDN3rd37CKraftOP_FD_128877 | JGI IMG/M metagenome (GOLD analysis project Ga0182748, IMG submission 128877) | Enriched Organic Plus compost microbial communities from Emeryville, California, USA - eDNA 3rd pass 37_C Kraft OP (version 2) (version 2) ... | reverse complement strand
TAGCGGGGACATACAATCCAACTCGGCCACGGCCGCCCCAGTTTGTTGCTTCGACACCAGCAAGTCTGCCGGGTCGGCCGTGTGCCTCTCTCCCCTTAGTTGGGAGAAGAACCTTTTTTTATGCCTGCCCGGCCCGGGCGCGCGCCGGGCGCATGCCACAATCCGGGCGATGAGCACGCCCACGCCTCCCGTCCCCGCCGCGGATGAACTCCGCAGGCTCCACGCCGAACGCGCCCTTTCCACCCTGCGTGCCGCCTCGGCCGAGCATGCCGCGCTGCTGCAGGACCCCGGGCTGTGCGACCGTGTCGCGCGGGTGGCCCTGGCCAGCGACTTCGCGATCGAGACCCTGCGCCGGCAGCCGGCGCTGCTGGCCCACCTGGCCGCGGACGATCCGGCGCCGCTGCCGCCGCCGGTGCTGGACCCGCTGCAGCCGCACGACTGGCCCGGCCAGCTGCGCCGCTTCCGCGCCGCCGCCTCCACCCGCCTGGTATGGCGCGACGTGCTGGGCCTGGACGACGTCGACGCCACCCTGGCTGGCAGCACGCGGCTGGCCGAGCAATGCCTGGCGCTGGCCCTGGAGGCGCTGGAGCAGGAGTTCGCGCAGCGCCATGGCGTGGTCCGCGATCCGGCCGGCCGGCCGCAGCGGCTGGTGGTGTTCGGCCTGGGCAAGCTCGGCGGCGGCGAGCTGAACTTCTCCTCCGACATCGACCTGGTCTACGCCTACGCCCACGAGGGCGAATCCGACGGCCGCCGCGCGCTGGAGGCCGAGGAGTACTTCGCGCGCCTGGGCCAGCGCCTGGCCAAGCTGCTGGACGAGGTCACTGCCGACGGCTTCTGCCACCGCGTCGACCTGCGCCTGCGCCCGTTCGGCAACGCCGGGCGGGTGGCGTGGTCGTTCGCGGCCATGGACCAGTACTTCCAGCGCGAGGGTCGCGACTGGGAACGCTACGCCTGGCTCAAGGCGCGCGCGGTGGCCGGCGATACCGCCGCCGGCGAGGCCTGGCTGGAGACCCTGCGCCCGTTCGTCTACCGCCGCTACCTCGATTTCACCGCGCTGGACGGCCTGCGCGCGATGAAGGCCGCGATCGTGGCCGAAATGCAGCGCCGCGACATGGCCGACGACCTCAAGCGCGGGCGCGGTGGCATCCGCGAGATCGAGTTCCTGGTGCAGTCGCTGCAGCTGATCCGCGGCGGGCGCGAACCGGCGCTGCGCGGCCGCTGCCTGCTGCCGGCGCTGCAGGCGCTGGTGGAGGGCGGGCAGATCGCCGCGCAGGACGGCGCCGCGCTGGCCGCTGCCTACCGCTTCCTGCGCCGGCTGGAGAACCGGGTGCAGATGCTGGGCGATGCCCAGGTCCACTCGGTGCCGGAGGATCCGGAAGCGCGCGAGCGCATCGCCCTGGCCCTGGGCCACGCAGGCTGGGAGGCGCTGGCGGCGGAACTGGCCGCCTGCCGCGCCCGGGTGTCGGCCGAGTTCGACGCGCTGCTGGTGCCGCGCCGGCGCGAATCCGCGCCGGACGCACTGCAGGATTACTGGCGCGCGCTGCCGCAGGCCGGCGAGGCCGGAGTGCTGGCCGATGCCGGTTTTGGCGATCCCGCCGGCGCCGACGCGGCACTGCGCGACTTCGCCCGCGGCAACGGCGTGCGCGCGCTGTCGGACGCGGCGCGCGCGCGCCTGGACCGGGTGGTGCCGGCGCTGCTGGGTGCGGCCGCGCGCTCGGCGCAGCCGGATGCGGCGCTCAAGCGCCTGCTGGGCCTGCTGCAGTCGATCCTGCGCCGCGCCAGCTACCTGGCCCTGCTGGACGAGCAGCCCAGCGCGCTGGCGCGGCTGGTCGACGTGCTGGCGCGCAGCGCGCTGCTGGCCGACCGCATCGCCGCCTATCCGCTGCTGCTGGACGAGCTGCTGGACATCCGCGTGGCCGGGCCGATCCCGGACGCGGCGGAAATGCACCGCGCCTGCGCCGCGGCGGTGGCCAGCGGCGACGGCGACCCGGAGGCGGCGTTGCGCGCGCTCAACGAGGTGCGCCTGGCGCTGAGCTTCCGCATCGCCCTGGCCGCGCTGGACCGGCGCCAGCCGGCCACGGACAGCGTGCGCGAGCTGGCCTGGCTGGCCGACGCGGTGGTGGCCCAGGTGCTGGCCATGGCCGAGGGCGAGGTGGTCGCTGCGCACGGCCGCATCCCCGGCGGGCGCTTCGTCGTGGTCGGTTACGGCAGCCTCGGTGGCTGCGAGCTTGGCTTCGGTTCGGACCTGGACCTGGTGTTCCTCTACGACGCCGACCCGGAGGCCCTGTCCGACGGCGCGCGGCCGCTGGAGGCCGGGCGCTGGTACGCGCGCCTGGCGCAGAAGGTGGTGGGCCTGCTGGGCGCGGTCACCAGCGCCGGGCGCCTGTACGAGACCGACATGCGCCTGCGCCCGGACGGCGGCAAGAGCCTGCTGGTGTCCTCGCTGTCCAGCTATTCGGAATACCAGCTGCACCGCGCCTGGACCTGGGAGCACCAGGCCCTGGTGCGCGCGCGCATGGTCGCCGGCGATGCCTCGATGGGGGCGGACTTCGAGCGCATCCGCCGCCAGACCCTGGCGCGGCCGCGCGATCCGGCGGCGCTGGCCGCCGACGTGGCCGGCATGCGCCGGCGCATGCGCGCCGAGCTGGACCGCAGCGACGCGGCGCGCTTCGACCTCAAGCAGGGCGCCGGCGGCCTGGTCGACCTGGAGTTCCTGGTGCAGTACCTGGTGCTGCGCGAGGCCGCGACCTGCCCGCCGCTGCTGGAGCCGCGCGACACGCCGCGGCTGCTGGCCGCGCTGGGCGCGGCCGGCCGGCTGGCGGAGGCCACCGTGCAGGCGCTGCTGGCGGCGCATGCGGCGCTGGTGGAGGCGGGCCTGGGCTGCACCCTGGACCGGCGCCCGCGGCTGGTTCCCGACGACGGCGCGCTGGATCCGCAGCGGGCGCAGGTGGCCGCTGCGATCGCCGCGCACGGACTGGTGTTCGACCCGGCGTCGGACGCCTCCTAGGGCGCGTCCTCCAGCCCCAGCCGCCGGCGCACCTCGGCGGCGACCCGCGCGGTCTCGCGCAGCGGCTGCACCGGGAACGGTTCCAGCCCGCCGGCAAGCGCGCGCACCCGGCCCAGGTCCTGCAGTGCGCGCAGGAAGGCCGCCAGGCGCCCGCGTGCCAGCTGCGGTTCGAGCACGTACACCGGCGCGTCGGTGGCACAGGCCTCGGAGAGCATGTTCACCGAGTCCGGGGTGCAGACGATGCGGTCGGCGCAGGCCAGCAGGCCCGGATAGGGGTTGGCGCCGCCGCCGTCCCAGGCCATGCCCGGCACGCCCTGCATCGCCGCGTGCAGCGGCGCGGAGGCGGCCGCCGGGGTGCGCCGCGAAACCGTGGCCAGCAGGCTGCCACCCTCCGCACGCACCTGCGCGCGCAGCGCCGCCAGCGCCTGCGCCAGCGAATCCAGCGACCAGGGCGCATGCCGGGTCGGGCCGCCCAGCAGCAGCGCGGTGCGCGGACGCGGCAGCGCGCACAGCGCGCGGAACTGCTGCCGCGCCCGTTCCAGCCAGGCGTCGTCGACCGGGTTGAGGCTGCCCAGCAGGGTGATGACGTTGGTGCCGCGCAGGCGGTCATGCTCCGGCACCACCACCAGGTCCCAGTGGCGGCTGTCGATGCGCGGATCGAGGATCTGCACCGCACGCGCGCCGCGCTCGCGCGCCAGGCGCCCGGCCAGCGCACCCTGGCGGCCGCAGCCGATCGCCAGCGCCGGGGCCGGACCCGCCAGGGCCGCCGCCAGCCCGGGACCAAACGCGTGCCGCGCCCCGGGCAAGCGCCGCGGCGCCAGCCAGCGCCAGGGCGCGCGCGGCGCCAGTTCCGGCAGGCGCGGCGAGTCCAGGCCGAGGGCGCCGGCCAGGGCCTCGGCCTGGCGCACGTTGCCGGCGTTGCCATCGGTCAGCAGCCAGGCCGTGGTGGACGCGTTCCGTTCCATGCGCGACATCAATTCGTTCCGGGCCGGATTTGGTAAACCGCTGCTGCAACACTCTACACTGCGGCCCACCCGTGGCCTCGTGCCGCAACCGGACCCTTTAGCCAGAACCATGAGCCAACCGTTGAACGAAGCCGCCCTCGACCAGCTGTTCCGCAGCGCCCGCACCTACAACGCCTTCACCGGCGAAGTAAGCGACGACACCCTGCGCCGGCTCTACGACCTGCTGAAGCTGGGCCCGACCGGAGCCAATACCACGCCGGCGCGCTTCGTGTTCGTGAAATCGGCCGAGGCCAAGGCCAAGCTCGCCCCGGCGCTGTCCGAGGGCAACCATGCCAAGACCATGTCCGCGCCGGTGACGGTGATCGTCGGCCGCGACCTGGATTTCCACGAGAAGCTGCCCTACCTGTTCCCGCACGCCGACGCCAAGGCCTGGTTCGACGGCCCGCGCGAGGGCCGCGACAAGCCCTCGCTGCTGAACATGTCGCTGCAGGCCGGCTACCTGATCCTGGCCGCGCGCGCGCTGGGCCTGGACGCCGGCCCGATGACCGGCTTCGACCCGGCCAAGGTCGACGAGGCGTTCTTCGCCGGCACCAACATCCGCTCGGAAATCCTGGTCAACCTCGGCTACGGTGACCCGGCCAGCCTGTTCCCGCGTTCCCCGCGACTGTCCTTCGACGAAGCCGCGCGCATCGTCTGAGGCGTCGCCCCCGCAGTCGTCACGGCAAACCACAAGGAGTTCCACCATGCGCAAGATCCTGCTCGCCGTCGCCCTGGCCGCCTTCGCCGGTGCTGCCTCCGCCGCCCCGGTGACCTACAACCTCGATCCGACCCACACCAACGTGCTGGCGCAGTGGAGCCACTTCGGCTTCTCGCATCCGTTCGCCAACTTCGGCGACGTCCAGGGCACCCTGGTGTACGACGCCGACAACGTGTCCGCCTCCAGCGTGGAGGTGACCTTGCCGCTGTCCGGCCTGGAGGCCTTCAGCAGCAAGTTCAACGAGCACCTGCGCAGCGCCGACTTCTTCGACGCCGAGAAGTACCCGACCGCGAAGTTCAGGAGCACCAAGGTCGAGCCCGCCGGCGAGGGCAAGCTCAAGGTCACCGGCGAGCTGACCATCAAGGACATCACCCGCCCGGTGGTGCTGGACGTGACCTTCAACAAGGCCGCCGACCATCCGATGCTCAAGGTCCCGGCGATCGGCTTCGACGCCACCGCCACCATCCTGCGCAGCGAGTTCGGCGTGGGCGCCTACGTGCCCAACGTCGGCGACGAGGTGACCCTGCGCATCACCACCGAGGCCCACGCCAAGGCCAAGTGAGGCCCGCCGGTGCCGGCCCCGCGCGGGCCGGCACCGCCGCGACCCGGGCCGCGGTGGCCCGCGCGCTGGTAGAATCCACGCGCTTCCTGCCGATCCGAGCTACACGCCATGAACACCACCGCCGCCGCGCCCGCCAATGCCGAGAAGCGTTACACCGTGCACCGCGCGGACCTGCCGCTGAGCTGCCCGACGCCGGAAATGGCGCTGTGGAACTCGCACCCGCGCGTGTACCTGCCGATCCAGGACGAGCCGAACGGCGAGGCCAAGTGCCCGTACTGCTCGGCCGTCTACCAGCTGGTCGACTGACGCCCGCCGCATCCCGGCCACGCCGCCGATGCGCCGCCTGACCGTGGTCCAGCTGCTGCCGGCGCTGGAATCCGGCGGCGTCGAACGTTCCACCCTCGAGATCGCCGCGGCCCTGGCCGCCGGCGGCCACCGCGCCATCGTCGTCTCCGCCGGCGGCCGCCTGGTGCCGCAGCTGCGCGCCGGCGGGGCAGAGCACGTCGAACTGGCCATCGGCCGCAAGTCGCCGGCCGTGCTGCGCCATGTCCCGGCCCTGCGCCGGTTGTTCCTGGACCAGGGCGTGGACATCGTCCACGCGCGCTCGCGCCTGCCGGCCTGGCTGGGACGGATGGCCCTGGCCGGACTACCGGCCGCGCGCCGCCCGCACTGGGTCACCACCGTGCACGGACTCAATTCGCCCGGGCGCTACAGCGCGGTCATGGCCAGCGGCGAGCGCGTGGTCTGTGTCTCGCGCACGGTGCGCGACTACGTGCTGCGGCATTACCCGGACACCGATCCGGGCCGGCTGCGGGTGATCGAGCGCGGCATCGATCCGGCGCAGTTTCCGCCGCGGCCCTTGCCCGATCCCGCTGCCCGCGCCGCGGTGGCGGCGGAGCACCCGGCCCTGGCCGGGGCCGCCCCCTTGCTGCTGCTGCCCGGGCGCGGCACGCGCCTGAAGGGCCATGCCGACGCCCTGCGGCTGCTGGCCGCCCTGCGTGCCGGTGGCCAGCCGCAGGCACGGCTGTGGCTGCCGGGCGCGCGCGAACCCGGGCGCGAGGCCTATATCGCCGAACTGGAGGCCTTGGCCGCGCAGCTGGGCGTGGCCGATGCGGTGCTGTTCACCGCACCCACCGCGGCCATTGCCACCGCGTACGCGGCCAGCGACCTGGTGCTGCAGCTGTCGCGCAAGCCCGAGGCCTTCGGCCGTACCGTGGTGGAAGCGCTGGCGGTGGGCCGCCCGGTGCTGGGCTGGGCCCATGGCGGGGTGGGCGAACTGCTGCAGGCGCTGCAGCCGGCCGGCGCGGTGCCGCCGTTCGACAGCGATGCGCTGGCCGCGGCCGCAGCCCGGCTGTTGCGCGAGCCGCCCGCGCCGGTGGCCGTCCCCTTCCCCCTGCAGGCCATGCAGCAGGCCACCCTGGACCTGTATGCGGAACTGGCCGGCTGAGCACGCTCCCGCGCCTGGCCGCGCGTTCGCCTGGACGCCGGCCTGGGTGCTGCTGGCGGTGGCGCTGTGGCCGCTACCGGGGCCGGCCGAGGCGGTGCTGTCGCTGGGGGCGCTGGCGGTGGCCGTGCAGCTGGCCTGGTGCGCGCTGCGGCGCCGGCCGTTGCCGCTGCAGCGCGGCGCGTTCGTGCTGGCGGGCCTGCTGTTCGGCGCCTACTGGCTGCCGGAGCTGCTGTCGGCCGCGGACGCGCTGGACCGGGCCCGGGCCTGGAAGGAAACCCTGGCCGACCTGCGCTACCTGCCGCTGCTGTGGGGCGTCGCCATTGCCGTGCGCGAACCGCGCGGGCGCGGGGTGGTGCTGGGTGGGCTGGCGCTGCTGGTGCTGGCCTGGAGCGTCGATGCGCTGCTGCAGGCGCTGGCCGGGGCCAGTCCGCTGTTCCTCGCCCTGGACGCGCTGAAGGCGCTGGCCGGCGGCGGGCCGCTGTGTCCGGTTGCCGAGGTGCAGGCCTGGGACCGGGTCAACGGCGTGTTTGGTGACTGCAATCCCAAGCTGGGCCTGGTGCTGGCCAGCCTGGCGCCATTCGTCCTCGCCCCGGCGGCGGCGCGCGGGCGGGCGTGGGGCTGGTGCCTGGCCGCGGCGGTGCTGGGCCTGGCCGTCGTCCTCGGCGGCGCGCGTGCGGCCTGGCTGACGTTGGCGCTGGTATTGCTGGCTACGGGCTGGCGGGTGCTGGGGCCGGCGCGGCTGGCCGGCTTCGGAGCTGCCGCGCTGCTGGCGCTGGTGGCGCTGTACCTGGCCTCGCCGCCGCTGCAGCAGCGGGTGGCGCGCACCGCGCTGGCGCTGCAGGCCGATGCCGGCGGGATCGACGGCGCCTTGTCCGGACGTGGGCGGATCTGGCGGGGCGCGCTATGCATGGCACGCGAGCATCCGCTGAACGGCGTGGGCGTGCGCGGCTTCCGCCGGGCCTGGGCAGGCTGCGATCCGGCGCCGGCGCAGGAGACCCTGTGGGGCGGCGGCGAGGCGCTGCACGCGCACCAGCTGGTGCTGGAACTGCTGAGCGAGACCGGCGTGCTGGGCCTGCTGGCCTGGCTGGGCGGGGCCTGGGCGGCGTGGCGCGGCTGGTGCCGCGCCGGGCCCGCGGCGCGCCGGCGCGCGGCCCCGGCATTGCTGGCGCTGGCGGCGACCGTGTTCCCGCTCAACACCCACCTGGCGTTCTATTCCACCTTCTGGGGCGGGGTGCTGATGCTGCTGGCCGGGCTCTACGCCGGGCTGCTGCATGCCCGCGGCGACGCGTCGGCGGCGCGCGCCTGAGCTCCGGGCCGGCCTCAGGCGGCCGGTGGCGGCGCGGGCAGGCCGCGGCCGCGCTCGTAGTAGTTGCTGCGGCCCTGCGGCTGGCGCTTGAAGCGGCGGTGGATCCACAGGTACTGCGCCGGCGCCTCGCGCACCATGGCCTCGATCGCGGCGTTGACCCGGGCGGTGTCGGCGACCGCGTCCTCGCTGGGGAAGTCCGCCAGCGGCGGGGCCACGCGCAGGATGTAGCGGCCGCCCTCGCGGCGGTGGAAGAACGGCACCACCGCGCAGCCGGTGACCCGCGCCAGCTGGTGGGTGGCGGTGATGGTCGAGGCCGGCATGCCGAAGAACGGCGCGAACACCGAGTCCTTGCCGCGCATGTCCTGGTCCGGCGCGTACCACAGCATCCCGCCGCGCTTGAGGTGGCGCACCGCGCCGCGCAGGTCGCTGTTGGCGAACATCGCCACCGCATAGCGCAGGCGGCCGCGCTTGACCGCCCACTCCATCACCGGGTTGCGGTGGCGGCGGTACATGCCGGCCAGCGGCACCTGCCCGCACAGCAGCCGCCCGCACATCTCCAGGGTCATGAAGTGGCCGGAAACCAGCAGCACGCCGCGGCCCTGGGCCTGCAGTTCGCGCAGGTGCTCCAGGCCCTCGATCCGGACGTCGCGCTCGATCGGCGCCAGCGAACCCCACCAGGCGCGCGCGAACTCGAACAGGCCAACGCCCAGCGCGTCGAAGCTGTCGCGCGCCAGGCGCGCGCGCCATTGCGGCGTCTGCTGCGGGAAGCACAGGGCGAGGTTGACCTCGGCGGCGCGGCGGCGCTCGCGGGCCAGGTGCCAGGCCAGCCAGCCCACCCCGCGGCCGATCGCGCGCTGCCACAGCCAGGGCAGGCGCGCGGCGGCGACCATGATCCCCAGGGCCAGCCACATCGGCCAGTTGCGCGGGGCGAAGGAAGGGCGGGGAGGGGGCGTGTCTGCGGCGCTCATGCGCAGATTCTAAGCCTTGGCCGGCAACCGGCCGTCGCCGGCTCGGCTATCCTGCGCCGATGCCGACTCCGTTTCCGCCCAAGGAACCGGGCGAACGCCTGGTGCGCTGGCTCTACTCGCTGGCGCTGTACCTGCTGTCGCCCTTCACCCTGTACCACCTGATCTCGCGCGGCTTCCGCGTGCGCGAGTACTTCCGCCGCTGGGACGAGCGCTACGGCGCCTACAGCACCGAGCAGGGCCGCCCGTGCGTGTGGCTGCACGCGGTGTCGGTGGGCGAGGTCAACGCCGCCGCGCCGCTGGTCAACGCCCTGCTGCGCCAGGGCAAGGGCACCCGCTGGGTGGTCACCACGATCACGCCCACCGGCTCGCAGCGGGTGCGCGCGCTGTGGGGCGGGCGGGTGGACCACGTGTACCTGCCCTACGACCTGCCCGGCAGCGTGGACCGCTTCCTGCAGCACTTCCGCCCGACCCTGGCACTGATCATGGAAACCGAGCTGTGGCCGAACATGCTGTTCGGCTGCCGCGACCACCGCATCCCGGTGTACGTGCTCAACGCGCGCCTGTCGGCCCGTTCCCTGCGCGGCTACCGCCTGCTGCGGCCGCTGCTGGGCCGCGCCCTGCGCACGGTGCGCTGCGTGGCCGCGCAGTCCGACGCCGATGCGCGCCGCTTCCAGGTGCTGGGCGCGCGTCCCGACCAGGTGCGGGTGCTGGGCAACCTCAAGTACGACGTGGAGGTGCCCGACGGCCTGGAGGCGTTGCGCGCGGCGTTCGAGGACGCGCTCGGCCGCAAGCGCCCGGTGTGGATCGCGGCCAGCACCCACGAGGGCGAGGAGGAGGACGTGCTGGCCCTGCACCGGCGCCTGCGCGCGCGCTGGCCGGACCTGCTGCTGCTGTGGGCGCCGCGCCACCCGGAGCGCTTCGGGCGGGTACGCGCCGCGGCCGAGGCGGCGGGCTGGCAGGTGGGCACGCGCAGCGCCGGCGGCTGGCCGGCGGCCGGGGACGACGTGTTCGTGGTCGATACCCTGGGCGAGCTGATGGCGTTCTACGCCTGCGCCGACGTGGCCTTCGTCGGCGGCAGCCTGCAGCCGGTCGGCGGGCACAACCTGCTGGAGCCGGCGGCGGTGGGCACGGCGGTGGTCACCGGCCCGCACCTGCACAATTTCGCCGAGATCTCGCGGCGCCTGGACGAGGCCGGGGCGCTGCGCGTGGGCCGCGACCTGCAGGAGGTCGGCGACGCGCTGGAGGCGCTGCTGGGCGACGCCCCGTTGCGCCAGGCCATGGTCGAGGCCGGCCGCGCCCTGGTCGACCAGGGCCGCGGGGCGCTGCGCAACACCCTGGAGCTGATCGCGCCGGACCTGCCGGCGCCGGATCCGGTCGAGGACTGAGCGGAAGCCGGAAACGAAGAAGGCCGCCCCGTGGGCGGCCTTCTCCATTCCGGTGCCGGTGCCGCGGCTTACTGGCGCAGGACCGACGGATCCTGCAGCTGGGCCTCGGCGTCGACGGTCAGCAGGGCATTGACCTGGCGCAGCGCGTCCACGTCCAGCTCGCCGGTGGCCTGCGACAGCAGCAGGCGGTTGAGCAGGAAGTTGTACTTGGCGCGGGCGTACTCGACCTGGGCCTGGAACAGGGTGCGCTGGTTCTGGACCACGTCCAGCACGGTGCGGGTGCCGACTTCCAGGCCGACCTGCGAGGCCTCGTAGGCACTCTGCGCCGAGACCACGGCCAGGCGGCGGGCCTCGACCTCGCTCACGCCGGCGACCAGGGCCTGGTACAGGTTGCGGGTGTTGCGGTCCAGGGCGCGGCGCTGCTGCTCGTACTGGTCCTGGGCGATGTCGCGCTGGGCGATCGCCTGGCGCACGCGCGACTGGGTCGCGCCGCCGGAGAAGATCGGCACGTTCAGGGTGATGCCGATGCTGCTGCCGGTGCTTTCGCCGGCGCGCATGCCGCTTTCGGACAGGTCGCCCCAGCTCTCGTCCTTGCCCCAGGTGGCATTCAGCGACAGGGTCGGGTAGTGGCCGGCGCGGGCGTTTTCCACGTTGTGATTGGCGGCCTGGGCGCGCAGTTCGGCCGAGCGCAGGCTGGGGTTGCGCTCGATCGCGGCGGCCACCCAGGCATCGGCGCCGTCGCGCAGGGTCGGCAGCTCGGGGCGGAAGTCGGCCGGGAGGGCGCGCAGGTCGCGCACCGGCTGGCCGGTCAGCTCGGCCAGGGCCTGGTAGGCGTCCTGCAGCGCATTGCGGGCGAGGATGGCGTTGGCGCGGGCCTCGTCGTACTGGGCGCGGGCCTCGTGCACGTCGGTGATCGGGGCCAGGCCCACTTCCAGGCGCTTGTCGGCGTAGTCGAACTGGCGCTTGGCGGCGGCCTCGTTGGTCTCGGCCGCGGCCAGCGACTCGATCGCCACCAGCACGTCGAAGTAGGCGGCGGCGGTACGCACCATCAGGTCGTCGCTGGCGGCGGCCAGGTCCTGGTCGGCGGCGGCGCTCAGGGTGCGCTCGGCGCGCAGGCTGGCGAACTGGCCCCAGTTGAACAGCGTCTGCGAGGCGTTCAGGTTGTACCTGCGGGTGGTCGTGGTGGTCGAGCCGGGGACGCCCTCGTGCTCGTTGCGCGCGCGCCTCAGGCTGGCCTCGCCACTGAGGTTCGGCAGCAGCGCGGCGCGCGCCTGCACACGGCCTTCCTTGGTGATCAGCGTGTTCGATTCGGCGATCGCCAGCGTGGGGTCGCCGTTGCGGGCCATCTCGTAGGTCTGCAGCAGGTCGGCGGCGCCGGCGGAGGCGGGGGCCAGTGCGGCCGCCAGGGCCAGGGCGAGGGAACGGCGGATCATCAGCGGCTTCCTTATCTTCATGTTGGGCCCGGGTCCATGCCCGGGCCGTCGTGGGGATATCGGGATCCGACCGCTGCCCCGCGGGGCATTGCGGTCAGAAACTGAACTGCGGGGCCGGCTCGGCGCCGCGCAGGTACTCGAGCTCGGTCTCGAACAACGATTCAACGGCCGGCGCGTTGACATCGCCGGTGTGGCGCAGCAGCACGGCTTCCATCACCGGCGCGCGGCCACGGACCACGAACAGGCGGCCGCCCGGGCGCAGCCACTCCAGGAACCGGGTCGGGACCGTGTCCACCGCGGCGGTCACGCAGACCGCGTCGAACTGGCGGGTCGGCGCGTACTGCAGGGCGTCGGCGGTCTCGATGCGGACGTTGGTGCCCAAGCGGGCAGCGTCCAGGTGCCTGCGCGCGGCGGCGGCCAGTTCCGGCTGGATCTCGATGCTCACCACCTCGCGCGCCAGCTCGCCCAGGCAGGCGGTGACGTAGCCGCTGCCGGTGCCCACTTCCAGCACGCTGTCGCCCGGCTGCAGGGCCAGGGCCTGGAGCATGCGGCCCTCGACCACCGGCTTCATCATGCGCACGCCGTGGCCCAGCGGCAGCTCGATGTCGGCGTAGGCCAGCGCGCGCTGCGCCTCCGGCACGAACGCCTCGCGCGGCAGGCGGCCGATCACCTCGAGCACGGCGGCGTCCAGGACCTCCCAGGGGCGGACCTGCTGTTCCACCATCAGTTCGCGGGCAAGGGCGTAATCGATCGTCATGGCTGCTATCACAAGGCGCGGGAGGCCGGGCATTCTACTACCGCGGCGGCCCGTGCCGGCGCTGGAAGGATCGCCGCGCCCGGGCGGCGGCGTTCAGTGCCGGAAGTCACCGCGACCACCGGCCCTGCGGGACGCGGTTCAGGCCGCATAGGCGCGCAGGAAGAAATCCACCGTGGCCCGCAGGTGCCGCTGCAGGTCGGCCGGCGCGGGCGTGCCGCACAGGCCGCAGGCCATCTTCGAGTACAGCTCGCCCTTGAGCAGGCAGAAGAACTGCGAGGCGGCCAGCGGCACGTCCCCGATCCGCAGCAGGCCCTCGTCCACCCGGGCCTGCAGGAACTGGGCGAAGGCATCCTGCACCCGCCGCGGGCCGGCGTTCCAGAACAGGTGGCGCAGGGCGTCCTCGCCGGCGCCGGCGGTCATCATGCGGTGGATGCGGAGCGCCTCCTCGCTGCTGATCAGGGCGAAGAAGGCGTGGCCGATGGCCAGCAGCTGCTCGCGCAGCGGGCCCTCGGGCGGGTTCACGAACAGCTCGTCCGGCAGCACCTCGCGGCACTTGGCGGCGATCGCCTCGGAGAACAGGGTCTCCTTGTCGCCGAAGTGGCTGTAGACGGTCAGCTTGGACACGCCGGCGGCGGCGGCGATCTGGTCCATGCTCACGCCCTGGTAGCCCTGTTCGAGGAACATGCGCTTGGCCGCTTCCAGGATCGCGGCGCGCTTGGCCAGGTCCTTGGGGCGGCCGGGGCCCGGATTGCGGGCGGGCGCGGCGGCGCTGGCGGGCGTGGTCGGGCGGGTCATGCAGGCAATACTAGACTAGTTGGTTTTCTATTTATACCATACCGGCCGGTTCACTATTTTCCACCTACGGGACGGAGTCGTGGCGATGCAGGGACGGGTCAGGCGTGGCGTAGCGGCAGCCCTCGTGGTGGTCGCCCTCGCGGGGTGCGGCAATGGCGCGGAGGCGCCGGAGAAGGCGCGCCCGGTCTGGGTGGTGCAGCCACAGGCGGCCGGCGAAGCCGCGGGGCTGGCCTTCCCCGGCGAGGTGCGGGCGCGCGAGGAAAGCCCGCTGGCGTTCCGCATCGGTGGCGAGCTGGTGGCGCGGCGGGTGGACGCCGGTGCGCGGGTGGCCGAAGGCCAGGTGCTGGCCGAGCTGGATCCGGGCGACCAGGCGCTGCAGGCGCAGGCCGCGCGGGCGCAGCTGGCGGCGGCCGAGGCCGAGCTGGCGCGGGCGAAGGGCGACCTGGACCGCTACGCGAAGCTGGTCGAGCAGCAGCTGGTGAGCCGCTCGGCCTACGAGGCCCAGGAGGCGGCGTACAAGGCCGCGGCCGGGCAGGTCGATGCCGCCCGCGCGCAGTGGGAGGTGACCCGCAACCAGGCCGCCTATGCCACCCTGCGCGCGCCGCACGCCGGGGTGATCGCCAGCCGCCAGGCCGAGGTCGGCCAGGTGGTGGCGGCCGGGCAGACCGTGTTCACCCTGGCCGCCGACGGTGGCCGCGAGGTGGCGATCGACCTGCCGGAGGACCGCATCGGCCAGTTCAAGGTCGGCGATCCGGCCGAGGTCGAGCTGTGGAGCCGCCCCGGCCAGCGCCTGCCGGCGCGGATCCGCGAACTGGCCCCGGCGGCCGATCCGCTGACCCGCAGTTACGCCGTGCGCGTGGCCCTGGACGATGCGGTGGCCGGCGACGTGGTGCTGGGCCAGAGCGCGCGCGTGTTCCTCGGCCACGGCGCGGCCGGCGCCGGCCTGCGGGTGCCGCTGGCGGCGCTGCAGCAGGGCGCCGACGGCAAGCCGGCGGTGTGGGTGGTGCGCGAGGGCAAGGTCGCCAGCGTGCCGGTCGAGCACGGGCCGCTGGGCACCGAGACGGTGGAGGTCCGCGGCGAGCTGCGCGCCGACGACTGGGTGGTCGCCGCCGGCGGCCACCTGCTGCGCGAGGGCGAGGCGGTGCTCGCGGTGGACCGCGGCAACCGGCCGGTGGCCGCCGCCGTGCGGCCGAAGGCGGACTGAGCCATGCGCCGCTTCAACCTTTCCGAGTGGGCGCTGCACAACCGCGGCCTGGTGCTGTACGCGATGATCGCCCTGGCGGTGATCGGCACCTGGTCCTACCTGCGCCTGGGCCAGAGCGAGGACCCACCGTTCACCTTCAAGGCCATGGTGGTGCGCACGCTGTGGCCGGGCGCCACCGCCGAGGAGGTCTCGCTGCAGGTCACCGAGCGGATCGAGAAGGCGGTGATGAACACCGGCAAGTACGAGTTCGTGCGCTCGTACTCGCGCCCGGGCGAGTCGCAGGTGATCTTCATGGCCCGCGACTCGATGCGCTCGAAGGACATCCCCGAGCTGTTCTACCAGGTACGCAAGAAGGTCGGCGACATCCGCGCCACGCTCCCGGACGGGGTGGTCGGGCCGTTCTTCAACGACGAGTTCGGCGACACCTTCGGCAACATCTACGCCCTCACCGGCGAGGGCTTCGACTACGCCATCCTCAAGGACTACGCCGACCGCATCCAGCTGGAACTGCAGCGGGTGGCGGACGTGGGCAAGGTCGAGCTGATCGGCCTGCAGGACGAGAAGGTCTGGATCGAGATCGACAACGCGCGCCTGGCCACCCTGGGCATCCCGCTGCAGGCGGTGCAGCAGGCGCTGGAAGGACAGAACGCGGTGGTGCCGGCCGGGTTCTACGAGACCGCCTCCGAGCGCGTGCAGCTGCGGGTGGACGGCCCGTTCCGCACCCTGGAGGAGATCCGCGCGTTCCCGATCCGCGCCAACGGCCGCACCATCCGCCTGCAGGACGTGGCCACGGTGACCCGCGGTTTCGCCGATCCGGCCGCGCCGCGCATGCGCTTCATGGGCCAGGACGCGATCGGCATCGCCGTGGCCATGCGCGACGGCGGCCACATCCTGCGCCTGGGCGAGGCGCTGGAGGCCGAGTTCGCGCGGCTGCAGGAGCAGCTGCCGGCGGGCATGCAGCTGCGCAAGGTCTCCGACCAGCCGGAGGCGGTGCGCGACTCGGTGGGCGAGTTCGTGCGCGTGCTGGCCGAGGCGGTGACCATCGTGCTGCTGGTCAGCTTCTTCTCGCTGGGATTCCGCACCGGCCTGGTGGTGGCGGTCTCGATCCCGCTGGTGCTGGCGATGACCTTCGCGGTGATGAACTACTTCGGCATCGGCCTGCACAAGATCTCGCTGGGCGCGCTGGTGCTGGCGCTGGGCCTGCTGGTGGACGACGCGATCATCGCGGTGGAGATGATGGCCATCAAGATGGAGCAGGGCTTCGACCGCCTGCGCGCGGCCAGCTTCGCCTGGGAATCGACCGCGTTCCCGATGCTCACCGGCACCCTGATCACCGCGGCCGGCTTCCTGCCGATCGCCACCGCCGCCTCCAGCACCGGCGAGTACACCCGCTCGCTGTTCCAGGTGGTGACCATCGCCCTGCTGGTGTCGTGGATCGCCGCGGTGCTGTTCATCCCCTACCTGGGCGACAAGATGCTGCCGGACCTGGCGCATCCCCGGCCGCCGAAGCCGGGCAGCCTGGCCGCGCGCCGGCGTGCCTTCCGCGAGCGGCTGGCCGACCGCTGGCCGCAGTACGCCGCGCTGCTGGCCCCGGCGCCGCTCGACGGCCACCACCACGACCCGTACCAGCGCCCGTTCTACCAGCGCTTCCGCCGCCTGCTCGATGCCTGCCTGCGCCGGCGCTGGTGGGTGATCGGCGCCACCGTCGGCCTGTTCGTGCTGTCGCTGGCGATGTTCCGCTTCGTGCCGCAGCAGTTCTTCCCGGACTCGACCCGGCCGGAGCTGATGGTGGACCTGGAACTGGCCGAGGGCGCGTCGCTGCGCGCCACCGAGGCGCAGGCGAAGAAACTGGAGGCGCTGCTGCAGCAGCGCGAGGACGTGCGCAACTACGTGGCCTACGTCGGCACCGGCTCGCCGCGCTTCTACCTGCCGCTGGACCAGCAGCTGCCGGCGACCAACTTCAGCCAGTTCGTGGTCCTGGCACGCGACATCCAGGCGCGCGAGGAACTGCGCAACTGGCTGCTGCGCGAGGTGGCGCCGCAGTTCCCGGAGCTGCAGATGCGCGTGACCCGGCTGGAGAACGGCCCGCCGGTGGGCTACCCGGTGCAGTTCCGCGTTTCCGGCGAGCACATCGACCAGGTGCGCGCGATCGCACGCGAGGTGGCGGAGAAGGTGCGCGCCAACCCGCACACCACCAACGTCAACCTGGACTGGGACGAGCCGAGCAAGGTGGTGCGCCTGGAAATCGACCAGGACCGCGCCCGCGCGCTGGGCGTCAACAGCGCCCAGCTGGCGCAGTTCCTCAGCGCGCAGCTGTCCGGCTACACCGCCAGCACCTTCCGCGAGGGCAACGAGCTGGTCGGGATCATGCTGCGCGGCGGCGCCGGCGACCGCGAGCAGCTGGAACTGCTGGGCAGCCTGGCCATCCCCACCGGCGACGGCGGCAGCGTGGCGCTGTCGCAGGTGGCGCGCATCCGGCAGACCTTCGAGGAAGGGATCATCTGGCACCGCGACCGGCTGCCGACCATCACCGTGCGCGCCGACATCGGCGACGAACTGCTGCCGGCGGCGGTCACCGCGCAGATCGACCCGACCCTGGACGGGATCCGCGAGGCGATGCCGCCGGGCTACCTGCTGCAGGTCGGCGGCTCGGTGGAGGATTCAGCGCGCGGGCAGAACTCGATCAAGGCCGGCATGCCGCTGTTCCTGTTCGTGGTCACGACCCTGCTGATGATCCAGCTGCGCAGCTTCTCCCGCACATTGATGGTGCTGGTGACCGCGCCGCTGGGCCTGATCGGCGCGAGCTGGTTCCTGCTGGTCTTCCGCATGCCGTTCGGCTTCGTGGCACTGCTGGGCACGATCGCGCTGGCCGGCATGGTGATGCGCAACTCGGTGATCCTGGTCGACCAGATCGAGCAGGACATCGCCGCCGGCCACGACCGCTGGCACGCCATCGTCGACGCCACCGTGCGCCGCTTCCGCCCGATCGTGCTGACCGCGCTGACCGCGGTGCTGGCGATGATCCCGCTGTCGCGCAGCGCGTTCTACGGCTCGATGGCGGTGGCGATCATGGGCGGCCTGATCGTGGCCACCGCCCTGACCCTGCTGTTCCTGCCGGCGCTGTACGCGGCCTGGTTCCGGGTCAGGCCGGAAGAGGCAACAGCCTGACGGCGGGACGGTGTAGCCGGAGCAATGCCGCTGCTTCGGCTACGCCCCGGGCACACCCGCACGAAGCCCCACTCCCCTCGGAAGAGGGGAACCCGGGTGCGCTTCGCTTACCCCTCGGCCAGCGCCATCGTCCCGGCCAATCACCAATCACCAATCACGAATCCCCACGCAGCAGCGCGATGAACGCCTGCGCCGCCCGCGACAGCGTGCGGCCGCCATGCACGACATACCCGAGTTGCCGTGACAGCTGCACGCCCTGGACCGGCAGCACCTGCACCTGGGCGTCGAGCATGGTCAGCGGCAGCGCGCCCCAGGCCAGGCCCACCGAGACCAGCATCTTGATGGTCTCCATGTAATTGGTGGTCAGGCGCAGCTGCAGCGACAGGCCGCGGCGGGCAAAGGCCTGGGCGACGATGCGGTGGGTGAAGGTGCCCGGATCCGGCAGGACCGCCGGATGCGCGGCGATGTCGGCCAGGCCCACCTTCGCCATCCGCGCCAGCGGATGGTCCAGCGCCACCACGAAGCGCAGCGGGTCGTCCCATACCGGCGTGGCCAGCAGCGGTGCCTCGGTCGGCCCCAGCGTGGTCACCGCCAGCTCCACGTCGCCGCCCAGCACCTGGGCATAGGCCTGCTCCGAATCCATGAAGCGGATGTCCAGCGCCACCCGCGGGTGCAGCGCGGTAAAGCGGCGCAGCAGGGCCGGCAGCCGGTGCAGGCCGACGTGGTGGCTGGTGGCCAGGCTCAGGCGGCCGCCGATGTCCTGGCCCAGGTCCTGCAACGCGCGCCGCGCCGCATCGGCCTCGGCCAGCATCTGCCGCGCCCGCGGCAGCAGCAGGCGCCCGGCCTCGGTCAGCACCACCTGGCGGCCGAGGCGGTCGAACAGGCGCACCTCCAGGTCCTGCTCCAGCTGGGCGATGCGCTTGCTCACCGCCGGCTGGGTCAGGTGCAGCTGCTCGGCGGCGGCGGAAAAGCCGCCGCGCTCGGCGACGGCGACGAATGCCGACAGGCTGCCCCAGTCCATCGCGGCTCCGGATTGATTCCTGGCAGGAATCTACCGGATGAAAAATATGCATTTGAGTTATCGATGGCAAGGCGGCAGGATTTCCCCAAGCCCGGCGGGCCGCGCGCCCGCCACCGCCAGAGGAACAGAGGGAATGGCCGGCAAGACCCTTTACGACAAGCTGTGGGAAATGCACGAGGTAAGCCGCCGCGACGACGGCTCCTCGCTGATCTACATCGACCGCCACGTCCTGCACGAGGTGACCTCGCCGCAGGCGTTCGAGGGGCTCCGCCTCGCCGGCCGCAAGCCGTGGCGGGTGGACGCCAACATCGCCACGCCCGACCACAACGTGCCCACCACCCGCGCCGAGCGCGCCGGCGGCCTGCAGGCCATCGCCGACCCGGTGTCGCGGCTGCAGGTGCAGACCCTGGACGAGAACTGCGCCGATTTCGGCATCCTCGAGTTCCGCATGGACGATGCCCGCCAGGGCATCGTCCACGTGGTCGGCCCGGAGCAGGGCGCGACCCTGCCGGGCATGACCGTGGTCTGCGGCGACTCGCACACCTCCACGCATGGTGCTTTTGGAGCATTGGCGCACGGCATCGGCACCTCCGAGGTCGAGCACGTGCTGGCCACCCAGTGCCTGGTGGCCAAGAAGATGAAGAACATGCAGGTCCGGGTCGAAGGCAAGCTGGGCCCGGGCGTGACCGCCAAGGACATCGTGCTGGCGGTGATCGGCCGGATCGGCACCGCCGGCGGCAACGGCCACGCCCTGGAGTTCGCCGGCAGCGCGATCCGCGAACTGTCGATGGAAGGCCGCATGACCATCTGCAACATGGCCATCGAGGCCGGCGCGCGGGTGGGCATGGTCGCGGTGGACGAGAAGACCATCGAATACGTGAAGGGCCGCCCGTTCGCGCCCAGGGGCGGGCAGTGGGACGCGGCGGTGGCGTTGTGGCGTACCCTGGTCTCCGACCCGGACGCGCACTTCGACACCGTGGTCGAGCTGCGCGCCGAGGACATCAAGCCGCAGGTCAGCTGGGGCACCTCGCCGGAGATGGTGGTGCCGGTGGACGCGACGGTGCCGGATCCGGAACGCGAACCCGATCCGGTGAAGCGCGATTCGATCGTGCGCGCCCTGAAGTACATGGGCCTGCAACCCAACCAGCCGATCACCTCGATCCGGCTGGACCGCGTGTTCATCGGTTCGTGCACCAACTCGCGGATCGAGGACCTGCGCGCGGCCGCCGCGGTGGCGCGCGGGCGCAAGGTGGCGCCGACGATCAAGCAGGCGCTGGTGGTGCCGGGCTCGGGCCTGGTCAAGGCCCAGGCCGAGGCCGAGGGCCTGGACAAGGTGTTCATCGAGGCCGGCTTCGAGTGGCGCGAGCCGGGCTGCTCGATGTGCCTGGCGATGAATCCCGACAGGCTGGGCGCCGGCGAGCACTGCGCCTCCACCTCCAACCGCAACTTCGAGGGCCGCCAGGGCGCCGGTGGCCGCACCCACCTGGTGAGCCCGGCGATGGCCGCCGCCGCCGCGGTGGCCGGCCACTTCGTCGATGTGCGCGAACTGGTCCAGGCCTGAGGAAACCGCCAATGAAAGCCTTCACCACCCACACCGGCCTGGTCGCCCCGCTGGACCGCGCCAACGTCGACACCGACCAGATCATCCCCAAGCAGTTCCTCAAGTCGATCAAGCGCACCGGCTTCGGCCCGAACCTGTTCGACGAGTGGCGCTACCTGGACGTGGGCCAGCCGGGGCAGGACTGCAGCACGCGGCCGATCAACCCGGACTTCGTGCTCAACTTCCCGCGCTACCAGGGCGCCAGCGTGCTGCTGGCGCGCGAGAACTTCGGCTGCGGCTCCTCGCGCGAGCACGCGCCGTGGGCGCTGGACGAGTATGGCTTCCGCGCGATCATCGCGCCCAGCTTCGCCGACATCTTCTACAACAACAGCTTCAAGAACGGCCTGCTGCCGATCGTGCTGTCCGACGCCGAGGTCGACGAGCTGTTCCGCCAGTGCGAAGCCCGCGAGGGCTACACCCTGACCGTGGACCTGGCGGCGCAGACGGTCACCCGCCCCGATGGCGTGCAGCACCGCTTCGAGGTGGACGCCTTCCGCAAGCACTGCCTGCTCAACGGCCTGGACGATATCGGCCTGACCCTGCAGGAGAAGGACGCGATCGCCGCCTTCGAGGCACGCCACCGCGCCGCCCAGCCCTGGCTGTTCGGCGCCGCCTGATCCAGGATGCGGCGCGGCTTGCCCGCGCCGCGCTCCCGCGGCCGTGGGCGGTCACCTGACCGCCGGCAGCAGCTTGCCGGTCAGCAGGCGGAAGGTCAGTCGCGGCGCGTCGGGCTTGCCGTAGTTGGTCGTGGTGACGACCACGACCAGGCGCTGCGCGGGGAACACCCGCACCGTGTTGCCGCCGGTGCCGTTCATCGCGAACGAATCGAACGTGCGGCCCTCGCTGGTGTCGTGGTGCAGCCACCACAGGTAGCCGTAGTCGATGCCGTCCTCGATGCGCGCATGCGGCCGGGTGGATTCGGCCACCCATGCCGCCGGCACCAGCTGGCGGCCGTTCCATTCGCCGCCGCGGCGGTACAGCTCGCCCAGCGCGAGCAGGTCGCGGCTGCGCAGGGCAAGGCCGCCGCCGGCCTGGGCCAGGCCCAGCGGCGAGAACTGCCAGGCCGGCGCCTCGATGCCCAGCGGGTCGAACAGCCTGGCGCGGGCATAGTCCTGCAGGGGGCGGCCGACGGCGGCCTGGATCGCGGCGCCGAGCGTGGTCACGCCGGCGGTGCAGTAGCGGAAGCTGCGTCCGTATGGCGAGTCTTCCGGCCGCTCCATCCACGCCGGGAAGCCCTGGATCGGCAGGTCCAGGTAGAACCCGACCCAGTCCTCGACCAGGTACATGCGTTCCTCGTTGCCGCGCGACCACTGGTTCCAGTCGTCGCACTCCAGCAGCGAGGACATGGTCATCAGGTCGACCGCGGTGATCGCGTCCTTGCGTGGATCCGGATTGGCCGGAGGCGGGCGCCGCAGCAGCGGCAGCACCGGCGCGTCGGCCCGCATCCGGCCCTCGGCCTGGGCGATGCCGGCCAACATGCCGGCGACGGTCTTGGTCGCCGAGCGCGTGTCGCGGCGCGCCTCCGCGCCACCCTCGTCGAAATAGCGCTCGTAGACCAGCACGCCGTCGCGGGCGACCAGCACGCTGGTGACCTGGCCGAACTCGCCGGCCGCGATGGCACGTTCCATCCCAGCCAGCGCGGCCGGATCGATGCCGTGGTCCGCGGCGGGTTCCAGCCGCCAGGCCGGCGGCTTCGCCGGCACGGTGGCGGGAAGCAGGAGGAGCAGGAGCGTGACGAGCAAGGGCAGGCGCATGGCAGGTCTCCGGCGGCAAGGGTGCCGGGAGCCTGGCACGCGCCCCGCGCGCGCAGCAGGGGCGATGCGACGAAGCGGCGGAAACGCCGACGGAAGCCGGCAAGGGCGGCGCCAGGCATGGGCCCTGGTGGCCGCCACGCCGCGCCGCGCTGGCGCGATGCGGCGTGCAGACCTTCCGCGGCGGGGCGGCGCCCGCGCCGCGGGCGCCTCAGTACACGCCCTGCGCCAGCATCGCGTCGGCCACCTTCACGAAGCCGCTGATGTTGGCGCCGTCCACGTAGTTGACCGTGCCGTCCTTGCGCTTGCCGTGGCGCACGCAGTTGCCGTGGATGTCCTTCATGATCGCGTGCAGGCGCTCGTCCACCTCGGCGTGGTGCCAGGACAGGCGCAGCGCGTTCTGGCTCATCTCCAGGCCCGAGGTGGCCACGCCGCCGGCGTTTGAGGCCTTGCCCGGCGCGTACAGGGTGCCGGACTCCAGGAACACGTCCACCGCCTCCAGGGTCGAGGGCATGTTCGCGCCCTCGGCCACGCAGATGACGCCGTTCTTCACCAGGGTGCGCGCGTCCTCGCCGTCCAGCTCGTTCTGGGTGGCGCAGGGCAGGGCGATCTCGGCCGGGATGTGCCAGGGGCGCTTGCCGGGCAGGTATTCGAAGCGCCGGTCCCCGTCCAGTTCCGCCAGGCGGCCACGGCGCACGTTCTTCAGTTCCATCACCGCCTCGATCGCCTCCATGTCGAAGCCGTCGCGCGCGTAGAGCGTGCCGCCGGAATCGCTGAAGGTCAGCACCTTGCCGCCCAGGTCGGTGGCCTTCACCGCCGCGTACTGGGCGACGTTGCCCGAGCCGGAGACCAGCACCCGCGCGCCCTGGGTCTCGCGGTGGGCGTGGTGCAGCATCTGCTCGACGAAGTAGACGGTGCCGTAGCCGGTGGCCTCCGGGCGCATCAGGCTGCCGCCGTAGGCCAGGCCCTTGCCGGTGAACACGCAGCCGGCCTGGTTGGACAGCTTCTTCATCATGCCGGCCATGTAGCCGACCTCGCGCGCGCCAACGCCGATGTCGCCGGCCGGCACGTCGGTGTCCGGGCCCAGGTGCCGGTAGAGCTCCAGCATCAGCGCCTGGCAGAAGCGCATCACCTCGCCGTCGCTCTTGCCCTTGGGGTCGAAGTCCGAGCCGCCCTTGCCGCCGCCCATGGGCAGGGTGGTGAGCGCGTTCTTGAAGGTCTGCTCGAAGGCCAGGAACTTCAGGATCGACAGGTTCACCGTGGGATGGAAGCGCATGCCGCCCTTGTACGGGCCGATCGCCGAACTGTGCTGCACGCGCCAGGCACGGTTGACCTGCACCTGGCCCCGGTCGTCGACCCAGGACACGCGGAACTGGATCACCCGCTCCGGCTCGACCAGCCGTTCCAGCAGGCCGTCGCGCGCGTACTGCGGGTTGCGCTCGAGGAACGGCCACAGGCTGGCGGTGACTTCCTTGACCGCCTGCAGGAACTCCGGCTGGCCCGGATCGCGGCGCTTTACCCGCTCGAGGAACTCTTCCCTGGAACCTGGCATGGCTTGTCTCCTTTGCCTGGGGCGGCTGCTCAGCGCAGGCGCTCGATCACGGCCTGCGCGGCCCGGGTGGTGTCGACGGCCTGGCCCGCCGGCGCGAGGTCCGCGGTGAACACGCGGTCGTCCAGCGCGGACGACACCGCCGCCTCCACCGCGGCGGCCTCGGCCTCCAGGCCCAGCGAGTGGCGCAGCAGCATGGCCGCGCTGAGGATGGTGGCGTAGGGGTTGGCGATGCCCTTGCCCGCGATGTCCGGCGCCGAGCCGTGGATCGGTTCATAGATCCCGACCTTCCCGTCGCCCAGCGACGCCGAAGCCAGCAGGCCCAGCGAGCCGGCCAGCATCGAGGCCTCGTCGGTGAGGATGTCGCCGAACATGTTCTCGGTGACGATCACGTCGTAGGCGCGCGGCCGCGACAGCAGGTGCATGGCCATGGAGTCGACCAGCTGGTGCTCCAGGGTCACGTCCGGGAACTCCTCCCGCACCACGCGCGCGGCCACGTCGCGCCACAGGCGCGAGGTCTCCAGCACGTTGGCCTTGTCCACCGAGGTGAGGTGGCCGCGGCGGCTGCGCGCCAGCGCCGCGGCGCTGCGCACCACGCGCTCGATCTCGGCCACGGTGTAGCGGCACAGGTCGCTGGCGTCGGTGGCGCTGCGGGTCTTGTCGCCGAAGTAGATGCCGCCGGTCAGCTCGCGCACCACCACGATGTCCACGCCTTCCAGCAGTTCGGACTTGATCGGCGAGGCGCCCAGCGCCGCCGCGTGCGGGCGCACCGGGCGCAGGTTGGCGAACAGGCCCAGGCCCTTGCGGATCGCCAGCAGGCCCTGCTCCGGCCGCACCTTGGCGTTGGGATCGGACCACTTCGGGCCGCCGACCGCGCCGAGCAGGACCGCGTCGGCGTTCTTCGCCGCCTCCAGGGTGGATGCCGGCAGCGGTTCGCCGTGGCGGTCGATGGCGATGCCGCCGATGTCGTGCTCCTGGAAGGAGAAGCTGTGGCCATGGCGGGCGGCGACCGCCTCCAGCACCGGCAGGGTGGCGGAGACGATCTCCGGGCCGATGCCGTCGCCGGGCAGTACGACGATGTTCGCGTGCATGGGGGTGCCTCGTACGGGGAAGGTGGGATGCGCGTGGCCGGGCGCGGCTCAGCCGGCGGCTTCGGTTTCGGCTTCGGCCGGCGCGGGCGCCGGATCGCGGGCGGGCCCGGCCGCGGCTGCCTGCGGGCGCACCGGGCCGTCCCACTCGGACGCGTCGGGGCGCGGCGGCAGCGGGATGTCGGCGCGGCGGCGCGCCAGGGCACGGTTCACGGCAGCGTCGAAGCTCAGCGCGGCGGCCGGGTTGCTTTCGGGGATGGGCATGGAACGTTCCTCGGCGACCGGCACGGGGAGCGCCGGTCGGCGGTCTGTGGAATGGAGGCCGGCCGCCGGCTCCCCACCGGCGGCCGGCCGGGTCTGCATCGGATCAGGCGGTGGCCAGCTGCTCGCTGTTCCCCGCGGCACGGCGCTGGCGCAGCAGGCGGTTGGCCACGTCCAGCCAGGCCAGCGCGCTGGCCTCGATGATGTCGCGGCTGGTGCCGGTGCCTTCGTATTCGTCCTCGCCGTGGCGCACGCTGAGGCTGGCTTCGCCGCGGGCATCGGTGCCCAGGCCGACGCTGTGCACCTGGTAGCTCTCCAGGCTCAGCTGCACGCCGGTGGCGGCCGACAGCGCGGCGAACAGCGCGTCCACCGGGCCGTCGCCCTCGGCGGTCTCGGCCACGCGGCGGCCATCCGGGTCGGACAGCTCGACGGTGGCGCTGGCGCGCTGGCCGGCGTCGCTGACCGTCATCGAGGCCAGGCGGTAGCCCTCGCCGTCGCCGGTGTCCTGCATCAGCGCCTGCAGGTCGGCGTCGGTGACCACGCGCTGCTGCTCGCACAGCGCCTTGAAGTCTGCGAACACCAGGTCCAGCTCCGCCTCCTCCAGGTAGTAGCCCAGCGCGCGCAGGCGCTGCTCGACCGCGGCGCGGCCGCTGTGGCGGCCCAGCACCATCTGGGTGTCCGGCCAGCCCACGTCCTGCGGGCGCATGATCTCGTAGGTGCCGCGGTGGCGCAGCATGCCGTGCTGGTGGATGCCCGACTCGTGGGCGAAGGCATTGCTGCCGACCACCGCCTTGTTGCGCTGGACCGGCATGCCGATCAGGCGCTGCAGCAGCTGCGAGGTCGGCACCAGGCGGCGGGTGTCGATGCCGGTGTCGGCCTCGAAGAACGCGTTGCGCACCTTCAGCGCCATCACGATCTCCTCCAGCGCGCAATTGCCGGCGCGCTCGCCGATGCCATTGATGGTGCACTCGACCTGGCGCGCGCCGCCCTCGATCGCGGCCAGGGTGTTGGCCACGGCCAGGCCCAGGTCGTTGTGGCAGTGCGCGCTGAAGATGACCTTGTCGGCGCCCGGCACCTGCGCGATCAGGCGCTGGAAGATGCCGCGGATCTCCTCCGGGGTGGTGAAGCCGACCGTGTCGGGGATGTTGATGGTGGTGGCGCCGGCCTCGATCGCCGCGGCCACGACCTCGTGCAGGAAGTCCTCCTCGGTGCGGGTGCCGTCCTCGGTGGAGAACTCGATGTCGTCGATGTGGCCCTTGGCGTAGCGGATGCTCTCGACCACCCGGTCCAGCACCTGCTGGCGGCTCATGCGCAGCTTGTGCTCGCGGTGCAGCGGGCTGGTGGACAGGAACACGTGCAGGCGCGGGCGCGCGGCGGCCTCCAGCGCGCGCAGGGAGGTGTCGATGTCCGCCTGCAGGCAGCGCGAGAGCACGGCCAGCACCGGCTCGCGGATCTCGCGGCCGATCAGGGCCATGGCCTCGCGGTCGGACTGCGAGCTGGCCGGGAAGCCGGTCTCGATCACGTCCGCACCCAGTTCGGCCAGTGCGCGGGCCATGACCAGCTTCTGCGGCGGGGTCATGCTGCAGCCGGGGGACTGCTCGCCGTCGCGCAGGGTGGTATCGAACACCCGGATGCGGGCCTGGGAGACCTGGGTTTGGGCTTGGGACTGTTGCGCGTTCACCAGGTGAACTCCTCTTCGACGGGCTGCGGCGCGATGGGCGCCATTGGGACGGAAACGGTGGTGGTGGGGGACAGGTTAGCGGCTGGGCGGCGCTTTGCCACGGGGATCGGTTTGCGCGCCGCACCATCCCCCGCGGCGGCGGCCGGTTCCGGGCCGCGGCTGCGCCGGCGCGGCTTGCGCGGCGGCCGCGGGCGGACCTCGGACAGCAGCTGGGCGAGGGTGGCCGCGTCGATGTTGCCGCCGGAGACCACGGCGCACTTGCGCCGCCCGGCCACGCGGCGGCCGGCGGCCAGGGCCAGGGCACCGGCGCCCTCGGCGATCAGGTTCTCTTCCAGCGCCAGCCGGACCAGGGTCTCGCGCAGTTCGGCCTCGCGCACGATCACCACGTCGTCCAGCAGGCGCGCGCACAGGCGCCGGGTCAGGAACCCGGGCACCTTCACCCGGACGCCGTCGGCCAGCGACCTGGCGGGGTCGATCTCGCGCAGGTCGCCGCGGATCGCGCGGGCCATGGAATCCACGCCCTCGACCTGGGCGCCGACCACGCGCACGCCCTGCGACTTCAGCGCCAGGGCCACGCCGGAGGCCAGCCCGCCGCCGCCGATCGGCACGATCACCACGTCCGGGGCGTGCGGCGCGATCTCGATCCCGATCGTGCCCTGGCCGGCGATCACGTCCGGGTCGTCGAACGCGGACAGGAAGCGGTAGCCGTACTGCTCGGCCAGCTGCCGGGCGAAGGCGTAGGCCTCGTCGTAGCTGTCGCCGTGCTGGCGCACGGTGGCGCCCCAGTGGGTGACGCCGGCGATCTTGGTCTGCGGCGCGCCGTGCGGCATCACCGTGATCGCCTGCACGCCAAGGCGGTAGGCGGCCCAGGCCACGCCCTGGGCGTGGTTGCCGGCGGAGGCGCAGATCACCGGGCGGTCGTCGCCGCGCTCGCGCGCGGCCAGCATCGCGTTGAGCGCGCCGCGCACCTTGTAGGAGCCGGTGCGCTGCAGGTTCTCCAGCTTGAGCATCACCCCGAAACGCTCGGCGTGGTGCATCGGCGTCACCGGCAGGAACCGGCGCAGGCGCGACTGCGCGGCCAGTACGTCGGCCACGCCGACGTCGCCGACGTCCGCTTCTCCTGCGCTGGTGCGGCCGGTATCAGGCATCGCCGCGGCGCTCCGTGCGATTTCCGAGAAGGCACCTCCGCACCGTCGCCTCCACGGGGGCGACGGCGGAACGGGCGGCTGCGCGCGCGTTCATGGCGCGCCTCCGTGGCCGGCGCCGGCTTCGCCGGGCAGCGGGCCGTCGACCGGCGAGATCTGCACCGATTCGCAGTCGTACACCTTCTGCAGCTGGCGGCGCAGGGTCTCGGCCGTGCGCCCGCCGCTGTTGACCACCATCTGCAGGCGCCAGCGCCCGTCGGCGGCGTCGGGGAAGCCCTGGATCGCGCGCGGCGCGAAGCCGCGGCGCTCGGTCATGCCGATCACGCGCACCAGCGCGCCCTCCACGGGCTTCAGCACCAGGTCAAGCCGGTAGTGCATGAGCTGACTCTGCCTTCTGTTCGTTGGGGTTGGCGTCCAGCATGTGGCTGTTGGCCTGCCCGGCGGGGACCAGCGGCCAGACGTTGGCCCTGGCGTCGATCTTCACGTGCAGCAGGCCCGGGCCGGGCGCCGACAGCAGCGCCGCCAGTGCGTCCTCGATCTGCGAGCGCTGCTCGATGCGCGAGGCCGGGATGCCGCACACCTGGGCCAGGGCGGCGAAGTCCGGGTTGTCGGACAGGTCGATCTCGCTGTAGCGCTTGTCGAAGAACAGTTCCTGCCACTGCCGGACCATGCCCAGGGCGCTGTTGTCCAGCAGGATGATCTTCACCGGCAGCTTGCAGCGGGCGATGGTGACCAGCTCCTGCACGTTCATCATGAAGCCGCCGTCGCCGTTGACCAGGACCACCGGGCGGTCGGGGAAGGCGAACTGCGCGCCCATCGCCGCCGGCAGGCCGAAGCCCATGGTGCCCAGCGCGCCGGAGGTCAGGTGGTTGCGCGGATGGCTGAAGCGGCAGTGCTGCGCCACCCACATCTGGTGCTGGCCCACGTCGGCGGTGATGATCGCGTCCGGGCACAGTTCGCTGACCCGCTTCAGCAGCGCCGGGGCGTAGATGTCGGTGCCGGGTGCGTCGTAGCGCGGGGCATGTTTCTCGCGCAGGGCGGTGCAGCGCTGGCGCCATTCGCCGGCGGTGCTGCGCGCCGCGGCCAGGGCGCGCAGGCCCGCGGCCAGGTCGCCGGGCAGGGCGATGTCGGCGGTGCGCAGCTTGGAGATCTCGTAGGCATCCGCGTCCAGGTGGACCACCCGCGCGAACGGCGCGAACTCGGACAGCTTGCCGGTGGCGCGGTCGTCGAAGCGGGCGCCAACCACCACCAGCAGGTCGCACTCCTGCACCGCGATGTTGGCGGCGCGGGTGCCGTGCATGCCCAGCATGCCCAGGAACTGCGGGTGGTTGCCGGGCAGGGCGCCCAGGCCGCGCAGGGTCAGCACGGTCGGGATGCCGGTGGCCTCGACGAACTGGCGGAACTCGTCCACCGCATCGCAGATGCCGATGCCGCCACCGCCGTAGATCACCGGCTTTTCGGCCGCGGCGATCGCAGCGATGGCCTCGGCCAGGGCCGCATCCGGCGGCGGGGGCGGCGCCTGCACCGGGGCCGGCACGTGCGCCGGCAGGTGGGTGGCGGCGCCGACCTGGACGTCCTTGGGCAGGTCGACCAGGACCGGGCCCGGGCGGCCTTCGCGGGCGATGCGGAAGGCCTCGGCCATCACGTGCGGCAGCTCGTCCACGCTGCGCACCAGGAAGCTGTGCTTGACGATCGGCATGGTCATGCCGAACACGTCCAGCTCCTGGAACGCGTCGGTCCCCAGCAGCGACGTCGGCACCTGGCCGGTCAGGCACACCATCGGCACCGAATCCAGCATCGCGTCGGCGATGCCGGTGACCAGGTTCGAGGCGCCGGGCCCGGAGGTGGCCACGCATACGCCGACCTTGCCGGAGGCGCGGGCGTAACCGTTGGCCGCCAGGGCCGCTCCCTGCTCGTGGCGGACCAGGATGTGGCGCAGCCCCGAATCCACCAGGGCGTCGTAGAACGGCATGATCGCGCCGCCCGGATAGCCGAAGATGGTGTCGACCCCCTCGGCCTCCAGCGCGTGCGCGACCCAGGCTGCGCCATTGCGCAGCCCGGCCGCCGTCGCTGTGGGGGTGTTGGCGTTCATGCGGCGGCGGTCTTCTTGGCGGTTTGTTCTTCGGCGGGCTGGGCGCTGCCCTGCAGCCACACCATCTTGGCGCGCAGTTCGCGGCCGACCTTCTCGATCGGATGGTCCTTGTCGGCCTGCTGGAACTTCCTGTAGTTCGGCAGGCCGGCGTCGTACTCGGCCTGCCAGTTGCGCACGAAGGTGCCGTCCTGGATGTCCTTCAGCACTTCCTTCATGCGCGCCTTGACCGAGGCGTCGATCACCCGCGGGCCGGAGACGAAGTCGCCGTACTGGGCGGTCTCGGAGATGAACTCGAGCATGCGGGTGATGCCGCCTTCGTAGAACAGGTCGACGATCAGCTTCAGCTCGTGCAGGACTTCGTAGTAGGCGATCTCCGGCTGGTAGCCGGCCTCGACCAGGGTCTCGAAGCCGGCCTGCACCAGGGACGAGGCGCCGCCGCACAGCACGGCCTGCTCGCCGAACAGGTCGGTCTCGGTCTCTTCCTTGAAGGTGGTCTTGATCAGGTTGGCGCGGGCGCCGCCCAGGCCGCCGGCGTAGGCCAGGGCGTATTCCTCGGCCTTGCCCGACTTGTCCTGGTACACCGCATAGATGCACGGCACGCCGCGGCCGATCTCGTACTCGCGGCGGACCAGGGCGCCCGGGCCCTTGGGCGCGACCAGGACCACGTCCAGGTCCTCGCGCGGGGTGATCATGCCGAAGTGCACGTTCAGGCCGTGGGCGAACAGCAGCACCGCGCCCTGCTTGAGGTTGTCGCGCAGGACTTCCTCGTAGAGCTTCTTCTGGACCATGTCCGGGACCAGCACGGCGACCAGGTCGGCGTCCTTCACCGCCTCGGCCGGGCTCTTGACCACGAAACCGTCCGCCTGGGCCTTGGCCTCGGTCGGACCGCCCGGGCGCAGGCCCACGGTCACGTCGAAGCCGGAATCGCGCAGGTTCAGCGCGTGCGCGCGGCCCTGGCTGCCGTAGCCGACGATCGCGATCTTGGTGGAGGTGCTGCTGGTCATGGCGTGGTCCTGTGCGGTTGCGTGGATGGGAAGGCGAAGCTTGGGAATTTGCCGGAACGAGATCGTTTCTGCTGAGAACTTTCCGGACGGAACCTTGTGCAAGGTGGAAACAAAAAACCCCGCGCCTTCCGGTGCGGGGTTTTGAGGGTCTGGCGTCTTTCTGTTGCCTACACGCCGGCTCGTCCCGCACCTGTTGGCGAGCTAATAAGGACGAGGACGAGGACCGACACCGCGGCGTTCGCGGCTGCGTGCAGGTCGGCGTCGGTGGTCGTGTGGCGATGCAGCATGGGTCGCAGGAAAGCACGCCGATTCCAGGCTTGTCAAGCGCCTTCCGTGGCCGTTTTACTGTTGCAGATGCAACCGTGGAAACGCATCACAATCGGTTGCACCTCCCGCGCGCTCCGTCCGCATCCGGCAACCCCGCCGCGCATGCGCGCCCGCCTTCGCCAGCACCCGTACAGCCATGCCCGAATACCGCTCCCGCACCTCCACCCACGGCCGCAACATGGCCGGTGCCCGCGCCCTGTGGCGCGCCACCGGGATGAAGGATGGCGACTTCCACAAGCCGATCGTCGCCATCGCCAACTCGTTCACCCAGTTCGTGCCCGGCCACGTCCACCTCAAGGACCTCGGCCAGCTGGTGGCGCGCGAGATCGAGCGCGTGGGTGGCGTGGCCAAGGAGTTCAACACGATCGCCGTCGACGACGGCATCGCCATGGGCCACGACGGCATGCTCTATTCGCTGCCCAGCCGCGAACTGATCGCCGACGCGGTGGAGTACATGGTCAACGCGCACTGCGCCGACGCGCTGGTGTGCATCTCCAACTGCGACAAGATCACCCCGGGCATGCTGATGGCCGCGCTGCGGCTCAACATCCCCACCGTGTTCGTGTCCGGCGGGCCGATGGAGGCGGGCAAGACCCGCCTGGCCGACCACAAGCTGGACCTGATCGACGCGATGGTGATGGCCGCCGACCCCAACGCCACCGACGAACAGGTGGCGGTGGTGGAGCGCAGCGCCTGCCCGACCTGCGGTTCGTGCTCGGGCATGTTCACCGCCAACTCGATGAACTGCCTGACCGAGGCGCTGGGCCTGTCGTTGCCGGGCAACGGCACCGTGGTCGCCACCCATGCCGATCGCGAGGCCCTGTTCAAGCGCGCCGGCGTGACCGCGGTGGAGCTGTGCCACCGCTGGTATGGCGGCGGCGACGGGCGCGCGCTGCCGCGCGGCATCGCCACCTTCGAGGCGTTCGAGAACGCGATGGCGCTGGACATCGCCATGGGCGGTTCGACCAACACCATCCTGCACCTGCTGGCCGCGGCGCAGGAGGCCGGGGTGCCGTTCACCCTGCGCGACATCGACCGCCTCTCGCGCAAGGTGCCGCAGCTGTGCAAGGTCGCGCCGAACACGCAGAAGTACCACATCGAGGACGTGCACCGCGCCGGCGGCATCATGGCCATCCTCGGCGAGCTGGCGCGCGGCGGACTGGTGCATACCGACGTGCCGACCGTGCATGCGCCCAGCCTGGGCGAGGCGATCGAGCGCTGGGACGTGGCCCGCACCAGCGATGAGGCCGTGCACACCTTCTACCGCGCCGGCCCGGCCGGGATCCCCACCCAGGTCGCCTTCAGCCAGGACACCCGCTGGCCGTCGCTGGACCTGGACCGCAGCGAAGGCTGCATCCGCGACCTGCAGCACGCCTACTCCAGCGAGGGCGGACTGGCGGTGCTTTACGGCAACCTCGCCGCCGACGGCTGCGTGGTGAAGACCGCGGGCGTGGACGAGTCCATCCTGGTGTTCGAGGGCCCGGCGCGGGTGTACGAGAGCCAGGACGCGGCGGTGAAGGGCATCCTCGGTGACGAGGTGCAGGCGGGCGAGGTGGTGGTGATCCGCTACGAAGGGCCCAAGGGCGGCCCGGGCATGCAGGAGATGCTCTATCCGACCAGCTACCTGAAGTCCAAGGGCCTGGGCAAGAAGTGCGCGCTGCTGACCGACGGCCGTTTCTCCGGCGGCACCTCGGGCCTGTCGATCGGCCATGCCTCGCCGGAGGCCGCGGCCGGCGGCACCATCGGCCTGGTGCGCGACGGCGACCGCATCCGCATCGACATTCCCGCGCGCAGCATCCAGCTGCTGGTGGACGAGGCCGAACTGGCGCGCCGCCGGGCCGAGCAGGACGCGCAGGGCTGGCGCCCGGCGCAGCCGCGCGCGCGCAAGGTCAGCACCGCACTGAAGGCCTATGCCCTGCTGGCCACCAGCGCCGACAAGGGCGCGGTGCGCAACCGCGAGCTGCTGGAGGGGTGAGCCTTCGGACGCGCCCGCCCGGCGGTGCCGGCGCGGGCGCGCCTTGTGCGGCCGCAGCATGCCTGCCGCGTCCGTTCCGGGTCTAATGCGCCTTCCCAAGCCAGGAGGGCAGTGCATGCGTGGGATATCGTTACCTCGGCCAGGCCGCCGCTTCGCGTTCGCCGCCGCGGTGCTTTTGGCGGTACTGCAGTGCCTGCCGGCGCCGGCCGCAGCGTCCGGTTTCGTGCGCGTCGACGGGACCGGCTTCGTGCTCGACGGCAAGCCCTACCGCTTTGCCGGTGCCAACTTCTGGTACGGCGCCTACCTCGGCGCCCCCGATGGGGTGGGCGACCGCGAGCGGCTGCGCGCCGAGCTGGACCAGCTCAAGGCCGCCGGCATCGACAACCTGCGCGTGCTGGCGATGAGCGAGGCCAGCGGCTTCAGGCGCGGCGTGCGCCCGGCCTTCATGGTCGCACCCGGCGAGTACGACCAGCGCCTGCTGGAGGGCCTGGACGTGCTGCTGGACGAGATGCGCAAGCGCGACATGAAGGCGGTGCTGTACCTCAACAACTTCTGGCAGTGGTCCGGCGGCATGTCGCAATACGTGTCCTGGTTCAGCGGCGAACCGGTGTTCGATCCGGACGAGACCGGCGACTGGAACGGCTTCATGCAGAATTCGGCGCGCTTCTACGCCATGCCCGAGGCGCAGGCCGCCTACCGCGACGCGATCCGCACCGTCGTCACCCGCCGCAACAGCGTCAACGGCATCGCCTACGCCGAGGATCCAACGGTGATGTCCTGGCAGCTGGCCAACGAGCCGCGCCCGGGCAGCGACGCCGCCGGCGCGGCCAATTTCCAGGCCTACCGCGCCTGGCTGGACGATACCGCCGCCTTCATCCGCCAGCTGGCGCCCAGGCAACTGGTGAGCACCGGCAGCGAGGGCCGCATGGGTTCGCTGGGCGAGGACGACTACTACCTGATCGCGCATGCCTCGCCGCACATCGACTACCTGACGTTCCACCTGTGGCCGTCGAACTGGGGCTGGATCGACCACCACGACCCGGCGGCGCGGCTGGAAGCCGGGCTGCAGGCGTCGCTGGAGTACATCGACCGCCACGTGGAAATGGCGGCCAGGCTGGGCAAGCCGATCGTGCTGTCGGAGTTCGGCCTCAACCGCGACAAGGGTTCCTACGACCCGGCCGCGCCGGTGGCCGCACGCGACCGCTTCTACCAGGCGGTGTACGCGCGCCTGCTGCAGCATGCGCGCGCCGGGGCGCCGATTGCCGGTTCCAACTTCTGGGCCTGGGGCGGCCGCGGCCGCACCTCCAACCCGGACTGGATGTGGAAGGAAGGCGATCCGTTCACCGGCGACCCGCCGCAGGAAGCGCAGGGCCTGTTCTCCCTGTTCGACAGCGACCGTTCGACCCTGGAAATCGTCTCCGCCCACGCACGCCAGTTGCGCGCGCTCCCCTGAACTGGTTCAGGCCGGGCCGGCGGCGCCGTGCTTTCCGCCTTCAGGCCTTGCGCTCGGCGGCCGATATCCGGGACAGGGAGAGGAGGGGAATCATGTCGACGATCGAGTCGCCGACGCAGCAGGACACGCAGGCCAGCGCGCCTGCGCTGCCCGATGCGCCGGTTGCATTGCTGCGCCTGGACGACGGGCTCCGCATCGTGGCCGCCAACCGCACCGCCCGGGACCTGCTGGGGCTGGAGGACACCGCCCTGCCGGTGCCGGCCGCAGGCCCGCTATGGGGCCTGCAGCGCGGCGACCTGGCCGATGGCGCCGGGGTGTGGGCCGCGCCCGGCGACGATCCTGCGCGGCGCCTGCGCTACCAGGCCGATGGCGAGGGCTGGATCGCCTCGCTGCCGCACGCCGAAACCGCCACGCTGCTGCGCGAGGCCGCCGGCATGGCCGCCGGCGGCGGGGCGGTCACCCATCCGTTGCTGGCCCCGCTGGCGCAGCGGCTGGCCGGGGCCGAACAGCCGCGCGAGCTGCTGGCGGCGGTCAACGAGGCCCTGGCCCGCTGCGACCTGGCCCTGCAGCTGCCGCCTGCGCAGGCCGCGAGCGAGGCCGGGCGGCGCCTGGCCGCCGGCTTCGGCAACCTCGCCGAGGCGGTGCGCCAGGCGGTGGCGCTGTCGGTGCAGCTGGCCGCGGACGTGCCCAAGGTGGTCGGCGAGAACGACGAGCTGGCGGCGCAGACCCGCGCCCAGGCCGAGGCCCTGGAACAGGTGCTGGCGGCCACCAGCCGGCTGCGCCAGGACCTGGACGACGTGCGCGGCGAACTGGAGCAGGTGCGCGCCGCGGCGGTGCGCGCCGACGAGGACGCGCGGCGCGGCGGCGAGGCCGCGCGCGCCCTGGCCGCGGCGATGCGCCAGGTGGAGGAACGCGCGGCGCGCGCCGGCGAGGTGATCGAGGTGATCGACTCGGTCGCGTTCCAGACCAACATCCTGTCGATCAACGCCGGGATCGAGGCCGCGCATGCCGGCGAGGCCGGGCGCGGCTTCGCCGTGGTCGCCAGCGAGATCCGGCGCCTGGCCGAGCGCGCCGCCAGTGCCGCGCGCGACGTGCGCGCCATCGTCGGCGGCACGGTCGAGGCGCTGGGCGAGAGCGCCGAGTCGGCGCGCCATACCGGGGAGATGCTGGCCGGCATCGGCCAGTCCCTGCAGGGCGCCGGCGCGGCGATGGAATCGGTGGCGCGGCGCATCGCCTCGCAGGGCGAGGAGGTGCTGGCGATCGACCGCGCGGTGGAGCAGGTGGTGGAACTGGGCCACAGCAACCTGCAGCACGCCGCGCACGTGGCCGAACTGAGCGAGGCGCTGGGCCAGGGCGTGGCCACCCTGCACGACTGCGTCGGCCTGTTCCGGCTGCCGCCGGACCCGATGCAGGTGCCGAGGCATGCGCGCGTGCGCGAACTGGCCGAGGCCGGCGCGCGCCGCATCGGCATGGCCCTGGCCGCGGCGGTGGCCGAGGGCCGGATCGGCGCCGAGGCGCTGTTCTCGCGCGAGTACAAGCAGATCCCCGGGATCGACCCGCCCAAGTACCGCACCCCGTTCGACGCGCTGTGCGACCGCATCCTGCCGCCGCTGCAGGAGCCGGTGGCCAACGCCGAGCCGTGGATCGTGTTCGCGATCAGCGCCAACCCCGACGGCTACGTGCCCACCCACAACCAGCGCTATTGCCAGCCTCTGACCGGCGACCGCGAGAAGGACCTGGTCGGCAACCGCACCAAGCGCATCTTCGGCGACCGCGTCGGCCGCAGCGTGGGCGCGCACACCGACCCGTACCGGCTGCAGGTCTACCGCCGCGACACCGGGCAGATCATGTTCGACCTGTCGGTGCCGGTGTACGTGGATGGCCGCCACTGGGGCGGGTTCCGCATCGGCTACTCGCTGGAGTAGGGCGGCGGCGCCGGGCCGCGGGTGCGGTGCGGCCCATAGACCCAGTGCTCCAGCGCGTGGCGCAGCAGCTGCGCGCGGCGGCGGCGCACCTTGCGTGCATGCGCGAGCGTGCGCTGCAGGGCCAGGATCACCAGCACCAGCAACAGCGCGAACGGCAGGGCCGAGATCGTGACCAGGCCCTGCAGCGCATCCAGGCCGCCCGCCAGCAGCAGGGCCGCGGCCACCACCGCGATCGCCACGCCCCAGGCGATCCGCCGCAGCGGCGGCGGGTCGCCGGCCTTGTCGCTGGACATGCTGGCCAGCACCAGCACCGCCGAATCGGCCGAGGTGACAAAGAACACCACCAGCAGCGCCACCGCCACCGCGCTCAGCACGGTGCTGCCGGGCAGGTGCTGGAACAGGGCGAACAGCACGTTCTCGTACCCGCTTTCCAGCACCGGCTGCAGGTCGGCCACGAACAGCTGCTGCCACAGCGCCAGGCCGCCGAACACCGCGAACCAGGCGAAGCCCAGCAGGCTGGGCGCCAGCACCGTGCCGACCACGAACTCGCGGATGGTGCGGCCGTAGGACACGCGCGCGATGAAGGTGCCCACGAACGGCGCCCACGAGATCCACCAGGCCCAGTAGAAGATCGTCCACTCGCTCACCCAGGCGCTGCCGGAGAACGGCGACATGCGCAGGCTCATGCCGACCAGGTTGTCCAGGTAGCCGCCCAGGGCATTGGTGAACACGTCGAACAGGAACGCGGTCGGCCCCAGGGCCAGCACCGCCAGCAGCAACAGGCCCGCCAGCGCGAGGTTGGCGCTGGACAGCCACTTGATGCCGCGCTCCACCCCGCTGAGGCTGGAGACCATGTACAGCACGAAGGCCATGCCGATCACCGCCAGCTGCATCCCGGTACCGGTGGGCGTGCCGAACACCGTGCGCAGGCCGGCGACGATCTGCAGCGCGCCGAAGCCCAGGGTGGTGGCCACGCCGATCGCAGTGGCCACCACCGCGGCGATGTCCACGCAGCGTCCGGCCCAGCCGCGGTGGTGGCGGCCCAGCACCGGCTGCAGGAGATCGCTGAGCTGGCCGCGGCCACGCCGGTTGTACTGGAACCAGGCCATCGCCAGGCCGACCAGGGCATAGATCGCCCACGGGTGCAGGCCCCAGTGGAAGAACGAATAGCGCATGGCCGCGCGCGCGGCCGGCATGCTCGCCGGTTCCAGCGCCTCGGGCGGATTGAAATAGTGCGACAGCGGCTCGGCCGCGCCCCAGAACACCAGGCCGATGCCCATGCCGGCCGCGAACAGCATCGCCAGCCAGCTGCCCACCGCGAACTGCGGTTCGGCGTCCTCGCCGCCAATGCGCAGCTCGCCCAGGCTGCCGAAGGCCAGGTACAGCATGAACAGCAGGGTGGCGAACACGACCAGCAGGTAGAGCCAGCCGGTGTTGGCGAGCATGCCCCCGAGCAGCGCGTCCACCATCGCGGCGAAGCGCGACGGCGCCAGGCCTGCTGCCGCCGCAAGCAGCGCGATCAGCAAGAAGGAGATGCGGAAGACCATGTCGGCTCCGGTGGCGTGGAGGCGCACAGTCTAGCAACGGCCCCGTTGGCGGCCCGTCGCGGCGGCCTGCGGCAAGCGCGCGCGGTCTGTGGTGTAATCGGCGCCGAAGCGGGGGTACCGCGGGCGCCGGTTGGGGCGCGCGGTTGAGACAGTCCCTTGGAACCTGATCCGGCTCATACCGGCGTAGGGAAGCTTCGCAGGACGGGCTCCGTCCGTCCTGTGTCCGCCCGCTTCGGGCGGCGGTGCCGCGCATGCGTGGTCCGTCGTCCCGTCCCGCACCCCGGTGCGGTTATCCCCTGAACGGACGGACACAACGCATGAACGCCATCCCCGCCTCCCTGCTCCAGCAGACCGCCCAGCTTTCCGGCTCCGTCACCCGGCCGATCCCCGGCTCGCGCAAGATCCACGTCGAAGGTTCGCGCCCGGACATCCGCGTGCCGATGCGCGAGATCGCGCTGACCCGCACCCCCACCGTGTTCGGCGGCGAGGACAACCCGCCGGTGACGGTGTACGACACCTCCGGCCCGTACACCGACCCGGAGGCGCGGATCGACCTGGCCGCGGGCCTGCCGCCGCTGCGCGCGCAGTGGATCGCCGAACGCGGCGACACCGAGGAGCTGCCGGCGCTGACCTCCGAGTTCGGCCGCGCGCGCGAGCACGACCCGAAGCTGGACGCAGTGCGCTTCCCCGGGCGCCGCCTGCCGCGCCGGGCGAAGGCCGGCGCCAACGTCACCCAGATGCATTACGCGCGGCGCGGGATCATCACCCCGGAGATGGAGTTCGTCGCCATCCGCGAGAACCAGCGCCTGGAGGCGGTGCGCGACGCGGCGCTGCGTGCCCAGCATCCGGGCCAGGGTTTCGGCGCCAGCATCCCCGAGGTGATCACCCCGGAGTTCGTGCGCGACGAGATCGCCCGCGGCCGCGCCATCCTCCCGTGCAACATCAACCACCCCGAGAGCGAGCCGATGATCATCGGCCGCAACTTCCTGACCAAGATCAACGCCAACATCGGCAACTCCGCCGTGTCCTCGGGCATCGCCGAGGAGGTGGAGAAGATGGTGTGGGCGATCCGCTGGGGCGGGGACACGGTGATGGACCTGTCCACCGGCAAGCACATCCACGAGACCCGCGAGTGGATCATCCGCAACTCGCCGGTGCCGATCGGCACGGTGCCGATCTACCAGGCACTGGAAAAGGTCGACGGCCGCGCCGAGGAGCTGACCTGGGAGATCTTCCGCGACACGCTCATCGAGCAGGCCGAGCAGGGCGTGGACTACTTCACCATCCACGCCGGCGTTCTGTTGCGCTACGTGCCGCTCACGGCCAGGCGCGTGACCGGCATCGTTTCCCGCGGCGGCTCGATCATGGCCAAGTGGTGCCTGGCGCACCACAGGGAGAATTTCCTCTACACCCACTTCGAGGAAATCTGCGAAATCATGAAGGCCTACGACGTGGCCTTCTCCCTGGGCGACGGCCTGCGCCCGGGCTGCATCGCCGACGCCAACGACGCGGCCCAGTTCAGCGAGCTGGAGACCCTGGGCGAGCTGACGAAGATCGCCTGGAAGCACGACGTGCAGACCATGATCGAGGGCCCCGGCCACGTGCCGATGCAGCTGATCAAGGAGAACATGGACAAGCAGCTGCGCGAGTGCGGCGAGGCGCCGTTCTACACGCTCGGGCCGCTGACCACCGACATCGCCCCGGGCTACGACCACATCACCTCGGCGATCGGCGCGGCGATGATCGGCTGGTACGGCACGGCCATGCTCTGCTACGTCACGCCGAAGGAGCACCTGGGCCTGCCCAACCGCCAGGACGTGCGCGACGGCATCATGGCCTACAAGATCGCCGCGCACGCGGCCGACCTGGCCAAGGGCCATCCCGGCGCGCAGGTACGCGACAACGCCCTGTCCAAGGCACGCTTCGAGTTCCGCTGGGAGGACCAGTTCCACCTCGGCCTGGATCCGGAGAAGGCGCGCGAGTTCCACGACGAGACCCTGCCCAAGGAGGCGCACAAGCTGGCGCACTTCTGCTCCATGTGCGGGCCCCACTTCTGCTCGATGAAGATCACCCAGGACGTGCGCGACTACGCGGCCGAGCACGGGCTGGACGAGCGGGCGGCGCTGGAGGCGGGCATGGCCGGCAAGGCGGCCGAGTTCCGCGAGCAGGGCGCGGAGGTCTACCGCGCCGGATAGCGCGCAAAAGGGCCTGGTCGCGGCCCCTCCCCCTGGTACCGCGACCAGGCAAGGCGCTGCTGGCGCCATGCCGCGGAACGACGTCGACCGCGGCGTGCGCCAGTGTCCCCATCGCCGTCCCGGGGGTGTTAGCCGGCGATGGCCGGGCGGCTTTGCCGCGCTTGCCGCGATGGCGCGCCGCGCCTGCCCGTTTCCCGACCGGCAGCTGACCGGACTTCGGTCACCCGTACCAAAGACACATGGCGCTGCCCGGGGCCGTGGCTAGTGTGCCTGCATTGCCGGATCGCCCGCCTGCATGGGGCAGGCGCCAGGCCGGTTGCGCCGGCCGGCGGTCGTGGCACGGCGGGGCGAAGCGCCCCGGGGCACTGGATACATGGGAGTCGCATGGGTGCGGCGGAGAGCGATGCGCGCAAACGGGCCGCGGAAGCGGCCGGCAGGCTGTTGCGCGTGGGGGAGTGCGAGGTCGACGTCGACCGCAGGGTGGTGTCGCGGCCGGGCGCGGAGGAACCGCGGCGGCTGACGCTCAAGGCCTTGCAGGTCCTGCTGGCGCTGGTCGAGGCCGGCGGCCGCGTGGTCAGCCGCGAACAGCTGCTGGAGCGGGTCTGGCCTGACACCCTGCCCACCGACGACGTGCTCACCCAGGCGGTGGCGCAGCTGCGGCGTGCGTTCGGCGGCCGCGGCGAGGCGCCGCCGTACATCGAGACCATTGCCAAGGCCGGCTACCGCCTGGTGGTGCCGTGCTGCTGGATCGAACCGGCCGCCACGCCGGAACCGGCCGCAGTGCCGGCGGCACCGGCGCCCGCGGTGCCGGCGCCGATCCAGCCGCGGCCGGCGCCACAGGAGCAGGCGCCTGCAGCGGCCGCCGGCACGGGCGCGCCCGCACGCGCGCCGCGCCGGCGCATCGCGTCCTGGTGGCCGGCCTTGTCCCTGTTGCTGGTGCTGGCCTTCGGCGCCGGCGCGTGGCAACTGCTGAATCCGCGCACGCGCGCCAACGATGCAGCCGACGTGGCGGCCGGCGCACCGCCGCTGCAGTACCAGGCCATCGCCGCGACCGCGCTGCCCGAGCAGGGGCCGGCGCTGTCGCCGGACGGGAGCGAGGTCGCCTACGCGCGCCCGGTCCGCGCCGGCGGCCCGCGCACGCTGTACCTGCAGCCGGCCGGCGACGGCAGTCCGCGCCAGCTGACCTTCCCCGGCCACGGCGAGGCCGATGACCTGCCGGCATGGTCGCGCGACGGGCGCCGCATCGCCTTCGTGCGCACCGGCGGCGACGGCTGCCGGCTGATGGTGGTCGCGGCCGCCGGCGGCGGCGAGCGCGAAGTCGGCCGCTGCGAGGGCGAGGATTACGCCGCCTTCGACTGGAGCCCGGACGGCCGTGCCCTGGTGATGGGCGGGCGCCGCCGCAGCAGCGGGCAGTCGGCGCCGCTGCGGCGCCTGGACCTGGGCAGCGGGCGCTGGGAGGCGCTGGCCTATCCGGCCGACGGCCTGGATACCCTGCCGCGGTTCTCGCCCGACGGCGCCTGGCTGGGTTTCCGCCGCGGCACCTCGTTGGGCGACCTGTGGCTGATGCCCGCGGCCGGCGGTCCGCCGCGGCAGCTGACCCGCCTGCGCGGCGACATCCGCGGCTGGGACTGGCTGCCCGACGGCAGCGGCCTGGTCTTCAGCCTGGTCAAGGAGGAGGCGCGCCTGTACCGGCTGGCGCTGGCGGACGGTTCGATCACCGAACTGCCGTCGCCCCCGCGCGGCAACCCGGTGTTCCCGGAAGTGGCCGCCGATGCGTGGACGATGGTGTTCGGCATCTACCGCTTCCGCAGCGGCCTGTACGCCTTCGACCTGGAGGCGGCCGGCGACGGCACGCAGCCGGGCGAACCGGTGTTCGCCTCCAGCGGCGTGGACCTGATGCCTGCGGTATCGCCCGACGGCTCGACCCTGGCCTTCGTGTCCGACCGCAGCCTGGCCGCGCAGCTGTGGATCGGCGAGCTGGAGCACCCGCAGACCCTGCGCGCGGTGCCGGGCATCGTGCCGGTGCCGCGCAACCCGCCGGTGTGGTCGCCGGATGGCAGCCGCCTGCTGGTGATCGGTGCCACCGGCAGCGGCGGCGACCGCCTGTACCAGGTCGAGGTCGGCTTCGACACCGTGCGCGTGCTGCCGGTGCCGGGCGTGCCCGCCTTCGCCGCCTGGACCGGCAGGCCGGACCAGCTGCTGGTCGGCGTCGACGGCAGCGGCGGCAGTACCCGGCTGGTCCTGTACCAGCTGCCGGAGTGGCGCGAACTGGCCAGCCTCGACGACGTCGCCCTGGCCCGCTACGACCACCGGCAGGACCGCGTCTGCTTCAGCCGCACCACGCGCAGCGGGCTGTGGTGCGCCGACCCGGCGTTGCAGCGGGTGGTGCAGGTCGGCATGGATGCGCCGGTGCCTGAGCAGTACCGCGAATGGCTGGTTGCCGGCGGGCGGATCTTCTCCACCGCGCCGGCGCCGGGCTGCGCCACCGGCTGGAGCGAGATCGGCGCCGGAGCGGCGCGTCCGCGCTGCCTGTCGCACACGTATGCGGTGGCCTCCGGTTCGGCCAGTGTCGACGAGGCCGGGCGCCGTGCCTTCCTGGCGCTGCCGCTGGAGGACGACATGGACGTGGGCCTGGCCTCGCTGGCCTCGCTGCGGCGCGGCGCAAGCCGCTGATCCGAAAGGGCGAGGCCGGCCGAAAGACAAATATCAGGAAGATTTCAGCGGCGTTTCCTGCAACGCGCGCGGCGCTCCGGCAAACAGGTGGCCAGTTCCCCCGCAAGGAGACACGGCCATGAGGATCAGGACACTGTCGGGCGACCGCGGACAGCTGCAGGAGCTGCACTGGCCGCCCGGCGCGCACGAGCGGCCCACGCTGGCGACCCTGGCGCGCGGCGCGGGCCTCGCGCTGCAGGCCGGCGCGGCCAGCATCTGGCTGGTCGTGCGCGGCAGCGCCGAGCTGGAAAGCCAGGAGGGCCGCTTCGCCCTGGGCGCCGGGCACTGGATCTACCTGGACCGCGAGTCGATGCCGGTGGTGCGCAGCGGCAGCCGCGCGCTGGTGCTGGGCCTGGTGCTTTCCGCCGGCCTGCAGGCGCGGCTGCAGCAGTCGGCCTATGCGCCGATGTATCCCGGGCGCGGCGAGGCGCCGCCGCGCGCGCGCCGCGGCGTGCTGTCGCTGTGGCACCGGTTGCTGCGTCCCGGGCTGCACCCGGCTGACGCCTCGGTCCTGCTCGGCCGCCTGCTGCGCGCGCTGGCCGACCTGCAGGACGACTGCAGCGCGCTGGTGGAGCGCTGCCCCGGCCGCACCCTGCACCGCCGCCGCCAGGTGTTCGCGCGCATGCAGCGGGTGATGCTTTACCTGGAGGGGCACCCCGAGCGCGCCCTGACCACGCTGCAGATGGCCGATCGCGCCAGCATGTCGGTCTGGTACTTCATCCGTGCGTTCCGCGCGGTGTACGGGGAGACCCCGCAGGCGGCCTCGGCGCGCCTGCGCCTGCAACGCGCCGCGCGCCTGCTGCTGGAAGGGCGGATGGCGGTGGGCGAGGTCGGCGCCGCGTGCGGCTTCGAGAACAACTGCAGCTTCTCGCGCGCGTTCCGCGCGCAGTTCGGCGTGCCGCCGTCGATCTACCGTCTCCATGGGGGGAGCGTGGCGGCAGCCCTGGCAAACCCGGTCGACATGCACGGCCAAGCGGGATGAGCGCGTGGCTCCGTAACGTCTTGCTGCGTTTTCGCAAACCCCTAACGGACCGGAGAACACCCATGAAACACCATCCACGCGCCGCATCGCGGCTGGCGGCGCTGCCGCTGGGCATCGCCTGCGCCCTGGCCGCCAGCGGCGTCGCCGCACAGGAAGGCCCCGCCGGCGAGGCACAGACCCTGGACCGGGTCACCGTCACCGGCTCGCGCCTCAAGCGCGCCGACATCGAGGGCGCGGTCCCGGTCACCGTGATCGACCGCGCCACGATCGACGCCAGCGGCGACATCTCGGTGGCCGAGCTGCTGCGCGACAGCTCCTTCGCCGCGTTCGGCAGCTTCCGCCCGCGCTCGGGCAGCAGCGCCCAGGCGGTGTCGGAGGTGGACATGCGCGGCATCGGCGCCGACCGCACCCTGGTGCTGGTCGACGGCCGCCGCGCGCCGTACGCGCCGAGCACCGGCACCGCGGCCGACCTCAACACCATCCCGCTGGCGGCGGTGGAACGGATCGAGATCCTGTCCGACGGCGCCTCGGCGCTGTACGGCTCCGACGCCATCGGCGGCGTGGTCAACATCATCCTGCGCAAGGACTTCGAGGGTGGCGAGGTGCGCTACGGCCGCGGCAACCCGGCGGTGCGCGGCGGCGACACCGAGGAGGCCTCGCTGCTGTTCGGCACCAGCTCCGAGCGCGGCAGCCTGCTGATGGGCGCCTCGTACAACGCGCGCGGCATCGTCTTCAGCCGCGACCAGATCGGCGGCGACGTCCGCGGCGGCTCCGGCTACGGCAACAACTACTACATCGAGGACCCGGACGCGCCGGGCGAGGAAGGCGAGTACGGCGGCGCGCTGCCGGGCTTCGCCTGCAACAGCGACGGCTTCTGGATGAACGGCGACACCTGCGCCTACGACTACAACGCCGTGGCCGCCAGCGACGCCTCGGTCCGCAACAAGGCCCTCTTCGCCCGCGGCCAGTACGACGTCAGCCCCAGCTTCAGCGTCAATGCCGCGCTGAGCTACAGCAAGGCCAGCAGCTTCGGCCGCTTCGCCCCGACCCCGGGCGTGCTGTACGTGGAGGAGGGCAGCCCCAACGACCCGGTCAAGGGCGACGGCCTGGGCGCGTTCATCTACCACCGCTACGCCGCGGCCGGCAACCGCGACAACTTCATCGACAACGACACCGTCGACGTGCAGCTGGGCGCCAGCTGGATGGCCAGCGAGCGCCTGACCCTGGACTTCGGCCTGCGCACCAGCCGCGCCAGCTCCTCCGACATCGGCCGCGGCTACATCGTCACCCCGCTGGCGGAGAAGGCCGCCGCCGACGGCAGCTACAACGTCGCCGATCCGTTCGCCGACCCGGACGTGGTCAAGGGCTTCACCGTCACCACCAACCGCCAGGGCAAGTTCAACGTCGACGAGATGTTCGCCAGCGCGGCGCTGGACCTGTTCCAGATGGCAGGCGGCACCTCGGCGGTGGCGTTCGGCGTGGAGCACCGCCGGGAGGACTACGCCGACGTCTACGACGCGCTGTCGGAGTCCGGCGCGGTGGCCGGCTCGGCCGGCAACACCGCCGGCGGCCGGCGCAAGGTCAGCGCGGCCTACGCCGAGTGGTACCTGCCGGTGGCGCAGGACTTCGACTTCACCCTGGCCGCGCGCTACGACCGCTACGACGACTACGGCAGCGACGTCTCGCCGAAGCTGTCGCTGCGCTGGCAGCCGCTGGACAACCTGACCCTGCGCGCCTCGGTGGGCGAGGGCTTCCGCGCCCCGGCGCTGCCCTACGTGCACAGCCAGCGCGCGTTCAGCGCCGAGCCGATCTCCGACTACCGCACCTGCGTGGCCACCGGCTTCTCGCCGGTGCTGTGCGGCGGCGACGCCAACGGCGACAACATCGCCGACGGCCCGGAGAACGAGGAGGAGGTCGCCTACCAGGTCGATTCCTACCAGACCGGCAACCCGGACCTGCTGTCGGAGCACTCGCGGCAGTTCAGCGTCGGCCTGGCCTGGGATCCGCTGGACTGGTTCAACCTGACCCTGGACTACTACCGGATCCAGATCGACGACCGCATCCGCCTGATCTCCTTCCGCGAGCTGGTCGGCCTGGACAACGCCGGCCAGCCGTTGCCGGAGCACACCTGGGTCAAGCGCCGCAGCAACGGTTCCATCAGCGAGATCCAGACCGCCTTCGTCAACGAGGGCAAGCTGGATACCCGCGGCCTGGACCTGAACCTGCGTGCCTCCGGCAACCTCGCCTGGGGCCGCGTGGACAGCTGGCTGCAGGTGGCGCGGGTGCTGGAGTACACCGTGGTCGACGGTGACACCCGCAAGGATCCGCTGGGCTGGGTCACGCAGCCGAAGCTGCGCGCCACCTGGCGCAACGCCTGGAGCCGCGGCGACTTCAACCTCGCCTGGAACATCAACTACATCGGCAGCCAGCAGAACCCGGCCGAGGTCCCGCCCTACGGCTTCATCACCAGCGGTCCGGGCGTGCGCGTGGGCAGCTACACCACCCACGACCTCAACCTGACCTGGAACGCGCCGTGGAACGGCAGCCTGAGCCTGGGCGTGAACAACGCCGGCGACCGTTACCCGGAGCTGGTCGGCTACGACAACCAGCCCTGGAACTTCCACCTCTACGACGCCTACGGGCGCACCGTGTACTTCCGCGTCTCGCAGAAGTTCTGAGGCCTGCAGGGGGAGGGACGGGGAGGCCGCAAGGCCTCCCCGTCTTTTTTCGGCGCGCGCTGGCGCCGCGTTCACGGGCCGGCGCGGATCATCCGGCGCCAGGTCCTCCCTCCCGGGGGACGCAGGAGCACGCCATGGTCCGCTTCCTCCGTATCCCCCGCGCCGCCGCCGTGCTGGCGGCCGCGGCCATGCTGCTGCTGGCGGCCTGTGCCAGCAGCCCGCGGATCAGCAGCGAGGCCGATCCTTCGGCCGACTTCGGCCGCTACCGCAGCTTCGCCTTCTATTCGCCGCTGGCGATCGAGTCGCGCGGCTATTCCACCCCCACCAGCAACCGCATCCGCCAGGCCGCACGCGCGCAGCTGGAGGCGCGCGGCTACGTCTACGACGAGCGCGACCCGGACCTGTGGGTGAACCTCAACGCCTACCTGCAGGAACGCACCGACGTCAGCACCATCCCCGAGGTGGACTACGACTACTACTACAGCTACCGCGCCCGCAGCTACGTGGCGGTGCCGTACTGGCGCGAGCGCACCAGCGTGCGCCGCTACACCGAAGGCACGCTCAACGTGGACCTGGTGGACGCGCGCCAGAACCGGCTGGTGTGGACCGGGGTGGCGGTAGGCCAGGCCAGCAGCCGCAGCACGCCGGCCGAGCGCGACGCGCGGATCGACTCGGCCGTGGCCCAGATCTTCGCCCGCTACCCGTACCGGGCCGCGCCGCGCTGACGCGGCGGCGCGGGCGGATGTGCCCGCGCCGGTTGCATGCCGCGGCCGCCGCGCCTCAGGCGCCGACCGCGGCCGAGTCCAGCAGCAGGTCCGCCTGTGCGCGCCACTCCTCCAGGCGCGGCAGCACGTTGCAGCGCTGCAGGTACTCCAGGTCCGGCTCCTCGCCGGAGGCCAGGGCCATGGCCACGTGGGTGGCGCCGGTGACCCAGAAGCTGCGGCTGGACGAGCGCGACGGCGTGCGGTGGAACGCCACCGCCTCGATGATCGGCATCGGCAGGCCCCACAGGCCCAGCAGGTAGGCGCCGGCCTCGGTATGGCCGGGGCGCGCGTCGCCGGCGGCGGCCGGCTCGCGCTCGTCGCGCACGCCGGGCAGCAGCAGGCCGATGTCGGCCAGCAGGGCGGCGGTGGCGCCCAGCTCGGCGCTGGATTCGGGGAGCATGCGCTTGGCCAGGCGCGAGGCCACCAGCGCGCGCTGCTGCAGCGCCGCGCGGTCCACCCCGGCCGCGGCCGGCAGGGCGAACACCTCGCTGGCCAGGACCAGGTCGCGCAGGGTGGCGATGCCCAGCCGGGTCACCGCGGCGCGCAGGTCGGTCACGGTGCGCCCGGAGGAGAAGAACGCCGAGTTGCACAGCTGCAGCACCTTGGCCGCGATCGCCGGGTCGGCCGCGACCAGGGCGGCGATGTCGGCGGCGCTGGTGTCCTCGTCGTTCTCCAGCGCGTGCATCAGGCGCAGGTACAGCTGCGGCGGCGAGGGCAGCTGCTCGACCCGGCCGATGCCGTCGCGCAGCTGCGGGTTGTCGACCAGCTCGCGCAGCTCCTCCAGGCTGCCGATGGATTCCAGCAGCAACTCGGGGGCCACGGGGGCGGGCAGGAAGCGGTGGGCCAGGCCGATGATGCGCGCCGGCGGGGTGGCCGAGTTCTCGATCACCGCCATGCGCGAGGTGGAGGGCCTCAGGGTACGGACCTGGCCGAGCAGGGTGGCCGGCGGCATGTCCGGCAGCGCCGGCGGCACCAGGACCACGTCGACCTCGACCGCGGCCACGTGGGCCATGGCCGAGCCGCCATCCGGGCAACGGTGGACATCCCAGTCCTCTCCCATGTCACCGACCAGTTCCACGAGGTCGGCAGGAAACACGACGTCGTCACCGACGAACAGGATGCGCACTCATTCCTCCACGAAGATCGTCCAGCCAGGGCGTGCCGGGGCCCGCCCCTGCACGGTAGCGGATAACCGCGCAGGAATCTTCAGGACTGCCGGCACCCCGGGCACGGCACTGCCGGGAAGTGTGCCGCATTTGGCGGTCCGGCGGCGCCGGCGGACCGCCGGCGCGCGATGGGTGCGGCCGTGCCGCACCCGGTGGCGATCAGGCCTCGCCCTTGGCCTTGGCGCGTTCCATCGACTCGACCAGGATGCGGCGGGCCTCCTCGGCGTCGCCCCAACCCTCGACCTTGACCCACTTGCCCTTCTCCAGGTCCTTGTAGTGCTCGAAGAAGTGGCCGATGCGCTCCAGCCAGTGGCTGGAGACCTGGTTGATGTTCTCCACGTGGGCGTAGCCGGCGAACACCTTGGCCACCGGCACGGCCAGGATCTTCTCGTCGCCGCCGGCCTCGTCGCTCATCTTCAGCACGCCCACCGGGCGGCAGCGCACCACCGAGCCCGGGACCAGCGGCAGCGGCAGCACCACCAGCACGTCGGCCGGGTCGCCGTCGCCGCACAGGGTGTTGGGCACGTAGCCGTAGTTGCATGGGTAGCGCATCGGGGTGGAGAGGATGCGGTCGACGAAGATCGCGCCGCTTTCCTTGTCCACCTCGTACTTGACCGGCTCGGAGTCCTTCGGGATCTCGATGACGACGTTGATTTCCTCGGGCGGGTTGCGTCCGGAATTGACCTGGTCGAGGCCCATCAGTGACTCCATTCCATCGGTTGGGTGAATCCGGCCATTTTACGCGCTGCGGTATTGCATTGCACAACGCACGATGGCAGGGCCCTCCGGGGCGGGCGCGGCCCGGAGGCGGGGCGCCGCGGCGGGCTCCCGCGCGGCCAGGCACGGCCCGGGGCGTGCCGCGCATCACGCAAATCCCCGGTGCGCACAGCCGGGGCCGCGGTGCAATTAGCCGAAAAGCGCATGGGCGCGCCGCGGCCGCGGCGGCAGGCCGGGGGCCCGGGACCGGTAGAATCGGGCGATTCTCCCCCCGACGTTGGACCCCCTGCATCATGAACGAGCGCATTGCCCACGCCGGCCTGGCCTCCAGGCTCATGTCGGCGGAGCAGGCCGCTGCCCTGATCCAGCCCGGCATGGCCGTGGGCATGAGTGGCTTCACCGGCGCCGGCTATCCCAAGGCCGTGCCCCAGGCGCTGGCCGCGCGCATCGAGGCGGCGCACGAGCGCGGCGAATCCTTCGCCATCCGCATCCTCACCGGCGCGTCGACAGCGCCGGAACTGGACGGCGTGCTGGCGCGCGCCGGCGGCATCGAGTTCCGCCTGCCGTACCAGTCCGATCCGGAACTGCGTGGCCGCATCAACGGCGGCCAGATCGAGTACATGGACGTGCACCTGGGCCACGTCGCCCAGCATGCGCTGTTCGGTTTCCTCGGCCGCATCGACCTGGCCATCGTCGAGGTCACCGCGATCCTGCCCGACGGCCGCCTGGTGCCCTCGACCTCGGTGGGCAACAACAAGACCTGGCTGGACCTGGCCGACAAGGTGATCATCGAGGTCAACCACCGCCAGCCACGCGGCATGGAGGGAATGCACGACATCTACTACGGCACCGCCAAGCCGCCGCAGCGCAAGCCGATCCCGCTGACCCACCCGGGCGACCGCATCGGCGAGCCCTACCTCAAGGTCGACCTGGACAAGGTCGTGGCGGTGGTGGAGAGCGACGCGCCGGACCGCATCGGCCGCTTCGCCCCGATCGACGACGTCTCCCGCGCCATCGCCGGCCACCTGGTGGAGTTCTTCCGCCACGAGATCCGCGCCGGGCGCCTGGGCGAGCACCTGCTGCCACTGCAGTCGGGCGTGGGCAACATCGCCAACGCGGTGCTGGCCGGCCTGCACGACGGCGGATTCCGTGGCCTGACCGCGTTCACCGAGGTGATCCAGGACGGCATGCTCGACCTGATCGGCAACGGCACGATCGACATGGCCTCGGCCACCTCGTTCTCGCTCAGCCCCGAGGGCGTGGAGGAGTTTGCGCGCAACATCGACCTGTACCGCGAGAAGATCGTGCTGCGCCCGCAGGAGATCTCCAACCACGCCGAGCTGGTGCGCCGCCTGGGCGTGATCGGCATGAACGGCATGGTCGAGGCCGACCTCTACGGCAACGTGAACTCCACCCACGTCTGCGGCACCAGCATCATCAACGGTATCGGCGGCTCCGGCGACTTCGCCCGCAACGGCTTCATGTCCTGCTTCCTGAGCCCGAGCACGGCCAAGAACGGCGCGATCTCGGCCTTCGTGCCGATGGTCAGCCACGTCGACCACACCGAGCACGACGTGGCGGTGCTGGTCAGCGAGCAGGGCCTGGCCGATCTGCGCGGGCTGTCGCCCAAGCAGCGCGCGCGGGCGATCATCGACAACTGCGCGCACCCGGACTACCGGCCGATGCTGCAGGACTACTACGACCGCGCCCTGCGCGACAGCAAGGGCCGGCATACCCCGCACCTGCTGGCCGAGGCACTGTCCTGGCACCAGCGCTACCTGGAGACGGGGACGATGAAGGCCTGACGGCCTTCGCGGTGGCAGACGAAGAAGGGCGGCCAGTGGCCGCCCTTCTTCGTCCCTGCCGGTGCGGCCGGATCAGCCCAGCGACTCCAGCCACTCGTCGTCCGAGCCTTCGTTGACGCCCTCGAACAGCGGGGTGGAGAAGTAGCGTTCGCCGGTATCCGGCAGCATGGCCAGCAGCACCGAGCCGGCCGGGGCCTCGGCCGCCACCTTCAGCGCGGCGGCCACGGTGGCGCCGGCGGAGATGCCGACGAAGATGCCTTCCTCGGCGGCCAGGCGGCGCGCGGTGGCGATGGCCTCGTCGTCGGTCACGCCGAGGATGCGGTCGGCCACGTCGCGGTTGAGCACCGAGGGGACGAAGTCCGGGGTCCAGCCCTGCACCTTGTGCGGCTTCCACTCGCCGCCGGCCAGCAGCGAGGCGTTGGCCGGCTCGGCGGCGGTGATCTTCACCTCCGGGCGGGCCACGCGCAGCACCTCGCCCACGCCGGTCAGGGTGCCGCCGGTGCCCCAGCCGCTGACGAAGTGGTCGAGGCGGCGGCCGGCGAAGTCGCGCAGGATCTCGGCGGCGGTGGTCTGGCGGTGGTAGGCCGGGTTGGCCGGGTTCTCGAACTGGCGCGCCAGGAACCAGCCGTGCTTCTTCGCCAGCTCCTCGGCCTTGCGCACCATGCCGCTGCCGCGCTCGGCCGCCGGGGTCAGGATCACCTTGCCGCCGTAGGCGCGGATCAGCTTGCGGCGCTCGACCGAGAAGGTCTCCACCATCGTGGCCACGAACTTGTAGCCGCGCGCCGCGGCCACCGCCGCCAGCGCCACGCCGGTGTTGCCGGAGGTCGCCTCGACGATGGTGTCGCCCGGCTTGAGCAGTCCCTTGGCCTCGGCGTCGAGCACGATGGCCAGGGCCAGGCGGTCCTTGACCGAGCCGGCCGGGTTGAAGGCCTCGACCTTGGCGTACAGCTCGATGCCCTCCGGGGCGATGCGGTTGAGGCGGACGACCGGAGTGCGGCCGATGGTGTCGAGGATGCTGTCGTAGATGGCCATGTGAAGTTCCGTTGTCGTGACGGGATGGAAATCAGGCGGCGCGCGCCAGCGCCGCGGGCGCGCCCAGCGGCGGGGCGCCGAACCAGTGCAGGCGGGCGGCCAGCGCGGCCACCTCGCCGAGGATCAGCAGGGCCGGTGAAGACACCGCATGCGCGCGCGCGGTCTGCGCCAGGTCGGCCAGGGTGCCGGCGACCACCCGTTGCTCCGGGCGCGAACCGTTTTCCACCAGGGCGAACGGCGTGGCCGGGTCGCGCCCGGCGGCGAGCAGGCGCTGCTGCAACTGCTCCAGCGCGGCCACGCCCATGTACACGGCCAGGGTCTGGCGCTCCTGGGCCAGCGCCTCCCAGTCCAGGGTGTCGGCCGAGTCGCGGCAGTGCGCGGTGACCAGGCGCAGGGACTGGGCGTGGTCGCGGTGGGTCAGGGGAATGCCGGCATAGGCCGCGCAGGCGACCGCCGCGGTGATGCCCGGCACCACCTGGTAGGGGATGCCGTGCGCACGCAGGAATTCCAGCTCCTCGCCGCCGCGCCCGAACACGAAGGGGTCGCCGCCCTTGAGCCGGACCACGCGGCGGCCGGCGCGGGCGTGGTGCAGCATCAGGGCGTGGATCTCCTCCTGCGGCATGCTGTGGTTGCCGGCGGACTTGCCGACCTCCACCCGCAGCGCCTGCGGATTGGCCAGGGCCAGCACCCCGGCGCCGACCAGGCGGTCGTGCAGCAGCACCTCGGCGGCTTCCAGCGCGCGCAGGGCGTGCAGGGTCAGCAGTCCCGGATCGCCGGGCCCGGCACCGACCAGGGCGACGCTGCCCGGGGCCAGTTCCAGGGGGGAGCCGGAAGACGGTGCGGCGGTGGGCGACAGGCTCACGGCTGTACGGTCGCAGGAAGGGAAGCCGACCGTACGCCCGCCTCATGACCGGCGGAAATAACTTGCCGGGCAAAGCTCATGCGTTCGGGTTATAAGGCTGGGGCGCGGATTGCCCTACAGTCCGCAACACCCCGCCATGCCATCGCCGGTACCGCGCCATGACGCTCACCCAGCTGCGCTATCTGGTCGCCATTGCCGACGCCGGGCTGAACATCACCCTGGCCGCGGCGCGCGTGCATGCCACCCAGCCGGGCCTGTCCAAACAGCTCAAGCAGCTGGAGGACGAGCTGGGCTTCCTGCTGTTCGTGCGCAAGGGCCGCAGCCTGGAATCGATCACCCCGGCCGGCGCCGAGGTGCTGGAGCGGGCGCGGGTGATCCTGGCCGAGACCGCCAACATCCGCGCCTACGCCGCCAACCAGCGCCGCGACAACCAGGGCCAGCTGACCATCATCACCACGCACACCCAGTCGCGCTTCGTGCTGCCGCCGGCGATCGCGCGGATCAAGCGCGACTTCCCGCAGGTGAGCGTGCACCTGCAGCAGTCGGCCGAAGGCGTGGCCCTGGACCTGCTGTCGCAGGGCGATGCCGACATGGCCGTGGTCAGCACCGCCGGCAGCGAGCCGCAGGGCGGGGTGGCGGTGCCGCTGTACCGCTGGCGCCGGCTGGCGCTGGTGCCGCGCGGGCATCCGCTGGACCGCGCCGGGCGCGCGCCCGACATCCACGAGCTGTCGAAGTACCCGCTGATCAGCTATGAATCCTCGGTGCGCCCGGAATCCTCGCTGCAGCGCGCCTTCCACTCGGTGGGCCTGGAGCCGAACCTCGCGCTGACCGCGCTGGACGCGGACCTGATCAAGACCTACGTGCGCGCCGGGCTGGGCGTGGGCCTGCTGGCGGAAATGGCGGTGAGCACCGGCGATACCGACCTGCGCGGCTGGCCGGCGCCGCCGGAGGTCAGCGAGTGCATCGCCTGGGCGGTGCTGCCGCGCGAGCGGGTGTTGCGCGACTACGCGCTGGAGCTGGTGCACGTACTGGCGCCGCAGATCGACAAGCGCGACCTGCGCCGGGTGCTGGACGGCAACCAGGAGCCCGACTGGCCGCCGCCGCCGACCTGGGAATCCCTGACCCAGACGATCACCAGCTGAGCCGCGCCCTCAGGGCAATGGCGTCGTCTGGTGATGCAGGGCCGGCAGCCACAGGCCGGCGATCAGGACCTCCCGTCGTCGCGGTTCCCGCTGGTTCCGGCTTCGTCCCCGGGTCTGGTGCGCTTGCCCGAAGTGGCCAGCGACAGGGCGATGCCGATGGCGATGCCCGGCCCGATGCCCAGCGCCACGTTGTCCATCGCCACGCCGATCGCCGCGCCGATGGCGATGCCCAGGGCGATGCCGGTCGTGAAGGAAATGCCTTTCCCGCCGTGCTCGCGTGCCATGTCGCCTCCGCGGGTATCCAGGTCGCCGGCAGTCTGCGCCGGCGCCGGTGGATGCCGTGTCGTGCCCGGGCGGCAGTGTCCGCAGGTTTTTCCGGGGCGCCTGCCACGCGGCCCGCTGCGGCCCTCCGGTAAACTGGCCACCCCACCGCCAGCAGAAGCCGCATGAACACCATCATGGTCCCCGTTTCGGTCGGGGAGCTCGTCGACAAGATCACGATCCTGGAGATCAAGGCCGAGCGCATCGCCGACCCGGACAAGCGCGCCAACGTGGTGCGCGAGCTGGAGGGCCTGCGGCCGCTGTGGCAGCCGCTGGAAGGCGGCTCGGCCGAGCTGGCCGCGCTCAAGACCAGGCTGCGCGACGTCAACGAGCGCATGTGGGACGTGCAGGACGCGCTGCGCGCCAAGGAAGCGGCCCAGGACTTTGGCGCCGAATTCATCGAACTGGCGCGCGCGGTGGCCGCGCGCAATGGCGAGCGCGTCGGCTACAAGAATGAGATCAACCGCCTGGCCGGTTCGCAGTTCGTCGAGGAAAAGCAGTACCGCTGAGGTTTTCCGGCCCGCTCGCCAACCCTCAGATGTCCTCGTGGATCCCGCACTCGCGCTTGAGGCCGAAGAAGCGGGTGTCCTCGTCCTTCATGCCCGGCTCCCAGCGGCGGGTGGTGTGGAAGTCGCCGATGGAAACGTAGCCCTCGTGCCACAGCGGGTGGTAGGGCAGGTCGTGCTTCTTCAGGTACTGCCACACGTCGCGGTCGCTCCAGTCGGCGATCGGGCTGACCTTCAGGCGGTTGCCGCGCCACTGCAGGATCGGCGTGTTGGCGCGGCTGGCCGACTGGCTGCGGCGCAGGCCGGTGAACCAGGTGCCGGCCTGTAGCTCGTCCAGGGCGCGGCGCATGGGCTCGACCTTGCGCAGCTGGTTGTAGTTGTCCAGGCCTTCCACGCCCTGCTCCCACAGGCGGCCGTGGCGCGCTTCCATCCAGGCGCGGCTGATCAGCGGACGGTACACCTTGAGGTTGAGCTTCAGCCGTTCGGCCAGCTCGTCGGCGAAGCGGTAGGTCTCCGGGAACAGGTAGCCGGTGTCGACCAGGATCACCGGGATGTCCGGCTTCTGCGCGGTGAGCATGTGCAGGGCGACCGCGGCCTGGGCGCCGAAGCTGGAGGACAGCACGTGGTTGGCCGGGCCCTGTTCGAGCGCCCAGGCCACGCGGGCCTCGGCGTCCATCGCTTCCAGCCTGGGGTTCAGCGCGTCGAGGTCCAGCACCGGGCTGGCATCGGCGCTGTTGGCGGCTTGGTCGGGAACGGCATTGGTGCTCATGGGGGGGGCGCTCCGGTGCGGATGCGGCATGGCTCAGGCGGGGACGGGCACGGCCGCTTCGGCGGGCCCGACCTGGACGTGGGTGGGATAGGACGGCAGGGCGACCAGCCCGGCGCGGTGCAGGAAGTCGCCGAAGCGCTCCTCCGGCTGGCGCTCGGCGGCATAGCGCGCCAGCAGCGGTTCCAGCGCCTCGAGGATCTGCGCCTCGGTGATGTTCTCGCGGTAGAGGGTGTTGAGCCGCTGGCCGCGGTGGTCGGCGCCGAGCATCAGGTTGTAGCGGCCCGGGGCCTTGCCGACCAGGGCGATCTCGCCCAGGTAGGGGCGCGAGCAGCCGTTGGGGCAGCCGGAGATGCGCAGCAGGATCGGCGCGTCGGCCAGGCCGTGCTTCTCCAGCACCGGCTGCAGCCTGGCGGCGAAGTCGGGCAGGTAGCGTTCGGCCTCGGCCATGGCCAGGGCGCAAGTGGGCAGGGCGACGCAGGCCATGGCCGTGCGCTGCAGTGCGGTCGGGGCGCGGTTCTCCAGGTCCAGGCCGTGGTCGCGCACCAGGGCGTCGATCCGCTTGCGCTCGCTGGCCGGCACGTTGGCGATGATCAGGTTCTGGTTGGCGGTCAGGCGGAACTGGCCGCGGTGCACGTTGGCGATCTCGCGCAGGCCGGTCAGGTGCGGCGCGCCGGGGCGGTCGGCGATGCGCCCCGACGGGACCGACAGGGTCAGGTGCCAACGCCCGTCCTCGCCCTCGATCCAGCCGAAGCGGTCGCCGTTGTGCTCGAAGCGGAACGGCCGCGCCGGCTGCAGGCGGAACCCGGCAAGTTCCTGCATGCGCGCGACGATCGCCTCCAGGCCGTGGTCGTCGATGGTGTACTTGAAGCGCGCGTGCTTGCGCTCCACGCGGTCGCCCAGGTCGCGCTGCACCACCAGCGCGGCGCGGGCGATGTCGATCGCCTGCTCCGGGGCGACGAAGCCGATCACGTTGCCCAGGCGCGGATAGGTCTTCGGATCGCCGTGGCTGGCGCCCATGCCGCCACCGATGGTGACGTTGAAGCCGGCCAGGCCGCCGGCGCCGTCGTCGATGGCGATCAGGCCGAAGTCGTTGGCGAACACGTCCACGTCGTTCACCGGCGGCACCGCCACGGCCATCTTGAACTTGCGCGGCAGGAAGGCCTTGCCGTACAGGGGCTCTTCCTCCTGCCCGCTGTCGGCCAGCTTCTCCTGGTCCAGCCAGATCTCGTAGTAGGCGCGGGTCTTCGGCAGGAACTCCAGCGACAGCTTCTGCGCCCACTCGTGCACCTGCGCGTGCAGGCCGGACAGCAGCGGGTTGCTGCAGCCGAGCACGTTGCGGTTGACGTCGCCGCAGGCGGAGATGGTGTCCAGCGCGGCGGCGTTGATGGCCTGCATGGTCGCCTTCAGCTCGCGCTTGACCACGCCGTGGAACTGGAAGGTCTGGCGGGTGGTGATGCGCAGCGAGTGGTTGGCGAAGCGGGTGGCGATGGCGTCGAGCTTGAGCCACTGCTCCGGGGTGAAGACCCCGCCCGGGGCGCGGATCCGGATCATGAACTGGTGCGCCGGTTCCAGCTTCTGGCGGCGGCGCTCGTCGCGGATGTCGCGGTCGTCCTGCTGGTAGGTGCCGTGGAACTTGACCAGGCGCTGGTCCTCGAACGACAGCGAGCCGCTGACCGGGTCGGCCAGTCCCTCCAGCAGCGTGCCCCGCAGGCCGCGGCTGTTGATCTTGATGTCTTCGACGGAGGGGTGGCTCATGGAAAGTGATTGGTGATTGGTGATTCGGGATTGGGGGACGTGTTTCCGTTGAACCGGATCGGGTCAGTAGACGTCGCGGGCGTAGCGCCCTTCGGCTTGCAGCGTGGTGAGGTATTCGGCCGCCGCTTCGCGGTCGCCGCCGTTGTGCGCGGCAACCACGTCCAGCAGCGCCGCATGCACGTCCTTGCCCATGGCGATCGCGCCGCAAACGTACAGGTGCGCGCCGTCCTGCAGCCAGGCGTACAGCTCGGCGCCGCGCTCGCGGAGCCGGTCCTGCACGTAGACCTTGGCGGGCTGGTCGCGGGAGAAGGCCAGGTCGAGGCGATGCAGTTCCTTGCGCTGCAGGGCTTCCTGCCACTCGACCTGGTAAAGGAAACCGGTGTTGAAGTGCTGGGCGCCGAAGAACAGCCAGTTGCGGCCGCTGGCGCCGGTCTCGGCGCGCTCCTGGACGAAGCCGCGGAACGGGGCCACGCCGGTGCCCGGGCCGATCATGATGATGTCGCGGCTGGCATCGGCCGGGACCCGGAAGCGCTCGTTCGGCTCCACGTACACCGGTACCTGCGCGCCTTCCTCCAGCGCAGCCAGGAAGGCGCTGGCGGCGCCGAGGTGGTCGTGGCCGTGGGCGTGGTAGCGCAGCGCGTCCACGGTCAGGTGCGCTTCCTCGCCGACGCGCTTGCGGCTGGAGGCGATGGAGTACAGGCGTTGGGCCTGTGGCCGCAGCGCGGCCACCAGGGCCTGGTGGTCCCAATCCGCCGGCCAGCGACGCAGCACGTCCACCAGCTGGTGGTCCGCGAGCAGCGCCGCCAGGCCGGCAGGCTGGGTCGGGTCGAGTAGCTGTCGCAGCGACGCGGAGCCGGAGCGCTCGGCATGCGCGGCCAGGAACGGTCGCGACAGCCGGGTCAGCTCGCGCCGGGTGGCCAGCCACTCGTGCAGGGGCAGAGTCTCCCCTTCGATGGTGACGGCAGCGTTACCGTCCAGGCGGGCGGCCTCCAGCACGGAGGCCACCAGGGGTTCGGGATTGCGGTGGCGGATGCCCAGCGCATCGCCGGGTTCGTAGGCCAGGCCGGAGCCTTCCAGCGACAGCTCGATGTGGCGGACGTCCTTCTCCACCGGCCCGTACTTGCGGAAACCGACCGCGCGGAACTCGCGCCCGGTGATGCGCTGGTTGGCCAGCACCTCGGCCGGGAACGGGTGCTCGTGCGACCAGCCGGCCGCGGCCGGCCGCAGCGGGGTGACCGTAGCCAGGTGCGCGCCGGACGCAGGCGCGGCGGCCCGCAGCAGTTCGCCGGCCTTGGCCAGGGCCGCTTCACGCCAGGGCGCGGCGACGCTGTCGATGTCCAGGTCGGCCTGGCCCAGGTCGTGGATGCGCTGCGCGCCCAGTTCGGCCAGGCGCGCGTCCAGCTTGCGCGCGATGCCGCAGAAATCGGCGTAGCTGGTATCGCCCAGGCCCAGCACCGCGTACTTCAGCTCCGGCAGCTTCGGCGCGCGCTTGCCGGAAAGGAACTCGGTGAAACCAATCGCGTCGTCCGGCGGATCGCCCTCGCCCTGGGTGCTGATGACGATGTACAGCAGGCGCTCGCTGGCCAGCTCGCGGGTGGGGTAGGCGTCGGCGCGCACCAGGCGCACCGCCAGGCCGGCCGCTTCCGCGGCGGTGGCCAGCTTCTCCGCCTCGCGCCGGGCATTGCCGGTCTGGCTGCCGTAGAGCACGGTCAGGCGCTGGCCGGACTGCGGGGCCGCGGCCGCGCCGCCGCCGGGCAGCACCGCCAGTTGCGGCGCGCCGTGGCCCTGGGCCAGGCCGGCGGTGTAGCCGGACAGCCACCACAGCGCGGGCGCATCCAGGCCTTCCACCAGCCGCGCCAGCAGGACCTTGCGGTCCTCGTCGAGCGGACCGGGCGGAAAGGCGGGGGACGCAGCGGTCATTGGCAGGGGCCTTGTGGACGCAGTCGCAACTCGACGGGAGTCCGATGGTAGGAAGCCCGGTCCCGCTATTGAAACGGCTTGTGGTTATTGGCTTATGCTCGCCGCTTATTTCATCTGCGCGGGCCCGCGTGCGGATACTGCGGCTCCATCGCACGCCCCCCGTTCCATGCGGGCCGGTACTGCGAAGCGCCCCGGCAACGCCTGCCGCGGCCCCATTCCCCAGGTCGCAGATGAGCCTTTCCCACCGCCTGTCCCACCTCGACCGCCTGGAGGCGGAGAGCATCCACATCCTGCGCGAGGTGGCGGCCGAGTTCCGCAACCCGGTGCTGCTGTACTCGGTGGGCAAGGACAGTTCGGTGCTGCTGCACCTGCTGCTGAAGGCGTTCGCCCCGGCGATCCCGCCGATCCCGCTGCTGCACGTGGACACGCGCTGGAAGTTCCGCGAGATGATCGCCTTCCGCGACCGCCGCGCGGCCGAGACCGGCGTGGAACTGCGGGTGCACGTCAATCCCGAGGGCATCGCCCAGGACATCGGCCCGGTCAGCCACGGCGCCAGCGTGCACACCGAAGTGATGAAGACCCAGGGCCTGAAGCAGGCGCTGGAGAAGTGGAAGTTCGACGCTGCCATCGGCGGGGCGCGCCGCGACGAGGAGAAGTCGCGGGCCAAGGAACGGGTGTTCTCGTTCCGCAACGAGCACCACCGCTGGGACCCCAAGCGCCAGCGCCCGGAGCTGTGGAACCTGTACAACGCGCGCGTGCGCAGCGGCGAGAGCGTGCGCGTGTTCCCGCTGTCCAACTGGACCGAGCTGGACGTGTGGCTCTACATCTACCGCGAGAAGATCCCGGTGGTGCCGCTGTACTTCGCCGCCGAGCGCCCGGTGGTCGAGCGCGACGGCGCGCTGATCATGGTCGACGACGAGCGCCTGCCGCTGCGGCCGGGCGAGGTGCCGCGGATGCGCAAGGTCCGCTTCCGCACCCTCGGCTGCTACCCGCTGACCGGTGCGATCGAATCGGAAGCCGACAGCCTGGAGGCGATCATCGCCGAGATGCTGGTGGCCACCACCTCCGAGCGCCAGGGCCGGGTGATCGACCACGACCCGTCCTCGTCGATGGAGAAGAAGAAGCTCGAGGGGTATTTTTGATGGGCAGCAGTGATTCGTCATTCGTGATTGGTGATTCGAAGGCGCAGGCCACCGCCGTTGCTTCTTCCAATCACGAATCACCAATCACCAATGACGGCGCGGATAGCGCGGTTTCACTCTATCTGCGCCAGCACGAAAGCAAGCCGCTGCTGCGCTTCATCACCTGCGGCAGCGTCGACGACGGCAAGAGCACCCTGATCGGGCGGCTGCTGTACGAGAGCAAGCGCCTGTTCGACGACCAGCTGGCGGCACTGGAGGCCGACAGCCGCCGCCACGGCACCCAGGGCGGGCGCATCGACTACGCCCTGCTGCTGGATGGCCTGGCCGCCGAGCGCGAGCAGGGCATCACCATCGACGTGGCCTACCGCTATTTCGATACCGACAAGCGCAAGTTCATCGTCGCCGACTGCCCCGGGCACGAGCAGTACACCCGCAACATGGCCACCGGCGCCTCCACCGCCGACCTGGCCGTGGTCCTGGTGGACGCGCGCAAGGGCCTGCTGGCGCAGACCCGCCGCCACAGCTACATCGTCTCGCTGCTGGGCATCCGCCACGTGGTGCTGGCGGTGAACAAGATGGACCTGGTCGGCTACGACCAGGCCGTGTTCGAGGCGATCGCCTCCGGCTATCGCGAACTTGCCGCGCAGCTGCGCATTCCCGACGTGCAGGTGATCCCGCTGTCGGCGCTGGAAGGCGACAACCTGCTGCGGCGCTCGCCCAACACCCCGTGGTACGACGGCCCGGCGCTGCTGGAGCACCTGGAGTCGGTGGAGGTCGAAGACGGCCAGGCCCGCACCGGCCTGCGCCTGCCGGTGCAGTGGGTGAACCGGCCCAACCAGGACTTCCGCGGTTTCGCCGGCACGATTGCTGCCGGCGTGGCGCGCCCGGGCGACCCGGTGGTGGTGCTGCCTTCGGCGCGGCGCTCGACCATTGCCCAGGTGCTGGGCCCGGACGGCCCGCTGCCGCGCGCCGAGGCCGGCCAGGCGGTGACCCTGACCCTGGCCGACGAGATCGACGTCAGCCGTGGCGACCTGATCGCCGCCGCCGGCGACCCGCCCGCGGTGGCCGACCAGTTCGCCGCCCACCTGCTGTGGATGAGCGACGCCCCGCTGCTGCCGGGCCGGCCGTACTGGCTGAAGATCGGCACCCGCACCGTGGCCGCCAGCATCAGCGAGATCAAGCACCGGGTGGACGTGAACACCCAGGAGCACCTGGCGGCCAAGCGCCTGCAGCTCAACGAGGTCGGCTACTGCAACCTGAGCCTGGAGGAGCCGGTCGCCTTCGCCCCTTACGCGGAGAACCGCACCCTGGGCGGCTTCATCCTGATCGACCGCCAGAACAACGACACCGTCGCCGCCGGCACCCTGGACTTCGCCCTGCGCCGCGCCGACAACGTGCACTGGCAGCACCTGGACGTGGACAAGGCCGCCCGCGCCCGGATCAAGGGCCAGGTGCCGAGGGTGCTGTGGTTCACCGGCCTGTCCGGCGCCGGCAAGTCCACCGTGGCCAACCTGGTGGACAAGCGCCTGCATGCGCTGGGCTACCACACCTTCGTCCTGGACGGCGACAACGTCCGCCACGGCCTCAACCGCGACCTCGGCTTCACCGACGAGGACCGGGTGGAGAACATCCGCCGCGTGGCCGAGGTGGCCAGGCTGATGGCCGACGCCGGCCTGATCGTGCTGGTCAGCTTCATCTCCCCGTTCCGCGCCGAGCGGCGGATGGCGCGCGAGCGCTTCGCCCCGGGGGAGTTCATCGAGGTGTTCGTGGACGTGCCGCTGGAAGTGGCCGAGGCGCGCGACGTCAAGGGCCTGTACCGCAAGGCCCGGGCCGGGCTGATCCCGAACTTCACCGGGATCGACTCGCCCTACGAGCCGCCGGAGGCACCCGAGGTGCACCTGCACGCCGACCGCGAGGACCCGCAGGCGCTGGTCGCGCGGGTGCTGGCGGCACTGGACCTGCAGCCATAGCGGAAGTTCCCGGGGGCGGGGGCCAACCAAAGCCACATAGAGCCGTTCACGCCCGCTGGCTACACTCCGCGGTTTGCGCATGAATCCAGCGAGGCGATCGATGGCGGCACGAATCCCGGCGTTGCTCCTGTGCGGGCTGCTGGCACTGGCCGGCTGCGACCGCCAGGCGCCGGCCGCCCGCGGCGGCGGGGCCGCGATCCCGGTGACCACCGCCGTGGTCCAGCCGCGGTCGTGGAGCGATACCGTCCAGGGCCTGGGCACGGTGCGTGCCCGCGAGTCGGTGACCCTGAGCGCCAAGGTCAGCGAGATCGTCGAGCAGGTGCACTTCGACAGCGGGCAGAAGGTGGCCGCCGGCCAGCCCCTGGTGACCCTGCGGGTGGACGCCCAGCGCGCCGCCCTGGTCGAGGCCGAGGCCGCCGCCGCCGAGGCCGAGCAGCAGTTCCGCCGCCTGGAGAGCCTGGCCGCGCAGCAGCTGGTCTCGCGCGCCACCCTCGATACCCAGCGCGCCACCCGCGACGCGGCCCTGGCACGGGTGCGGCAGATGCAGTCGGACATCGGCGACCGCCAGATCCGGGCGCCGTTCGCCGGCGTGCTGGGCATCCGCCAGGTCAGCCCCGGCGCGTTGCTGACCCCCAACGCGGTGATCGCCACCCTGGACGACATCTCCCGGGTCTACGTCGACTTCCAGGTCCCGGAGGCGGCGCTGTCGCGGGTGGCGCAGGGCGCCGTGGTCAGCGCCCGCGGCGCGGCCTGGCCCGGCCGCAGCTTCGAGGGCCGGGTGCAGACCGTGGACGCGCGGATCGACCCGCAGACCCGCGCGGTGACCGTGCGCGCCGAGTTCGACAACCCCGAAGGCCTGTTGCGCCCGGGCATGCTGCTGGACGTGAGCCTGTTCCAGCCGCCGCGCGAGGCGCTGGTGGTGCCGGAGCTGGCGGTGGTGCAGGTGGGCCGCGACTCGTTCGTGTACCGGGTCGACGGCGAGGGCGTGGTGGAGCAGGTGCCGGTGCGCACCGGCCTGCGCCGCGAGGGGCTGGCCGAGATCGCCGAGGGCCTGGCCGCCGGCGACCGCATCGTGGTCGAGGGCACCGGCAAGCTGCGCCCGGGGGTGAAGGTGGTCGATGCCGCCGCGCCGGCCGCGGCCGAAGGCGGGGCCGCGGCCCCCGCCGGCCATGCCGCCGACGCCGGCGCGGGCGGCCAGGGCTGAGCCGATGAAGCTGTCCGACCTGTCGATCCGCCGCCCCGTCTTCGCGATGGTGGTGAGCCTGCTGCTGGTGGTGCTGGGCGGCATGTCGTTCATGCGCCTGACCCTGCGCGAGCTGCCCAACATCGACCCGCCGATCGTCTCGGTCGAGGTGCGCTATCCCGGCGCCTCGGCGGCGGTGGTCGAGACCCGCGTGACCCAGATCCTCGAGGACGGCCTGGCCGGCATCGAGGGCATCCGCACCATCCAGTCGCAGAGCCGCAACGGCCGCGCCGACGTCACCATCGAGTTCAACCTCAGCCGCGACATCGAGGCGGCGGCCAACGACGTGCGCGACCGCGTCAGCCGGGTCATGGACCGCCTGCCGGACGAGGCCGACCCGCCGGAGATCGCCAAGGTCGAGGCCGACGCCGACGTCATCATCTGGCTCAACATGCGCTCCACCGTGATGGACACGATGGAGCTGACCGACTACGCCGACCGCTACGTGGTCGACCGGCTCTCGGCGCTGGACGGCGTGGCCCGGGTGCAGCTGGGCGGCGCCCAGCGCTACGCCATGCGCATCTGGCTGGACCGCGATGCCATGGCCGCGCGCGGGATCACCGCCGGCGACGTCGAATCGGCGCTGCGCACGGAGAACGTGGAGCTGCCGGCCGGGCGCATCGAGTCGGCCACCCGCGACTTCACCCTGCGGGTGGAGCGCGGCTACCGGGCGCCGGAGCAGTTCGCGAACCTGCCGTTGCGCAAGGGCGCCGACGGCTACGTGGTGCGCCTGGGCGACGTGGCCCGGGTCGAACTGGGCCCGGAGGAGCGGCGCTCCTACCTGCGCAGCAACGGCGTGCCCAACGTCGGCCTGGGCATCGTCCGCACTTCCACTGCCAACGCCCTGGACGTGGCCCGCGCCGCGCGCGCCGAAGCGCAGGAGATCCAGAAGACGCTGCCGGAAGGCACGGACATCTTCGTGGCCTACGACAGCACCATCTTCATCGAGGCCTCGGTGGAGCGGGTGTACTGGACCCTGGCCGAGGCCATGGTCCTGGTGTTCGGGGTGATCTGGCTGTTCCTGGGCAGCCTGCGCGCGGCGCTGATCCCGGCGGTCACCGTGCCGGTGTGCCTGGTGACCGCATTCATTGCCCTGTATGCCTTCGGCTTCTCGATCAACCTGCTGACCCTGCTGGCGCTGGTGCTGTGCATCGGCCTGGTGGTGGACGACGCCATCGTGGTGCTGGAGAACGTGCAGCGCCGCGCCGACCTGGGCGAGCCGCCGCTGGTGGCCGCGCGCCGCGGCACCGCGCAGGTGGCGTTCGCGGTGATCGCCACCACCGCGGTGCTGGTGGCGGTGTTCCTGCCGGTGGGCTTCATGGAGGGCAACACCGGGCGCCTGTTCCGCGAGCTGTCGGTGGCGCTGGCGGCGGCGGTGGCGATCTCGGCCTTCGTCGCCCTGACCCTGACCCCGATGATGTGCTCCAAGCTGGTGCGCCCGCATGCGGCGCCGCGCGGGCTCAACGCCTGGACCCAGCGCGTGCTGGCCCGGGTCAGCGATGGCTACGGCCGCCAAGTCACGCGCCTGGTCGGGCTGCCGGGCCGGCGCCTGCTGGCGCTGCTGCTGCTGGCCATGGCCCTGTGCCTGGCGGCGGTGGCCGCGCTGGGCCTGCGCGTGCCCAGCGAGCTGGCGCCGGCCGAGGACCGCGGCCGCTTCTTCGTGATGGTCGACGGCCCCGAGGGCGCCGGCTTCGACTACACCGTCTCCCAGATCCAGCAGGTGGAGGAGATCATCCTGCGCCGGGTGGGCGGGGACCAGCCGGTGCAGCGCGCCAACTCGCGCGTGCCGCGCGGCTTCGGTGGCAGCGAGGAAATGCACACCGGCCAAGTGGTGGTGTTCCTGCAGGACTGGCGCCAGCGCAAGGCCAGCACCGACGAGGTGGTGGCGGAGCTGCGCCGCGAGCTGGGCACGCTGCCGGGGGTGCAGGTGCGCGCCAACGTGCCCGGTGGCCTGGTCAACACCCGCGGCCAGCGCTACCAGCTGGTGCTGGGCGGCCCCGACTACGCCGAGCTGGCGCAGTGGCGCGACCGCATCCTGCAGCGCATGGAGTCCAACCCCGGGATCCAGGACCCGGACTCGGACTACAAGGAAACCCGGCCGCAGATGCGGGTGGAGATCGACCGCAACCGCGCCGCCGACCTGGGCGTGTCGGTGCAGGAAATCGGCCGCACCCTGGAGACCATGATGGGCTCGCGCCAGGTGACCACCTTCGTGGACAACGGCGAGGAGTACGACGTCATGCTCCAGGCCGACCGCGACAAGCGCATGGACCCGGCCGACCTGGAGCGCACCTGGGTGCGCGCCGCCAGCGGCGAGCTGGTGCCGCTGTCCAACCTGGTCACCCTGCGCGAGGTGGCCGAGGCGGGCAGCCTCAACCGCTTCAACCGCCTGCGCGCGATCACCATCAGCGCCGGCCTGGCGCCGGGCTACAGCATGGGCGAGGCGCTGGAATGGACCCGCCAGGTCGCCGCCGAGGAACTGCCCGACTACGCCCAGATCGACTGGAAGGGCGAGTCGCGCGAGTACCAGGAGGCCGGCGGCGCGGTGCTGCTGACCTTCGCCATGGCCCTGCTGGTGGTGTACCTGGTGCTGGCGGCGCAGTTCGAGAGCTTCCTGCACCCGCTGGTGATCATGCTGACCGTGCCGCTGGCGGTGCTGGGCGCGCTCATCGGCCTGTGGGCCACCGGCGGCACGCTCAACCTGTTCAGCCAGATCGGCATCGTCATGCTGATCGGCCTGGCGGCCAAGAACGGCATCCTGATCGTGGAGTTCGCCAACCAGCTGCGCGACGAGGGCCGCTCCGTGGCCGCCGCGATCGCCGAGTCGGCGCGGGTGCGCCTGCGCCCGATCCTGATGACCTCGGTCGCCACCGTGGTCGGCGCGGTGCCGCTGGTGGTGGCCGGCGGCCCGGGTTCGGCCAGCCGCGCCACGATCGGCATCGTGATCATCTTCGGCGTGTCGTTCTCGACCCTGCTGTCGCTGTACGTGGTGCCCGCGTTCTACGCCCTGCTGGCGCCGTTCACCCGTTCGCCGGAGGCGCTGGCGCAGGAGCTGGAGCGGCTGGAAGCACGCACGCCGCCGGTGGGCGGCCACGGCTGAAACCCGGGAAAGGGGCCTTGCGGCACTTTTCCCGGATTGCCTGGACTGGTACACCTGCAACCTTTCACACGTCGCAGGTTGGATGTCCTGATGCGCAAGTTCCTCCGTCCCTTGTTGCTCTCCCCGTTGGCCCTGGCCTGCCTTGGCGCCCACGCCGCCGACGAGGTCCCGCTCACCCGCCTGCCCGACTGGGCGGTGCCGGCCCGTTACGCGATCGACCTGAAGGTCGACCCGCGCCAGCCGCGGTTCGAGGGCACGGCGCGGATCGAACTGGAGCTGCGCCAGGCCTCGGACCACGTGTGGCTGCATGGCAAGGAACTGCAGGTGGCATCGGCCACGGTGGTCACCGCCGACGGCCGCCGCATCCCGGCGCGCTGGAGCCAGGCCGACGAGCGCGCCGGGGTCGCCCGGGTGGACTTCGGCAGCGAGCTGCCGGCGCAGAAGCTGGCGCTGGAGTTCCGCTACACCGCGCCGTTCAACCAGCAGCTGGAAGGCCTGTACAAGGTCGGCTACCAGGGCGATGACTACGCCATCACCCAGATGGAGCCGATCAGCGCGCGCCTGGCGTTCCCGGCGTTCGACGAGCCGGCGTACAAGACCCCGTTCGAGCTGAGCCTGACCGTGCCCGAACAGGACGTGGCCCGCGCCAACACCGCCGAGGTCGCCACCGAACCGGCCGGCAAGGGCTGGAAGACCGTGCGCTTCGCCCCGACCCTGCCGCTGCCCACCTACCTGGTGGCCTTCGGCGTGGGCCCGTGGGACGTGGTCGAGGGCCCGCAAATCGCACCCAACCGCTGGCGCAAGGAGCCGGTGCCGCTGGCCGGCGTCGCCGCCAGGGGCCAGGGCGGGCGCATGCAGAAGGCGCTGGAGCAGTCGCCGGCGATGATCGAGTGGCTGGAGGAGTACTTCGACTACGGCTACCCGTTCGGCAAGCTCGACCTGGTCGCGGCCCCGGACTTCTCCGCCGGCGCGATGGAGAACCCGGGCTTCGTCACCTTCCGCGACTGGCTGCTGCTGCTGGACGACAACTCGCCCACGCGCAACGTCAAGGGCTCGTTCAACGTCACCGCGCACGAGCTGGCCCACCAGTGGACCGGCGACATCGTGACCATGGAGTGGTGGGACGACCTGTGGCTCAACGAGGCCTACGCCACCTGGCTGCAGCAGAAGATCACCATGGCCCTGCGCCCGGAATACGAGGCGCAGCTGGACCGGGTCTCCAGCGCGCAGCGCACGATGACCGCCGACAGCCTGGTCAGTGCCCGCCGTATCCGCCAGCCGATCACCGGCAACGGCGACATCGAGACCGCGTTCGACGGCATCACCTACCAGAAGGGCGCGGCGGTGCTGGCCATGTTCGAGGCCTTCGTCGGCGAGGACGTGTTCCGCCAGGCGATGCGCCAGTACATGCGCAAGCACGCCTTCGGCAACGCCACTGCGTTCGACCTGATCGACGAGATCGCCGCCGCCTCCGGCAAGGGCGAGGCGCTGAAGGCCTCGTTCCGCAGCTTCATCGAGCAGCCGGGCGTGCCGTACCTGTCCGGCGAGCTGGTCGACAAGGGCAGGGAATGGCGCTTCCGCGTGCAGCAGCAGCGCTACCTGCCGCTGGGTTCGGCCGGCGACGCCGCCCAGCAGTGGGGCGTGCCGGTGTGCGTGCGCTACGGGGTCAAGGGCGGTGACCGCACTGCTTGCGGGCTGGTCAGCGGACGCAGCGGCGAGATCGCGCTGCCCGGCGCCAGCGCGGACAGCTGGGTGATGCCCAACGCCGGCGCCACCGGCTACTACCGCTTCAGCCTGCCGCCGCAGCAGCTGGCGCGCCTGGCCGCGCAGGTGCCCAAGCTGGCCGATACCGAGCAGCTGGCCTACGCCGATGCGCTGGGCGCGGCCTTCGCCCGCGGCGACGCCGACGCGCACGACGTGCTGGAGGGCATGCGCCGCCTGGCCGGGGCCGCCTCGCCGGAGGTGGCCACCGCGCTGCTCCCGCGCTTCAACTGGATCTGGAGCAACCTGGCCAGCACCGACGCGCAGCGCCAGGTGCTGCGCCAGGCGGCCAGCGATGCGTTCCTGCCGCGCCTGCGCGCGCTGGGCTACGCGCGCAAGCCGGGTGAGTCGGCGCGCGACACCGAGCTGCGTCCGGCCCTGGTGCAGCTGCTGGGCGGGCAGCTGGAGATCCCCGAGGTGACCGCGGCCCTGCTGGAGCAGGCGGACAAGGTGCTGGGTGGCGGCAGCGGCGCCCTCGACTTCGCCGCCGCCGAGCCCGACCTGCTGGGCGAGGTGCTGGGCGCGGCGGTGCGCACCCGTGGCGAGCCGGTGGTGAGCCGGCTGATCGCCGAGCTGGCGGACAACGGCGATCCGGTGCAGCGCAACGCCATGCTGCATGCCCTGGCCGCCACCCGCGACCCGGCCCAGGTGGCGCGGGTGCGCGACCTGGCGCTGGATCCGGTGGTCAAGGTCGGCGAGATGTACTGGCTGGTCGGCGTCGGCGTGGACGATCCGCAGCTGCGCGAGGGCCTGTGGCCGTGGTTCACCGCCAACTTCGACCGCATCCTCGCGCGCACCGGCGTGTTCGCCGCCACCTACATGCCGGGCATGGCCGTGGCCGGGCAGTGCTCGGTCGAGGCGGCCGAGCGCCTGGAGGCGTTCTTCGGCCCGCGCCTGGCGGAACTGCCGGGGGCCGAGCGCGGCATGGCCCAGGCGGCCGAATCGCAGCGCCTGTGCGCCGCGCTCAAGGCCGCCCAGGACCCGGCGCGGATCCGCTGATGGCGGCCGCCGCGCGGCCGCATCGCCCCGCCCCGCAGGGGGCGCGGCGATGAGCGCGGCGCCTAGGCTGCGGGTGCAGGGGGACGGCTTCCTCCTGCGCCCGTGGTGCGCCGACGACCTGGAGGCGCTGCTGGAACACGCCGACGACGCCGCGGTGGTGCGCGGCCTCGGCGAGCGCTTCCCGCATCCGTACACGCGCGCCGACGGCGAGGCCTTCCTGGCCGGGCGCGTGGTCGACCTGGCCACGGCCTGGGCGATCGAACTGGAAGGCCGCGCCTGCGGCGGCCTCAGCCTGCTGCTGCAGGGCGGCGAACGCGCGCACGCGGCGCGGCTGGGCTACTGGCTCGGGCGCCGCCACTGGGGCCGCGGGCACATGACCCGGATCGTCGGCGCATTCCTGCAGGCGGCGGTGCCCGCGTACGGCCTGCAGCGGGTGGAGGCCTTCGTGCTGGAGGGCAACCCGGCCTCGGCGCGGGTGCTGGAGAAGAACGGCTTCCGCCACGAGGGCACCTGCCGCGCCGGGATCCGCAAGGGCGGCCGCTTCCACGACCTGCACTGGTATGCGCGGCTGTGGGGCGGGGCCGCGGGGCGCTGAGCCCGGGCCCTTCCAGCCCGCCCCCGGTGCATGCACCATGGGCCGATTCCGGTGGAGGGGAACGGCATGGCAGGGAGCGGCGGCGCGCGCCTGGAGAACCTCGATGCCCTGCGGGGCTTCGCCCTGTTCGGGCTGTTCATGGTGCACATGCCGGAACTGTTCGAGCTGTACTGGCTGGCGCCGGTGACCGACCCGTTCCAGCTGGCGGTGCACGACGCGGTGTGGCTGGTGTTCGCCGGCAAGGCCTTCGCCCTGATGGCGCTGTGCTTCGGCACCAGCTTCTTCATCCTGATGCAGGCCGGGGAACGCCGCGGCCGGGACTTCAGCCTCCGCTTCGCGTGGCGGCTGTTGCTGTTGGCCGCGATGGGCCTGCTGCACGGGCTGTGGTACCGCGGCGACATCCTCGAGGTGCTGGCGGTGATGGGCCTGTTCCTGCTGCCGTTCCACCGCGTCCGGTCCAACCGCGTGCTGCTGGCGCTGGCGGCGGTGCTGCTGCTGCAGCCGCTGATGCTGGTGCAGATCGCGGCCGGGCTGGCCGGCGCGGAATGGGCCAACCGCGCGCCGGCCTACTGGAGCGACGCGATCAATCCGCTGTACGCCAGCGGCAGCCTGTGGGACACGGTGCGGATCAACGTGGTGGAGGGACACGCCCAGAAATGGGCTTTCATGCACGGCTCCGGCCGGCTGAGCCAGATCCTGGGGTTGTCGCTGGCCGGCATGGTGCTGGGACGGATCGGCTTCTTCGCCCGGCCGCAGGCATTCGCGCGCCTGCGCATGGCCGGCCTGCTGCTGGCCCTGGCCGCGGCCGCGGTCCTGTACTTCGCCCGCGAACCGCTGGCGGCGCTGGTGCCGGCCAGCGATGCGATGTTCATGCCGCGCGCGCTGGCCGGCAGCCTGCTTGGCAGCCTGTTCGACCTGGCGGTGATGGCGGTGCTGCTGTTCGGCTTCCTGGTGCTGTACCACGGACCGGCGCAGCCGGTGCTGCGGTTGCTGGCGCCGGCCGGACGCATGACCCTGAGCCTGTACGTGGGCCAGTCGCTGCTGTTCGTGCCGGTGTTCTACGGCTACGGCCTGGGCCTGCACGCCAGCATGACCCAGCTGCAGGCCGTGCTCTGGGGCCTGGCCGCGTTCGCCGCGCAGCTGGCGTTCGCCCACCTGTGGTTCCGCCATTTCCTGTACGGACCGCTGGAATGGCTGTGGCGCGCGGGCACCTGGACCACCCTGCGGGTGCCGTTCCGCCGCGTGCAGGGCGCACCGGCCTGAGCGGCGCCTGTGCCGGAAGGCACTGCGTGGCGGGGCGGGTTGCGGTTATCTTTCCTTCACCTTGCGGCGCGCGCCGCCCCTTCCCCTTTCCGTTCCGACGGCCGGAGACCCTGACCCGTGGAAGCTTTTCTTGCCTGGATTAACGGCATCATCTGGAGCAATGCGCTGATCGCGCTGTGCCTGGGTGCCGGCCTGTGGTTCACCTTCCGCACCCGCGTGATGCAGGTGCGCGGATTCGCCGAGATGTGCCGGCTGACCGTCACCGGGCAGAAGTCCGACGCCGGCGTCTCCTCGTTCCAGGCCCTGGCCATCTCCATGGCCGGGCGCATGGGCATCGGCAACATCGCCGGCGTGGCCACCGCCATCGCCTACGGCGGCCCGGGCGCGGTGTTCTGGATGTGGGTGATGGGCTTCCTCGGCGCCTCGACCTCGTACGTCGAGTCCAGCCTGGCCCAGATCTACAAGGAAAAGGACGCCGAGGGCCGCTACCGCGGCGGCCCGGCGTACTACATCGAGAAGGCGATGGGCCTGAAGTGGTACGCGGTGGCGTTCGCCGTGGCCACCGTGGTCGCCACCGGCCTGCTGCTGCCGGGCGTGCAGGCCAACGCCATCGCCGACAGCGCCAGCAATGTGCTGTGCGGCGGCGGCGCGGCGTTCTGCGAGGCCAGCGGCGGCGCCAGCATGCTCAAGCTGTGGATCGGCCTGGGCGTGGCCACCCTGCTGGGCCTGATCATCTTCGGCGGCATCAAGCGCATCGCCGCCTTCGCCGAGCTGGTGGTGCCGTTCATGGCCCTGGCCTTCATCCTGATGGCGATCGTGGTGATGATCCTCAACGCGCACAAGGTGCCGGGCATGTTCGCCGACATCTTCTCCAGCGCGTTCGGCGCGCACGCGGCGTTCGGCGCGATCATCGGCCAGGCCATCGCCTGGGGCGTCAAGCGCGGCGTGTACGCCAACGAGGCCGGCCAGGGCACCGGCCCGCACGCGGCCGCGGCCGCCGAGGTCTCGCACCCGGCCAAGCAGGGCTACGTGCAGGCCTTCGCGATCTACTTCGACACCATGCTGGTGTGCACCTCCACCGCGTTCCTGCTGCTGTCCACCGGCATGTACAACACCTTCCGCGTGGTGATGGAGGACGGCAAGGAGACGCTGCAGGCCATCGTCAGCGGCGTGCCGGGCGTGGCACCCTCCGAGGGCGCGCAGTTCACCCAGGCGGCGGTGGAGTCGGTGCTGCCGGGCTGGGGCTCGGCGTTCGTGGCGCTGGCGCTGTTCTTCTTCGCCTTCACCACGATCATGGCCTATTACTACATGGCCGAGACCAACCTCACCTACCTGGCCGGCGTGCGCAAGACGCACCCGCTGGCGACCCTGCTGCTGCGCCTGGGCATCATTGCCATGGTGGTGTTCGGTGCCTACCACAACGCCGCCACCGCCTGGACCCTGGGCGACATCGGCGTGGGCCTGATGGCCTGGCTCAACATCATCGCCATCCTGATCCTGCAGAAGCCGGCGCTGCTGGCACTGCAGGACTACGAGCGGCAGAAGAAGCTTGGCGTCGAGCCCGTGTTCGACCCGGAGGCGCTGGGCATCCGCAATGCCGGCTTCTGGTCCAGGAAGGACTGATGGGCAATCCCTGGGACCGCGGCCCGCGCCCACCGCGCAAGGGGCCGCCGCGCCGCGAGGGCGATGCGCGGCCGGCGCCGGCCGGGCGCCCGGAGCGTGGCGCGGTTCCCGCCGCGGCGGGCTGGCCGCAGGCACGGGAGCCCGACGCGGCCGCGGCGCCGGCGCCGCGGCCGGCGCGCCGCGAGGAAGTACGGCTGTACGGGCTCAACGCGGTGCAGGCGGTGTTCGAACGCCGGCCGCAGGCGATCCGCAAGCTGTACCTGCTGCAGTCGCGGGTGCACGCGCTGCGCCCGCTGCTGGCCTGGTGCGTGCAGAACCGCGTCGGTTACCGCGTGGTCGAGGCGGAGGACCTGGACCGGCTGGCCGCCAGCTCCCACCACGAAGGCGTGGTCGCCGACGTGCTGCGCACCGCGCCGCTGGCGCTGGATGACTGGCTCGCCGCCCTGGCGCCCGGCGCCCCGGCGCTGGCGCTGTGGCTGGACGGGGTGGGCAATCCGCACAACTTCGGCGCGATCCTGCGCTCGGCCGCGCACTTCGGCGCGGCGGTGCTGCTGCCGGAGCGTTCGACCCTGGCCCTGTCCGGCGCCGCCGCGCGGGTGGCCGAGGGCGGTGCCGAGGCGGTGCCCCTGGTGCGCCTGCCGGACAACGATGCGGCGTTGGCGCGCCTGCATGCGGCCGGCTTCGCTTCGGCTGCCACCGTGGTGCGCGACGGCGAGGACCTGTTCGCGCTGCAGCCGCCGGCGCGCCTGGTCTACGTGATGGGCGCCGAGGGCGAGGGCATGGACCCGGGCCTGGCCGGTGCCTGCATGCACCGCGTGTCGATTCCCGGCACCGGTGCGGTGGAAAGCCTCAACGTCGCCGCGGCCACCGCGGTGTTCCTCGCGCACTGGGCCGCGACCCGGTGCTGAGCGCGCCCGGGATCGCCGCGCTTCAGTCGGACGCGGCGATCCGCAGCGGCACCGCCTGCAGGTGCAGCACCGCGCCGCCGCCGGCCGCCAGTTCCAGGCGGATGCGACGGTGGTCGGCATCGATGCGCCGTTGCTCGCGGACCACGTCGGTGGGCGTGGCGCCGTCGCGCCACAGGGTCAGGGTGTAGTCCGCCGCCGGCAGGAAGCCCAGGTCCAGCTCCATGCTGCGTGCCTGGTTGGTCATCGCGCCGATGTACCAGTCGCGGCCCGCGCGGCGCGCGGTCGCGATGTGGCTGCCGATCGCCCCGTCCAGCACCCGGGTTTCGTCCCAGCTGGCCGGCACGCGCGCGATGAATTCGGCGCCGGGGGCGTCGACGTACGCGTCCGGGCTGTCGGCGACCATCTGCAGCGGGCTGTCGTAGACCACGTACATCGCCAGCTGGTGCGCGCGCGTGCCCATCACCTGCGGCCCCTTGAACGAGATCCGGAACTGCTCCGGCGTGGCGTTGCGGAACCCGCCCGGGGTGTAGTCCATCGGCCCCAGCAGCATGCGGGTGAACGGCAGGGTCAGGTTGTGCTCCGGGGTGATGCGCCGGCTCCACTTGTTGTACTCGGCGCCGAGCACGCCTTCCTGGGTCAGGAACTGCGGCCAGGTGCGGTGCAGGCCGGTGGGGTGGTAGGCGCCGTGCAGGTTGAGCATCAGCCGGTGCCGGGCCGAGGCGCGCATCATCTCGTGGAAGAAGGCGACCATCTGCTGGTCGTCGCGCTCCATGAAGTCGACCTTGACGCCCTTGACGCCGAGCCTGGCGTAGTGCGCGAACACCTGGTCCAGGCGCGGCTGCAGCGACTTCCAGTGCGCCCACAGCCAGATGCCGACGCCGCGCTGGCGGGCGTAGCCGATCAGTCCCTCCAGGTCCAGGCCGGGCACCGGCCGGGTGATGTCGGCCCTGGGGTTGTACCGGCCGTCGCCGCTGCTGCCGACGTACCAGCCATCGTCGATCAGCATGTATTCCAGGCCCAGCGCCGCGGCGTGGTCGATGTAGCGGCGGATGGTGGCCGTGTTCATGCCCGGCTCCGGCACGTCCGGGGCCAGGCCGCCGGACCACCAGTCCCAGGCCGACTTGCCTGGGCGGATCCACGAGGTGTCGGCGATCGGCGTGGGCGGATTGAGCCGGGCCACCAGGTCCGACTCCACCAGTGCGCCGGGGCTGTCGCCCAGCATCAGCACCCGCCAGGGCGTGGGATGGCCGCCGGCGTCCACCTCGCCGCGCGGCAGCCGCACGGCCACGCCGGGTTCGTCCAGGCGCGGCGACAGCCTGGCCTCCACGCCCGGGCGGCCATCGCCGCGGCCGGCCAGGTACAGGCCGGCATAGCGGTCCAGGTCGGCCTCGGCGATGGCGAAGGTGGTGCTGCCCTCGCCGGTGGCGCACACCAGCGGCAGGCCAAGCAGGTGGTGGGGGCGGATGCGCGAGGCGGCGACCGGGTCGAACTCCCCTTCGTGGCTGGTGCCGAAGCGGCCGAGGTTGAGCGCGTGGCAGGCGAAGTCGCGCGGGAACAGGAAGCCGGTCAGTTCCCCGTCCACCACCAGGTCGCCGCGCGCCGGGCGCGGCAGGCGGTAGCGCAGGGCGACGCCGTCGTCATAGGCGCGCAGCACCAGGCCCAGGATGCGACCGTCCGTGGTGGCCAGTTCGACTTCCAGCTGGCGGTAATGGTCGCGTCCTTCGCGCGACTTGCCCGCCACCAGTTCGTAGGGCTCGTCGGCCTCGCTGGCGCGGCTGCCGGCCAGGCGCAGGCCCTGGGCGATGGGTTCGCCGCCGCCCAGGCGCACGCCCAGCGGCGAGGGCGCGATCACCGCCTGGCCGTCGCGCGCCACCGACCATAGCGGGGCGCCGTCGGCATCCAGCTCGAAAGTGACGCTGTTGCGGCCGTCGGGCGACTGCAGCTGCAGCGGCGCGGATGCCTGGGCGTGGGCCGCAGGCAGGCCCAGCAGGAGGACGAGTACGGTTCGCAGCATGGCTGGCATTCGGCGGCTCCCTTCCTGGTGCAGGGGAGCGTACCCGCTGCCGCGGCTGGCGTCCGGCATGGACCGGTGAGGATCCGGAATACCTGCGCACCCGGCGCGCAGGCATGGCCCGCCGGGGCGGACTGCCTCCGCGGCGGTGCGCCGCGGAGGCCTTGCGCGATCAGTTCGCCGGCCGCGGGGTGGCGCCCGGCTTGCTGCCGAAGTCGCCTTCGGCCTCGGCCGCCAGCCAGGCGAATACCGCCCAGGCGGCGACGTTCTGCTTCAGCGCCTCCGGGTCGATCTTGTCGAGGGTGTCGTCGGCGGTGTGATGCAGGTGGAAGTAGTCGCTGCCGTCCTGGGCCAGCCAGGCCCAGGTCACGCCCTTGGCCGACAGCGGGATGATGTCCGGGCCGGGACTGCCCTGGCCGGGCGCGTGCTCGATGCCCAGCGGCGCCAGCGCCTGTGCGATCTGGCGGGTGGCGGCCTGCGCGTACTCCGGCGCGCCGGTGTTGAAGGCGTAGATGCGGCCGGCGCCGAAGTCGCTCTCGGCGGCCAGCTGGTGCACCGCGATCTCGCCGGCATGCCTGTCCGCGTAGGCCCTGCCGCCGACCAGGCCCTGTTCCTCGTTGGCGTAGGCGACCACGCGGATGCTGCGCGCCGGGCGCCGCGGCATCTGCTTGATCAGGCGTGCGGCGGCCATGGTGATGCCGATGCCGGCGGCATCGTCCACCGCGCCGGTGCCCAGGTCCCAGGAATCCAGGTGCGCGCCCAGCAGCACCACTTCCCTGGGCTTGCTGCGGCCGGTGATCTCGCCGATCACGTTCTGCGAGGTGTATTCGCCGTCCCAGCCGCAATCCAGCGACAGCCGCACCTTGACCGGGCCGCGCGCGGCCAGGCGCGCCAGCTGGTCGGCGTCGGGGATGCTCAGCGCGGCCGAGGGCACCGGGGCAAGGCCCTCGTCGAAGTGGGTGATGCCGGTATGCGGCACGCGGTGGCTGTCGGTGCCGGCCGAGCGCATCAGGAAGCCGATCGCGCCCTTGCGGATCGCCAGCGACGGGCCGCGCGAACGGATCGCGCCGCCGGGGCCGTAGCCGCTGCCGTCGCGCGCGGCGGGCATCTGGTAGTCGACGAAGGCGATGCGCCCGGCCAGCGAGCCCTCCGGCGCCGCTTCCAGCGCCGCCAGGTCGGGGAAGCGCACGATCTCGGCCTCGACCGTGCCGCCCGGGCTGCCGCCCAGGGCGGTGACCGCCAGCGGCTGCGCGTTGGCGCCGACCACCGCGGCGCTTTCGCTGCGACGCTCCCACTTCGGGAAGGTCACCGGCTCGGTCCACACCTTGTCGAAGCCCAGCTCGCGGAACTTGGCCACCGCCCAGGCCACGGCGCGGGCGTCGGCCTCGCTGCCGGCGATGCGCGGGCCAATCTCGGTGGTCAGCGACTCGGTGACCTTCCAGGCGGTGTCGTCGGCCAGGGCCCGCTCGCGCAGGCTCGCGGCCTGTTCGAGGGCCCGGTCGGGGATGCGGGTTTCGGCGGCGACGGCCGCCAGCGGGACCAGCAGGGCGGCGGCAAGCAGGGCAAGGCGCATTGCGGCGAGGCTCCGGCGTTGGGAAAAGCCGAGCCTAGCAAGCCCCGCCGGGCCGCTCCCGTGCGCTTGGTCACGGGAGCGGCGGGTCCGCTCAGCGCTGTTGCAGCGAATCGCGGATCTGGCGCAGCAGCAGCACTTCCTCGCTCGGCTCCGGCGGCGCGGCCGCGGCTTCCTCTTCCTGCTTGCGGCGACGGGCCAGGCGGTTGACGCCCTTGACCAGCATGAAGATGGCGAAGGCCACGATCAGGAACTGGATGACGGTGTTGAGGAACTCGCCATAGCCGATCATCACCGCCGGGATCTCGCTGCCGTCGGCGGCCACGCGCGCCGGCGCGAGGGTCCAGGCCAGGTCGGAGAAGTCGACGTTGCCGATCAGCCAGCCCAGCGGCGGCATGATGATCTTGTCCACCAGCGCGGTGACGATCTTGCCGAAGGCGCCGCCGATCACCACGCCCACGGCGAGGTCGATGACGTTGCCACGCATGGCGAATTCCTTGAACTCGCTGATCATGCCCATCTCGTTCTCCTTCTCTGTCTACGGGTGCCCGCGGCACGGGCGCGAAGCGTAACCCGCGCCGGGCGCGGGCGGCGATCAGGCGGCGACGCGGCCGTGCAGGGTGGCGATGCCGTCCAGGCTGGCGGCGAAGGCGTCACCGGGCTGCAGCGCGGCCACTCCGGCCGGGGTGCCCATGAACACCAGGTCGCCGGCGCGCAAGGCATACAGCTTCGACAGCTCGTGCAGGATCTCCGGCACGTCCCAGATCAGGTCCGACAGCGGCGCGCGCTGGCGCACCTGGCCATTGACCTGCAGCTCCAGCACGCGCCCGTCCAGGGTTCCGGCTTCGGCCGCCGGCAGCAGTTCGCCCACCGGCGCGGAATGGTCGAAGCCCTTGGCGGTGTCCCAAGGCAGGCCCTTGGCCTTGGCCGCGGCCTGCAGGTCGCGGCGGGTCAGGTCCAGGCCGACGGTGTAACCGAACACCAGCGCCTGCGCCTGTTCCACCGGCAGCACCCCGGCCGGGGCGTCGCGGCCGATCGCCACCACCAGCTCGACCTCGTGGTGCAGGTCGGCGGTGGCCGGCGGGTAGGGCACCACGCCGTCGGTGACCACCGCATCGGCCGGCTTCATGAAGAACACCGGGGTGCCGCGCTCGGCCTTGCTGCCCGGCACCGCGGCGCCCATCTCGCGGGCGTGGTCGGCGAAGTTGCGGCCCACGCAATAGATCCGGCGTACCGGGAAGCGGCCGCCGCCGCGCACGGCCAGGCGCGGCACGGGGGGCGCGGGGATGACGTCTTGGTTATCGGCGCTCATGGGCGGCCCGCTGGCTGGAGGGCCGCACAGTCTAGCCGGGGCGGCAGGCCCGGGTCAGCGGGGCAGGGCCTGGCGGCGCAGCACGCGGTACTCGCCGTCCATCACCGGGCGTGCGCCCGGGCGCGCGCTGCCGCGCCCGCGCAGCAGCTTCCAGGCCAGGCCGGCGGCCAGCATGGCCGCACCCACGAACACGCTGAAGAACACCAGCAGCGCCAGCAGGGCCACGCCGACCACGCCCAGGGCCACGCGCAGCAGCGGGTGCCGCGGCTTGCGGGGCTGGAACAGGTCGCGCAGGCGCGCACTGTCGAAGCGGAAGGAGCGTTGGTGCATTTCGGTGCCGTGCCAGAATGGCGGTGGCCGGCAGTATCGGCGCGATGCCCACGCGAGGTGTGATGAATCCGTTAAACCAGGAACCCCTGCTCAGCCTGGACGCCCTGCCCGACGGCGCCCTGGCCGAGGCCCAGGCCGTGATCGACGGCGAGTCCGAGTCGCTGGTGGTGTACCGCAGCGGCGAGGCCGTGCGCGCCTGGCTCAACGTCTGCCCGCATGCCGGCCGGCGCCTGGACTGGGCCCCCGGACAGTTCCTGAAGAGCCGCGAGGGCCAGCTGGTGTGCGCCGCGCATGGCGCCGCGTTCGAGCTGGAGCAGGGTGGCTGCGTGGCCGGGCCGTGCCGCGGCGACCGCCTGCGGCCGGTGGCGGTGGAAGTGCGCGACGGCCAGGTGTGGCTGGCCTGAACCGGCTCAGCGGCCCCAGAACATCAGGTTGACCACGGTCACCGCGATCGCCGAGTACAGCAGCGACAACGGTCCGCCCACGCGCCACAGCTGGCGCGAGGTGTAGCCGGCCGGGCCGGTGATCATCGAGATCACCGGGTTGGAGGCGGTCATGAAGTTGTTGGAGGCCGACAGCGCGGTGACCAGGGCGAACGCGGTCGGGTCGCCGCCCACCGCCAGCGCCAGGTTGATCGCGATCGGCACCATCACGATGGTCGCGCCGACGTGGCTGATCACCAGCGAGAAGCCGGTGGTCAGCAGCGCCACCACGATCTGCAGCACCCAGGGCGGGGTGCCCTCCGGCAGCCGGTCCAGGGTGTTGCCCGCCACCCACGCCGCCGCGCCGCTGCTGTCCATGGCCCAGCCCAGCGGGATCAGGCAGGCGGTGAGGAACACGGTCTTCCAGTTGATGGCGGCGTAGGCCTCGTCCATCTTCAGCACGCCGGCCAGCAGCATGCCGGCCACGCCGGTCATCAGGATCAGCGACACCGGCAGGCGCGCGAACAGCGCCACCAGGATGGTGAAGGCGAAGATCGCCATGGCGATCTTGAACTTGTGCGGGCGCTGTTCGCCCTTGGGGTAGTCGGTGACCACGGCGAAGTCGCGGCTGCGCGCGGCCTGGGCCAGGTCCTGCCAGAAGCTGTGGAACACCAGCATGTCGCCGGCGCGCAGCGGCAGCGAGCGCACGTCCTCGCGGATCACCTGCTTGTCGCGGTTGATCGCCAGCAGGCTGATGCCCAGGCGCTGGCGCAGGCGCATCTCGCGCGCGGTCTTGCCGATGAAGGTCGAGGTCGGCGGCACCACCGCCTCGGAGATGCCGGCGCGCGCCGGGTTGAACAGGTCGCCGAGGTTGCGCAGGCGCGAGGACATGCGCAGGAAATGGTTCTGGGCGAAGTCGGCCACCTGCTGGCGGCGGCCCATCACCCCCAGCACGCTGCCGACCCAGATGCGCATGTCCGCCGGCGGCGCCAGGCGGGTGTCGTTGCCGGTCTTCAGCGCCAGCAGCACCGGCGCGTCGTGCAGGTTCTCGGCCTCGCCCAGGGTCATGCCCACCAGCGGGCTGTCGGCGGTCACCGCCAGTTCGTAGACGTCGCCGTCCAGGCCGTAGGTGCGGGCGAAGTAGCCCTCGGTGCTGGAGGGCGTGGCGTTCTCGCCGCCGGTTTCCTCCTCGGCCAGCTTGCGGTTGCCGTAGAAGCGGAAGTACAGCAGCGAGCCCACCAGCAGGGCCAGGCCCACCGGCGCCGGGGCGAACATCGACAGCGGTTCCAGCGTGGCCATGCCCGAGGGCAGGTTGTTGTTGGCCGAGACCAGCAGGTCGTTGAGCAGGATCAGCGGCGAGTTGCCGACCATGGTCAGCGCCGCGCCCATCACGATCGCCGCGGCGAGCGGCAGCAGCAGCCGCGACAGCGCCATCCCGGTGCGGGTGGACAGGCGCGAGGCCACCGGCAGGTACAGCGCCATCACCGACGGGTTCTGCATGAACGAGGAATTGAGGCCGGCGATGGCGGTGGTCATCAGCATCAGCCGCTGCTCGATGCCGTGGCCGCGCCGCAGCAGCCAGCCGGCCAGGCGGTTGAGCGCGCCGGTGCGGTCCAGGCCCGCGCCCAGCACCATCGTGGCCATGATGCTGATCACCGCGTTGCCGGAGAAGCCGCTGAAGATCTCCTCCGGCGCCACCAGGCCGGTCACGCCCAGCACCACCAGCACCACCAGCGCGACCAGGTCGGCGCGGATCCGGTCGAACACGAACATCGCCATGGTGAAGGCCACCAGGCCCAGCACCAGGCGCATGTCGTTGGTCAGGGTCAGGCCGGATTCCATGGCGTCCCCGTGCTCAGCGCCGGCCCGTGGCGGGACGGCGGCCGTGGCCGCATGCCAGGTGCACGACGGCGGCCACGGCCAGGTGCCTCATCCTGCGACGGGCTCCGGCGAGGGGGCGTCGGTGCGGTCGTACAGCAGGTCCCACACGCCGTGGCCCAGCTTCAGGCCGCGGCGCTCGAAGTGGGTCTGCGGCCGCCATTCCGGGCGCGGCACGTGGCCGCGCGGGCCGGCGCGGTTGGCCAGCCCGGGGGTCGCCTCGAGCACGTCCCACATGTGCTCGGCGTAAGGCTCCCAGTCGGTGGCCAGGTGCAGGCGGCCGCCGATGCGCAGCTTGCGCACCAGCAGCGCGGCGAACTCCGGCTGCACCAGGCGGCGCTTGTTGTGCCGCTTCTTGTGCCACGGATCGGGGAAGTAGATCCGGATCTCGTCCAGGGCGCCGTCGGCGACCTCGTTGCGCAGCACCTCCACCGCGTCGTGGTGGTAGACCTTGACGTGGTCGCTGCCGTCGGCGGCCAGGGCGTTGAGCAGGCGGCCCACGCCGGGGGCGTGCACCTCCAGGCCGATGTAGTCGCGCGAAGGGTCCTGCTGCGCGGCGAAGCGCAGCGCCTCGCCGTTGCCGAAGCCGATCTCCATCACCTTCGGCGCGGCGCGGCCGAACAGGGCGTCGTAGTCGCGCACCTGGCCGGTGTAGTCGATGCCGAAGCGCGGCCAGGCCTCGTCGAACGCGCGTTGCTGCGCCGGCGTGAACCGGCCCTGGCGCAGGACGAAGCTGCGGATCTCGCGCCGGCCCTCGCTGGCGGTGTAGGGCTTGGGCGGGGCCTTGGCGCCCTCGCTGGTGAACGGGTCGGTCATCGTCAGCCGATCAGTCCGTCCACGGGGGAGGAAGCGCTGGCGTAGCGCTTGCGCGGGATGCGCCCGGCCAGGAAGGCCTCGCGCCCGGCCTGCACCGCCTTGCGCATGGCGCTGGCCATCAGCACCGGGTCCTTGGCCCCGGCGATGGCGGTGTTCATCAGCACGCCGTCGCAGCCCAGCTCCATGGCGATGGCCGCGTCCGAGGCGGTGCCCACGCCGGCGTCGACCAGCACCGGCACCTTGGCGTTCTCGATGATCTCCAGCAGGGTGTAGCGGTTCTGTATGCCCAGGCCCGAGCCGATCGGCGCGGCCAGCGGCATCACCGCCACGCAGCCGATCTGCTCCAGCTGGCGGGCCAGGATCGGGTCGTCGGAGGTGTAGACCATCACGTCGAAGCCGTCGGCCACCAGCAGCTCGGCCGCCTTGAGGGTCTGCACCACGTCCGGGTATAGGGTCTTCTGGTCGCCCAGCACCTCGAGCTTGACCAGGTTGTGGCCGTCCAGCAGCTCGCGCGCCAGCCGGCAGGTGCGCACCGCGTCCTCGGCGGTGTAGCAACCGGCGGTGTTGGGCAGGATCGTGTACTTCTCCGGCGGCAGCACGTCGAGCAGGTTGGGCTCGCCCGGGTTCTGGCCGATGTTGGTGCGGCGGATGGCGACGGTGACGATCTGTGCGCCGGCGGCCTCGGTGGCGCGGCGGGTCTCGTCCAGGTCCTTGAACTTGCCGGTGCCGGTCAGCAGGCGCGAATGGAAGGTCCGGCCGGCGATGACCAGCGGATCGGAAGCGGGAACGTTGTTCATCGGCCGATTATGGCCCGCGGCGCGTGCAGGCGGAACCGGCGCGGCGCTTCCTGCTCAGCCGCCGCCCAGGGCATGGACCACTTCGACCCGGTCGCCCTCGGCCAGCACGTGGGTGGCATGGCTGCCGCGCGGCACGATTTCCCCGTTGACCTCGACCGCGACCCGGCGCCCGGCCAGGCCCTCGGCTTCCAGCAGCGATGCGATGGTGGTTGCGGCCGCGAGGCTGCGCGGCTCTCCGTTCAGCACGATGTCCATGGCCGCGATTGTCGCATCCCGCGGCGCCTGCCGCAGCGCAGCGTGGAGCCGGCGCGCGCATCGCCGATCATTGCGGCAACCGTTTCGGTTCCAACCAACCATCGCCGGCCCGCCGATGCCCGGCACCACAGGAGTTCCGCATGTCCCAGTTCCGTCCCCTGCGCAAGCTGCTGCCGCTGGCCCTGGCCCTGGCGGCCGCCCCGGCGATGGCCGGGGAATACAGCCGCACCGTGTTCTTCGGCGACAGCCTGACCGACTCCGGCCACTTCCGCGGCCTGGTCCCGCCGGAGGCGCGGGCGTTCGCCGGCAAGTTCACCACCAACCCGGCCCTGGTCTGGTCCGAGCAGCTGGCCCAGCACTACGGCACCAACGCCAGCCCGGCGGTGGACGGCGGCGACAACTACGCCCAGGGTGGCTCGCGGGCCGCTGTTCCCAACGCCCCGGCCGACAGCACCCTCAGCCAGGTCCAGGCCTACCTGGGCGCCAATGGCGGCCGCGCCGATGGCTCGGCGCTGTACACGGTGTGGACCGGCGCCAACGACATCTTCGCCATCAGCGACGGCGCCCCGGTCGATGCCACCATCGCCGCCGCGGTGGGCGGCACCGTGCAGGCGGTGGGCGCGCTGGACGCGGCCGGTGCCCGCTACATCCTGGTCCCGAACCTGCCCGACATCGGCATCACCCCCAGCGCCATCGCCGCCGGCCCCGTGGCCCAGGCCACGCTCACCGCGCTGTCGGCCGGCTACAACGAGGCGCTGTACGGCGCCCTGGGCCAGGCCGGCTACAAGGTGATCCCGCTGGATACCTTCAACCTGCTGCGGGAGATCGCCGCCAGCCCCGCGACCTACGGGCTGGCGAACGTCACCGGCGTGGCCTGCCTGCCGCCGGGCAGCAGCTCGCTGGCCTGCAACCCGACCAGCTACGCCAGCCCGGACGCCGGCACCACCTACCTGTTCGCCGACGGCGTGCATCCCACCGGCGCGGCCCACGCGATGCTGGCCGACTACGCCGTCTCGGTGCTGGAAGGCCCGCGCCTGGCGGCGATCCTGCCGCACGCGGCGACGGTGACCGGGCGCAGCCGCGCCGACCAGGTGGCCCTGCACGTGGACGGCCGCCCGGCCACGGCCGGGGTGCGCTGGTGGGGCGGCCTGCGCGCCGACCACCAGCGCTACGACCACGGCAAGCTGTACGACGGCATGGCCCCGGCGGCGCTGTTCGGGGTGGACTGGTCCAACGGCAACGGCCTGGTCGCCGGCGGCTTCGCCGGCTACGGGCGCATGGACGCCGACTTCGGCCGCAACCGCGGCGGTTTCACCCAGGACGAGACCACCCTCGGCGGCTTCGTCGGCTGGTACGGCCAGCGCGCCTGGGTGAACGCGCAGGCCAGCTACACCTACCTGGACCTGGACGTGGACCGCGACGTGCGCATCGGCCCGGCGCTGCGCCGCCACTCCGGCTCGACCGAGGGCCATGCCAGTGCCGTGGGCGTGTCCGGCGGCTTCCAGTTCGGCGAGGGCGCGCTGCGCCACGGCCCGGTGGCCTCGCTGCTGTGGCAGAAGATCGACCTGGACGGCTGGACCGAGGGCAACACCTCCTCCAGCGCCCTGGTCCTGCCGGACCAGTCGCGCGACTCGCTGGTCGGCAGCCTGGGCTGGCAGCTGAGCTACGACACCGGCGACTTCACCCCGTACCTGCGCGCGACCTGGGACCGCGAGTTCGAGGACGCGCCGGCGCGGGCCACCGCGCGGCTGCAGACCATGCCGGGCGTGGAGTTCGCAGTGCCGGGCCTGGACATCGACGACAGCTACGGCACGGTGGTGCTGGGCGCGCGCTTCAACCTGTTCGGGCTGAAGGCCGACCTCGGCGCGCGCGGCACCCTGGACCGCGCCGGCGGCACCGACGCCGGCCTGTTCCTGGGCCTGGCCGGCGGCTTCTGAGCCGGCGCCGTGGCGGGCACGGGCGTTGCGCCCGTGCCCCGCGGCCGCATAGACTTCCGGCCGTGCGGGAGTAGTTCAATGGTAGAACTGCAGCTTCCCAAGCTGCTAACGCGGGTTCGATTCCCGTCTCCCGCTCCATATCCCGCAAGACGCCGCGCGAGCCGCGGCGTCTTGCGTTTCCGGGCCATGCACGCGGACCGCGCGAGATCGAGATGAAGCTGGCGATCCTTTCCCGCAACGGCTCGCTGTACTCGACCCGGCGCCTGGTCGAGGCCGCGCGCGGCCGCGGCCACAGCGTGCGCGTGCTGGACCCGCTGCGCTGCTACATGCGCATCGCCCCGGGCGACTTCGCCATGCGCTACAAGGGCAAGCCGGTGTCCGGCTACGATGCGGTGATCCCGCGCATCGGCACTTCGGTCACCCGCTACGCCACCGCGGTGCTGCGCCAGTTCGAGCTGATGGGCAGCTGGACCCCCAATCCCTCCGACGCGATCCTGCGCGCGCGCGACAAGCTGCGCGCGCACCAGTTGCTGGCCGCGCAGGGCATCGGCCTGCCGACCACGGTGTTCGGCGACAACCCCGACGACACCGACGACCTGCTCTCGCTGCTGGGCCCGCCGCCGCACGTGGTCAAGCTCAACGAGGGCGCCCAGGGCGCGGGGGTGGTGCTGACCGAGAAGGCCTCGGCCTCGCGCGCCACGGTCGAGGCCCTGCGCGGGCTGTACGCCAACTTCCTGGTGCAGGAGTTCGTGGCCGAGGCCGCGGGCGCCGACCTGCGCTGCTTCGTGGTCGGCGACCGCGTGGTGGCGGCGATGCGCCGCCAGGCGGCCGAGGGCGAGTTCCGCTCCAACCTGCACCGCGGCGGCCAGGCCAGCCCGGCCGAGGCCAGCGCCCGCGAGCAGGAGGTGGCGGTGCGCTCGGCCCGGGCCCTGGGCCTGGAGGTGGCGGGGGTGGACCTGGTCGCTTCCAGCCGCGGCCCGCTGGTGCTGGAGGTCAATTCGACCCCGGGCCTGGAGGGCATCGAGAGCGCCTGCGGGGTGGACGTGGCCGGGGCCATCATCGACCACGTCGCCCAACGCGTGAGTCTTTTGGATCAATAACTTATGCAAGACCCGGGCGGCGGCCAGGGGGCTTTAACACCCCTTTAATCGCCCCGTCCGTAGTCTCGCCCGGACCGCAGGCTCCATCGTCCCCGGCGGGTTTCCGCCCGCCGGTGTCCAGGGACTACGGTAATCGGGGCACTACTTCGGCCCAGGCGGTCAGGCCTGGGCCTTTTTGTAGGTCCGGGGCCCGGATTGCCGCCCCGCTCGGCGCAGGGGCAGAATCGGACGGCGCGGAACCCCGCCTGCCCACCGCGCAAGCGGACCTTCCCGACCGGAGCACCCTGATGCGCAAGCCGCTGCCGCTTCCACCGACCGCCATGGGGCCCGCCGCCGGGCCGGTGGCCTGGACGGCGCGTTCCGCCCCGGCCCGCGTAAACGCCATGCTCACCGGCAAACGCGAGGATGGTCGCCTGGCGTGCCGCCGCCTCCCGGCCGGCCGCTGGCGCGCCGCCAACCGCGTGGCCGCGGCCGCGCGGCCGCGCGCGCAGAACCCGATGCGCTCCCGCCCGACCATGGCGCGAGCCGCCCAGCCAACGACAGGATCCTAAGTGCGCATACTCGTCATCGAAGACAACAGCGACATCGCCGCCAACCTCGGCGACTACCTCGAGGACCGCGGCCACACCGTGGATTTCGCCGCCGACGGCGTGACCGGCCTGCACCTGGCCGTGGTCCACGACTTCGACGCCATCGTGCTCGACCTGAACCTGCCGGGCATGGACGGCATCGAGGTCTGCCGCAAGCTGCGCAACGAGGCGCGCAAGCAGACCCCGGTGCTGATGCTGACCGCCCGCGACAGCCTGGAGAACAAGCTCGCCGGGTTCGATTCCGGAGCGGACGACTACCTGATCAAGCCGTTCGCGCTGCAGGAGGTGGAGGTGCGGCTCAACGCCCTGGCCCGGCGCGGCAAGGGCGTGCAGACCCGGATCCTCAACGTCGGCGACCTGGAGTACAACCTGGACACCCTGGAGGTGCGGCGCGAGGGCCGGCTGCTGCAGCTCAACCCCACCGCGCTGAAGATCCTGCAGGCGCTGATGGAGGCCTCGCCGGCGGTGGTCACGCGCCAGGAGCTGGAAACGCGCGTCTGGGGCGAGGAACTGCCCGATTCCGATTCCCTGCGGGTCCACATCCACGGGTTGAGGGCGGTGGTGGACAAGCCCTTCGCCACCCCCTACATCCAGACCCGCCATGGCATCGGTTACCGCATCGCAGCCCCCGAAGGTGGCAACTGAGCAGGCGCCGGCGGAACGGCCGCCCGGCCGCCGCCGGCCGCGCCGCTTCCGCAGGCGGCTGCGCACCCGCATCATCCTCTCGTTCCTGCTGCTGGGCACCGGCCTGACGGCACTGTTCGCGTTCCTCACCGACTACGCGCGCCAGCGCGTGGAGAGCCAGCTGGTCGAGGACGTGATGAACCGCAACATCAACGAGTACGCGCGCCGGTTCTACATCGACCCGACCCGCAACCCGGACCTGCCGGTTCAGCAGATGTACGGGCGGGTGGTGCGGCGCCCGGACTTCGAGCAGCTGCGCCGCGACGAGCCGGACTGGTACGAGCTGCCGGACGGGATCCACAACATCGTCGGCCGCGACGAGGACGGCGAGCCGTTCGCGTACAAGCTGGCGGTGCGCAAGACCCCTGACGAGTGGTTCTTCCTGGCCTACGACATGACCCAGGCGCTGCGCGGCGAGGCCCAGCTCAAGCGCGCGCTGTTCGCCTCGCTGGTGCTGTTCAGCGCGCTGTCGTGGCTGATCGGCTGGTGGTCGGCGTCGCGGGTGATGCGCCCGGTGACCGAGCTGGCCGCGCGCCTGCGCGCCTACCGCGGCAGCAGCCAGCCGAAGAAGCTGGCGCCGCACTTCCCCGAGGACGAGGTCGGCCAGCTGGCCGAGGCGCTGGACGACTACGCCACCCGGCTGACCGAGGTGGTGCAGCGCGACCGCGAGTTCAACGCCGACGTCAGCCACGAGCTGCGCACCCCGCTGGCGGTGATCAAGGGTGCGGTGGAACTGCTGCTGTCGCGCCCGGACCTGGACGAGCGCACCCGCGCCCGGCTGCTGCGCATCCAGCGCGCCGAGCAGCAGTGCAGCGACCTGATCGGCTCGCTGCTGCTGCTGTCGCGCAACGAGCGTGGCCAGGGCCGCAGCGACGTGGCCGTGGTCGCCGAGCAGCTGCTGGAATCGCACCGCGCGCAGCTGGGCGGCAAGTCGCTGGAGCTGCGCCTGGAAGGGCGTGAGGGCGAGCTGGTGGTGGAGGCGCCGGAGGCGGCGCTGTCGGTGGCGCTGGGCAACCTGATCGGCAACGCGGTCAAGTACACGCCTTCCGGCGAGGTGCGGGTGCGGCTGCTGCCGGGCGCGGTGCAGGTGGTCGACACCGGGCCCGGGCTCAGCAGTGAGGATGCGGCCGGCCTGTTCCGCCGCGGCTACCGCGGCACCCACGCCGGGCATTCGCAGGGCGCGGGCATCGGCCTGTCGATCGTCAGCCGGCTGTGCGAGCTGTACGGCTGGGAGGTCAGCGTCAGGCCGCGCGAGGACGGCCAGCACGGCGTGGTCGCGACCCTGGCCTTCGGCGGCCACGGCGCGGCCGCGGTGCGCGCCGGCTAGAGCTTCAGCCACAGGCAGCCGAAGCGGCGCTGCAGGCCGAACACGGTCCGCGCCGGCGTCGCCGTGCCCGGCAAGGCCTGCTCCACGCGCAGGCCCACCGTGCGCGGCGGGGGCGGCGCCGGGGGCGGCGCCGGTGGCGGCGCGGCGGTGGAGGCCAGCAGTACCGGCTCTGCCGCTGCCTGCGCCAGTGCTTCATCCGCACTGCCGCGCGCGCTGCCCGTGCCGCCGCCGTCCATGCGCATCCAGTCCGGCAGCCAGCGTGCGGCTTCCGGCGGCGCCGATCCGGACATGCCCGCAAGCTCCGGCACCGGCTCCCGTTCCGGTTCCGCCACCGCCGGCGGCGGCTCGCTGGCCGGCGCCGCGGACAGCACCGGGACGATGCCGAGCACCGGCCGCGCCGCGATCCGTTCCAGCCGGTCCAGCACCCGTGCGGCCGCGCGCCCGGAGACGCCGACCCAGTCGTACAGGCTCGAGAGACGGTTGCCGTCGCGGGTGGCGAGGGCGCGGTTGAGCCGCCCGGCCAGCTGCGACGGGGTGCGCGGGCAGCCGCCGGGGGCCGGAGTCTGCCCCGCGCCGCCGGCGGGGCCGCCGGCCGGCGCATCCGGCGTGGACGGGGCCGGCGCCAGGAATTCTTCCGGCGCGGTCGGCACCGCACCCAGCTCGCTGCAGCGGCGGTCGGTGAACACGCTGCGTCCGGCCGGGTCGACGCAGCGCTTGATGCTGTCCTGCGCGAGTGCGGGTGCCGCCGCGGCGGCCAGCGCGGCAAGGGCAAGGCGGGGCAGGGGCGGCAGCCGGCAGGACATGCGCCCGAGCCTAGCGACGCCCCCCGTGCACGGGAGGCGAACGCCGGGTCAGGCCAGCCGCTGCAGCACGGTTTCGGTCGGCCGGGCCAGGTTGAGGGTGTAGAAGTGCAGGGCCGGAGCGCCGCCCGCGACCAGCCGCCGGCACAGGTCGGCGACCACGTCGGCCCCGAACTCGCGCACCGCCGCCAGGTCGTCGCCATAGGCCTCCATGCGCCGGGCGATCCAGCGCGGGATCTCCGCGCCGCAGGCCTCGGAGAAGCGCTTGAGCTGGGTGAAGTTCGAGATCGGCATGATCCCGGGCACGATCGGCACCTCCACGCCCAGTCGGCGCGCGTCGTCGACGAAGCGGAAGTAGGCGTCGGCGTTGTAGAAGTACTGGGTGATCGCGGCGTCGGCGCCGGCCTCGACCTTGGCCTTGAAGTGGCGCAGGTCGGCCAGCGCGTCCTCGGCCTGGGGATGGGTTTCCGGGTAGGCCGCCACCTCGATGCGGAAGTGGTCGCCGTGCTCGGCGCGGATCAGCTGCACCAGCTCGGCGGCGTAGCGCAGGTCGCCGGGATGGCCCATGCCCGATGGCAGGTCGCCGCGCAGGGCGACGACGCGGCGGCAGCCGAGCTCGCGGTAGCGCCGCAGCAGTTCGCGGATCTCCTCGCGGCTGCCGCCCACGCAGGACAGGTGCGGCGCAACCTCGAACCCATGGTGCTGGTTGAGGTGGCGCACGGTGTCGGCGGTGTAGCTGAGGGTGGAGCCACCGGCGCCGAAGGTGCAGGAGACGTATTCGGGGCCCCAGGCCGCCAGGCGGCTGGCGGCGCGGTCCAGCTGCGCGCGCTGCTCGTCGGTCTTGGGCGGATAGAACTCGAAGCTGATCGGCGTCATCGCGGCATTTCCCGAGGGGCGCCGCAATCATATCTCTTTATCGCGATGGATGGGTAGAAGCCGTGATTGGTGATTGGTGATTGGTGATTGGTGATTGGTGATTGGTGATTCGTGATTCGTGATTGGAGGGCCGGGACCCCGGGGTTGGGGCGCAGGGGGATGCCTTGCTTTTTCGAATCACGAATGACGAATCACGAATCACGGCCCAAAATGGGCCATGCGCATCGTAATGACCCCCTTCGCCCGCACCCGCCTGTTCCCGCGCCAGCCGCGGGGCAACACCATCCGCGACTGCAGCGCCGAGGAGTTCGAGCGCTACCTCAACGAGCATCCGCCGCTGAAGGTGCTCGACGGCTACGCGCCGTTCTGCAAGCTGCACGTGCACCGCAACTGGACCAGCACCCGCTGCCTGACGGTGCCGATCACCGATGCCAACCGGCACCTGCTGCGCTCGGCCTACGAGGCGCGCACCCGCGAGGAGCTGCCGGTGCTGGTGCGGTGGTTCGAGGGGGTGGAGCCGCCGGTGGCCAACTACCTGATCCCGATCCTGTACAGCGCCGAGCAACTGGCGAAGGAAGGCAGCCCGATCGACGGCGACTGGGGCATCGTCGGCTGCCTGTACACCATGGAGCCGGAGGAAATCCCGATGGCGCCCATCACCATGATGCGCAACGCGCTGGGCGTGGAGGAGGGCGGCTCGGGCGTGCCGCTGGACCGCGAGGCCTACCGCCGCAGCGTGGAGTTCTGGGAAAACAACGCCAACTGGCGGCCCTGAACCGCCGCCGCCGCGGTCCGTGGCCCGGCCGGGCTTCAGGACCGGGCGGTCGCGGCCGATCTAGAGGTGCCAGCCCCGCGCGGGGGATGGTCCGGCGCGCCCGCTGCCGGCGCGAACCTGCCACTGCCGATCCGAGCGCATGAGTATCTTCCCGATCGTCATGATGACCGTCCTGGCCATCTGGGCCGCCTGCGCCACGGCGCTGGCGGTCATCGGCGCGCGCCGGCTGCGGCGCGAGCGCAGCGCGCACGGCCAGGCCCAGGACCGCATCGCCCGCTACCGCGCCGCGCTGCGCCGGACCGAGGAGAAGGCGCAGTCGCTGGCGCTGCAGCTGGAGGCCCTCCAGCGCGAGCACGCGGCCCTGCGCCGCGAGCTGGAGGAAAGCGAGGCCGAGCCGGAGGAACGGCCGGTGCCGACGGTGATGATCGACTGCCTGGACATCTCCGGCGAGATCGGCACCCTGTTCGAGCACGTGGCCCGGGTCGCGACCGCGATCCGCGACTACAGCGCCTACACCCGCGGCCACTACGGGCCGGAGCACAGCAAGGCGCGCTACGACCTGCTGTGGCTGTCCGACTGCCTGCACACCTTCGACCGGGTCGGCAAGGCCCTGGCCGCCGGCAGCCAGCGCTCGCTGTCGGCCGCCTGCCAGGAGCTGCTGCAGATGTACGACACCTACCTCACCGACAGCTCCGGCTACGACAGCCGCGACACCTTCCGCCGCCTGTCCGACCGGGTGCCGCTGACCGGCGTTTCCGAGGCGATCCGCTCGATCGTGATGAAGACGACGGCCACGCCGGAGGAGATCGCCGCCGCCCAGCGCATGGTCTGAGCCGCGCGCAAACGGAAACGGGCGCCTCGCGGCGCCCGTTCCGTGTTCCGTCCCGGGGGACAGGTCAGTAGCGGTAGTGCTCCGGCTTGAACGGGCCGTCGACCGGCACGCCCAGGTAGTCGGCCTGGGCCTGGGTCAGCTTCGTCAGCCTGACCCCGATCTTCTCCAGGTGCAGGCGCGCCACTTCCTCGTCCAGCTTCTTCGGCAGGCGGTAGACCACCTTCTCGTACTTGTCCTTGTTCTGCCACAGGTCGATCTGCGCCAGGGTCTGGTTGGAGAAGCTGTTGGACATCACGAAGCTCGGGTGGCCGGTGGCGCAGCCCAGGTTCACCAGGCGGCCTTCGGCCAGCAGGAAGATGCTGTTGCCCGAGGGGAAGGTGTACTTGTCCACCTGCGGCTTGATGTTCAGGCGCACGGCGCCGGAGTTGTTCAGGCGGTCGACCTGGATCTCGTTGTCGAAGTGGCCGATGTTGCAGACGATGGCCTGGTCCTTCATCGCCTGCATGTGCTCGAGGGTGATGATGTCGCGGTTGCCGGTGGTGGTGACGTAGATGTCGGCCTTGCCCAGGGTGTCCTCGACGGTGGCGACCTCGAAGCCCTCCATCGCCGCCTGCAGCGCGCAGATCGGGTCGATCTCGGTGACGATCACGCGCGCGCCGTAGGCGCGCAGCGAGTGCGCCGAGCCCTTGCCGACGTCGCCGTAGCCGCAGACCACGGCGACCTTGCCGGCCAGCATCACGTCCATCGCGCGCTTGAGGCCGTCGGCCAGCGACTCGCGGCAGCCGTAGAGGTTGTCGAACTTGCTCTTGGTGACCGAGTCGTTGACGTTGATCGCCGGCACCAGCAGCTTGCCGGCCTCGGCCAGCTGGTAGAGGCGGTGCACGCCGGTGGTGGTCTCCTCGGACACGCCCTTCCAGTCGGCGACCACGCGGGTCCAGTAGCCCGGGCGCTCCTGAGCGACGCGCTTGAGCAGGTTCTTGATCACCTGCTCCTCGTGCGAGGAGGAGGGCGAGTTGACCCAGCTGTCGTCGCCCTGCTCCAGCTCGTAGCCCTTGTGGATCAGCAGGGTGACGTCGCCGCCGTCGTCCACCACCAGCTGCGGGCCGGCGAGGGTGCCGTCGGGCAGGGTGAAGGTCAGTGCGTCCAGGGTGCAGTCCCAGTATTCCTCCAGGGTCTCGCCCTTCCAGGCGAACACCGGGGTGCCGGTGGCGGCGATCGCCGCCGCGGCGTGGTCCTGGGTGGAGAAGATGTTGCACGAGGCCCAGCGCACGTCGGCGCCGACGTCCTTCAGGGTCTCGATCAGCACCGCGGTCTGGATGGTCATGTGCAGCGAGCCGGTCACGCGCACGCCCTTCAGCGGCTGCGCGGCGGCGTACTTGCGGCGGATCGACATCAGGCCCGGCATCTCGTGCTCGGCGATGTCGATCTCCTTGCGGCCCCAGTCGGCCAGCGAGATGTCGGCGACGCGGTACGGGGCGGTGGCGGGGGAGGTCTGTGCTACGGCGTTCATTGCATGCTCCGGAGGAAAGGGGGAGTCCCCAGTGGTCCGGGCGCCGTTGTCGCGGAAGATGCGCGTCGAGCCTGGCCAAGTCCGGCCCGGCTGGCGGGCGGTGGCGGGAAACCCGCGCGATCCTTGGTCGCAGCGCCCCTCGACGGCGCCGGCGCATTATATCGGCGCATCCGGATCGGGGGATGAACCCGGCGCGGCAGGGGGCCGCATCCGGGCTTCGGCCAGCCGGGTCGCGCTCCGGCGCGGGGAGCCGCCCCGCGTGGTCTGCGACCGGGCCGGCCGCGATGCGCGGCACGGCGACGGTTTCCGATACGCCTGAAACTTTTGCGGCGCCGCATAACCCCCGGCTAAGCTGCCAGATCGCTGGTCAAAGCAGAGCCGTGCGCGTGCCGATGAACGCTCCCCGCAACCTCGAGTTTGCTCCACCGGATCTTCCCCTGCGCGACGACGTGCGCCGCCTCGGCGCGCTGGTCGGCGAGATGCTCGCCGAACAGGAGTCGCCGGCGTTCCTGGAGGAAGTGGAGCGGGTGCGCACCACGGCCATCGCCCGCCGCCAGAACGGCGGCGGCATGGCCTCGCTGTCGGCGCTGCTGGACGGCCTGGAGCCGGCCCATGCCCAAGCCCTGGTGCGCGCCTTCAGCACCTACTTCCAGGTGGTGAACATCGCCGAGCGCGTGCACCGCATCCGCCGCCGCCGCGACTACCAGCGCGCCGGCGGCGACAAGGCGCAGCCGGACAGCCTGCTCGATGCCCTGCGCCGCCTGCGCGCGGCCGGGGTGGAACCGACCGAGCTGCTGGAATGGCTGGAGCGGATCGACATCGAGCCGGTGTTCACCGCGCATCCGACCGAGGCGGTGCGGCGCGCGCTGCTGGAGAAGGAACAGATCATGGTGGCGGCGCTGATCGACGACCTCGACGGCAACCGCACCCCGGGCGAGCGCGCCGCCGACCTGGCGCGCTTCCGCATGGCCCTGACCTCGACCTGGCAGACCGCCGATTCCTCGCCGGTGCGCCCGACCGTGGACGACGAGCGCGAGCACGTCGGCTTCTACCTGACCGAGGTGCTGTACCGGATCATGCCGGTGTTCTACGAGACCCTGGAGCACGCGCTGGGCGATACCTTCGGCATCGCCACCGAGCTGCCGCGCCTGCTGCGCTTCGGTACCTGGGTCGGCGGCGACATGGACGGCAACCCGAACGTCGACGCCAACACCATCCGCAACACCCTCGACGCCCAGCGCCGCGCGATCCTGGGCAAGTACGCGGCCGAGCTGCAGCAGCTGGCCAGCGTGCTGACCCAGAGCACGGGCGTGGTCGGGGTGGACGCGGCGGTGCTGGAGCGGCTGGAGCAGTACCGCGCGCTGCTGCCGCAGGCGGCCGCCGCCAGCCGCCCGCGCCACGCCGACATGCCCTACCGCCTGCTGCTGGAGCTGATGCGCGCGCGCCTGCTGGCCACGCTGGAGGACCAGGCCAGCGGCTACGGTTCGCCGGAGGAGTTCGCCGCCGACCTGGACCTGGTCCGCAAGAGCCTGGAGCACAACCGCGGCGTGCACGCCGGCTGGTTCTCGGTGCGGCGCCTGGTGTGGCGCCTGCGTACCTTCGGCTTCCACCTGGCACGCCTGGACGTGCGCCAGGAATCGACCGTGCACGCGCGCGCCATCGCCGCCGCGCTCGGCGACGAACAATGGGAGAGCCGCGACCCGGTCGAGCAGGCGCGGATCCTGGCTGGGCATGCCGGCGCCGGCCAGCCGCTGCCGCAGGCCGGCGACGAGGGCAACCGGCGCCTGGACGCGGTGTTCGGCGCCCTGGTCGACGCCCGCCGCCGCCACGGGCCCGACGCGCTGGGCGCCTACATCATCAGCATGGCGCGCAGCCGCGCCGACGTGCTGGCGGTGCTGGCCCTGGCCCGCCGCGGCGGCCTGGTGGACGAGGCCGGCCGGGTGCCGCTGGACATCGCCCCGCTGTTCGAGACCGTGGACGACCTGCGCCACGGCCCGGCCACCCTGCGCGACCTGCTGGCCGACCCGGTGTACCGCGAACACCTGCAGGCGCGCGGCAACGTGCAGATGGTGATGCTGGGCTACTCGGACAGCGGCAAGGACGGCGGCATCGCCGCCTCGCGCTGGAGCCTGCAGCGCGCCCAGGTGGAGCTGCTGCAGGTGGCCGAGGAGCATGGCATCCGCCTGACCTTCTTCCACGGCCGCGGCGGCTCGCTCAGCCGCGGCGGCAGCAAGACCACCCGCGCGGTTGACGCCTCGCCGCGCGGCAGCGTCGACGGCCGCCTGCGCGTGACCGAGCAGGGCGAGGCCATCCACCGCAAGTTCGGCATCCGCGCCCTGGCCCTGCGCTCGCTGGAGCAGACCACCGGCGCGGTGCTGGTCTCCAGCATCCGCCCGCGCCCGCCGGAGCCGCGCGAGGCGCGCTGGCGCGAGGTGATGGACACCGTGGCCGAGGCCAGCAGCGTGGCCTACCGCGCCCTGGTCGGGGCGCCGCGGTTCATGGACTACTTCCGCAGTGCCACCCCGATCGACGTGATCGAGCGCATGACCCTCGGCTCGCGGCCCTCGCGCCGGCTGGGCGAGGACGCGGCCCTGTCCAACCTGCGCGCGATCCCGTGGGTGTTCGCCTGGAGCCAGGCGCGCGCGGTGATCCCCGGCTGGTTCGGCGTGGGCAGCGGCCTGCAGGCGGCGGTGGAGCGGCACGGCGAGGAGGTGCTGCGCGAAATGGCCGCCGACTGGCCGTTCTTCCGCACCTTCCTGGACGACATCTCCATGGTCCTGGCCAAGGGCGACATGGGCATCGCCGAGATGTTCTCGCGCCTGGCCGGGGATGAGCTGCACGCGCAGTTCTTCCCGCGCATCCGCGACGAACACGCGCGCACCCGCGACTGGGTGCTGCGCCTGAACGGGCACGAGTTCCTGCTCCAGCATGACCAGCGCCTGGCCCTGTCGATCCGCCTGCGCAACCCGTACGTGGACCCGATCAGCGTGCTCCAGGCCGACCTGCTGCGGCGCTGGCGCGCCAGCGGGCGCGAGGACGATGCCCTGCTGCGGGCGCTGGTGGCCAGCGTCAACGGCGTATCCCAGGGCGTGCAGAACACCGGCTGAGGCCGGCCCCCGCCCGGCGCGGCCGGGCCCGGGCGGCGGGGCTTGAAAGCGCCGCCGCCGTCCCCAGATTCCCGGCCGCGGCGGCGCCCACGGCCGGCCGCGGAAACACCGCTTCCACCGTCCCCCGTGTGTCTTCCGGGCCGACCGACGGTGCTGGCCGTGCGTCCCCTTGCGTTGCCCGTGGCCGCCCGGCCGCGGGCGTGGCCCGTGGCTTGCCGCCGGCGACCGCAACGAGGAGGAGCACGATGAACGTAGACGCGTTGATCCTGTACCGCCACGCGCGCAGGCCGTCAGCCGGCGGCCCGGGCCGCCGCTGAGGAGGGCCCGGCATGCGCATCGCCCATATCGCACCCCTGTACGAAGCCGTCCCGCCGCGCCTGTACGGCGGCACCGAGCGCATCGTCGCCTACCTGGCCGACGCCCAGGTGCAGCTCGGCCACGAGGTGACCGTGTTCGCCAGCGGCGACAGCCGCACCCGCGCGCGCCTGGTGGCCTGCCGCGACCAGGCCCTGCGCCTGGATCCGGAGCCGCTGAAGTCCGACGTCGCCGCGCACCTGGCCATGCTGCACGAGGTGCGCCGCCGCGCCGACGAGTTCGACGTGCTGCACTTCCACGTCGACCTGTTGCACTTCCCGATGTTCGAGGACCTGGCCGGGCGCACCGTGACCACCCTGCACGGGCGGCTGGACCTGGCCGGCCTGGCCCAGGCCTACCGGCTGTGGCCGCGCTACCCGCTGGTGTCCATCTCCGACCAGCAACGCCAGCCGCTGCGCTTCGCCAGCTGGCTGGGCACGGTGCACCACGGCCTGCCGGAGGACCTGCTGCAACCGCCGGAGTCGCCGCGCGGCGACTACCTGGCGTTCCTGGGCCGGATCTCGCCGGAGAAGCGCCCGGACCGCGCGATCGACATCGCCGCCCGCGCCGGCATGCCGCTGCGCATGGCGGCCAAGGTCGACGCGGCCGACGCGGTCTATTTCCACGACTGCATCGAGCCGATGCTGGAGGCCGAGGGCGTGGAGTTCATCGGCGAGATCGACGACGCCCACAAGTCCGGCTTCCTCGGCCACGCTGCCGCGCTGCTGTTCCCGATCGACTGGCCCGAGCCGTTCGGCCTGGTGATGATCGAGGCCATGGCCTGCGGCACCCCGGTGATCGCCTGGGACCACGGCTCGGTGCGCGAGGTGGTGGAGCACGGCGTCACCGGCTTCATCGTCGCCTCGATGGAGGAAGCGGTGGCCGCGGTGGAGCGCCTGCCCGAGCTGGACCGCGCCGCGATCCGCCGGGTGTTCGAGCGCCGCTTCTCGTCCACGGTGATGGCGCGCGGCTACCTGGACCTGTACCGGCGCCTGGCCACCCGCGCCACCGAGGCGGCCAACGACGCCGTGGCCGGCGACGGCGACGCGTTCGTGCGCAGGGCCTGAGCCATGCGCATGGCGCGCACCCTCCCGGCCAGCCGCCAGGTGAGTTATTCGCTCAAGGACGGCGACAGCTTCCTGGTCAGCGACGCGCTGGGCGACATCCACGGCGGCGACGTGGCCGATGGCCTGTTCCACGACGGCACCCGGGTGCTGTCGCGGCTGCGCCTGGGCCTGGACGGCACCGCGCCGACCCTGCTCAGCGCCGCCACCGCGCACGACAAGGTGGTGTTCACCGCGCACCTGACCAACCGCCCGCTGCCGCCGATCGGCGGCAGCGCGGCGGCGGGGCGGGGCGTGATCCACATCGAGCGCTCGCGCTTCCTGTGGCAGGGACGCCTGCACGAGCGCATCGTCTGCTCCAACTACGACCGCGTGCCGGTGTCGGTGCCGCTGACCCTGGAGTTCGCCGCCGACTTCCGCGACATGTTCGAGGTACGCGGCATGGAGCGCGTGCGCCGCGGCAACTACCCGCAGGTGGAGGCCGCGGCCGACCGCGTGGTGCTGCGCTACCAGGGCCTGGACGGGGTGGAGCGGCGCACCGTGCTGGCCTTCTCCACCGCGCCGGCGCGGCTGGAGGAGGGCATGGCACGCTTCGAACTGCGGCTGGACCCGCGCGCGAGCTTCGCCCTGTACCTGGAGGCCGGCGCCGACGCCGGCCAGCCGGAAGCCACCCGTCACCGCCGGGCCATGGCCCAGGCCCGGCGCGCGCTGCGCGCGCGGCGCCGCTCCGGGGCGCGCCTGCGCGGCAGCGGCCTGCTGTTCGATGCCTGGGTGGAGCGCTCGCGCACCGACATCGCCTTGCTGGCCAGCGACCTGCCTTCGGGACGCTACCCGTACGCCGGCATTCCCTGGTTCTCCACCCCGTTCGGGCGCGACGCCATCATCACCGCGCTGCAGACCCTGTGGCTGGACCCGGGCCTGGCGCGCGGCGTGCTGGCCTTCCTCGCCGAACGCCAGGCCGCGGAGGATTCCAGCTTCCGCGATTCGGCGCCGGGCAAGATCATGCACGAGGCCCGCAAGGGCGAGATGGCGGCGCTGGGCGAGGTGCCGTTCGGCCTGTACTACGGCGGCGTGGACACCACCCCGTTGTTCGTGGCCCTGGCCGGCCGCTACTTCCGCCGCACCGGCGACCGCGCCTTCATCGACCAGCTGTGGCCGGCGCTGCAGCGCGCCACCGGCTGGATCGAGCGCAGCTGCGACGCCGACCCGGACGGCCTGCTGGCCTACGCGCGCGGGCAGGACAGCGGCCTGTCCAACCAGGGCTGGAAGGACAGCGAGGACTCGGTGTTCCACGAGGACGGGCAGCTGCCCTCCGGTCCGATCGCGCTGGTGGAGGTGCAGGGCTATGCCTACGAGGCGCTGCGGGCGATGGCGGCGCTGGCGCGCGAGCGTGGCGAGCACGCGGCGGCGCAAGCCTGGGAGGCGCGCGCCGGGCGCCTGCGCCGGACCGTGGAGGCGCGCTTCTGGGACGAGGCGCTGGACTTCTACGCGCTGGCGCGCGATGGCGACGGGCGCATGTGCCGGGTGCTGGCCTCCAATCCCGGGCACCTGCTGTACGTGGGCCTGCCGCCACCGGAGCGCGCGCAGCGGGTGATCGCGCAGCTGGCCTCGCCGCGCTTCGACAACGGCTGGGGCGTGCGCACCCTCGCCGCGGACCAGCCGCGCTACAACCCGATGTCCTACCACAACGGCTCGGTATGGCCGCACGACGTGGCCCTGTGCGCGGCGGGCATGGCGCGCTACGGCGCGCGCCGCCAGGCGGCGCGCCTGCTGGGCGAGGTGTTCGAGGCGGCGACCCATTTCGACATGCGCCTGCCGGAACTGTTCTGCGGCTTCCCGCGCAGCGCCGGCGAGCCGCCGATCGCCTATCCGGTGGCGTGCACGCCGCAGGCCTGGTCGGCCGGCTCGGTGTTCATGCTGCTGCAGGCCTGCCTGGGCCTGGAGGTGGATGCGCTGGCCGGCGAGGTGGCGATCGAGCACCCGCAGCTGCCGCCGGGCGTGGACCGGCTGTGGGTGGAGCGGCTGGACGTGGGCGGGGCGCGCCTGGACCTGGTGTTCGAGCGCATCGGCGAACGCGTGGTCGCCGCCCGCGCCGGTGGCGCCGAATCGGTCCGGGTAAGCGTGCGGCTGTAGCCGCCGCGCAAAAGCGAAGGGCCGCATCGCGCGGCCCTTCGCTGGTTCCGGCCGCCGCGGATGCGGCGGGGCGGATTACTTCAGCCTGGCGTCGGCGCGCAGCGCCTCGGCCTTGTCGGTCTTCTCCCAGGAGAAGGCGGTGGCGACCTGCTTCTTGCCGGCGCCGTCGGTGTAGCTGACCTCGTACGGCTTGCGGCCGAAGTGGCCGTAGGCGGCGGTGGCCTGGTACACCGGGTGCACCAGGTCCAGCATCTTGATGATGCCGTACGGACGCAGGTCGAAGTGCTTGCGGATCAGCTTCTCGATCTGCGCGTCCGGGATGCGGCCGGTGCCGAAGGTGGTGACCGAGATCGAGGTGGGCTCGGCCACGCCGATGGCGTAGGACACCTGCACCTCGCACTTGTCGGCCAGGCCGGCGGCGACCACGTTCTTGGCCACGTAGCGGGCGGCGTAGGCGGCCGAGCGGTCGACCTTGGACGGGTCCTTGCCGGAGAACGCGCCGCCGCCGTGGCGGGCCATGCCGCCGTAGGTGTCGACGATGATCTTGCGGCCGGTCAGGCCGCAGTCGCCCACCGGGCCGCCGATCACGAAGATGCCGGTCGGGTTGATGTGCAGCTTCTTCTTCGGCAGCGTCTCCAGCCACTTCTTCGGCAGCACCGGCTTGAGGATGTACTCGTAGACGCCCTCGACGATGTCCTTGTGCCTGATGCCCGGGTCGTGCTGGGTCGACAGCACCACCGCGTCCAGGCCCACCACCTTGTTGCCGTCGTAGCGCAGGGTGACCTGGCTCTTGGCGTCCGGGCGCAGCCACGGCAGCGGCGAGTTCTTCTTCTTGCGGACCTTGGCCTGCTGCTCGACCAGGCGGTGCGAGTAGTAGATCGGGGCCGGCATGAACTCCGGCGCCTCGTTGCAGGCGTAGCCGAACATCAGGCCCTGGTCGCCCGCGCCCTGTTCCTCCGGCTTCTTGCGGTCCACGCCGGCGGCGATGTCCGGGGACTGCTTGCCGAGCATGTTGATGATGGCGCAGGTGTGGCCGTCGAAGCCGACGCCGGAGTTGTCGTAGCCGATCTGGTTGATGATGCGGCGCGCCAGCGCCTCGATGTCCCCCCAGGCGGTGGTGGTCACCTCGCCGGCGACGATGGCGGCGCCGGTCTTCACCAGGGTCTCGCAGGCCACGCGGGCGCGCTTGTCCTGCGCCAGGATGGCGTCCAGGACCGCATCGGAGATCTGGTCGGCGATCTTGTCCGGATGGCCCTCGGAGACCGATTCGGAGGTGAAGAGATAGCTGGACATCGGGCTATATCCCTGTATTCGGATGAAAAGATGGCCGCGCATGATACACGCGCGCGCGCCGTCCTGCATTCTGCCGCCGCCGGGGTCGGTTTCCGTTAACCGTGGCGGCCCCGCCGCGGGCCGGCGTGAAGGCCGGCTGCTAGCATCCGGGCCATGGATTCGCTGACCCAGATCGTCCTCGGCGGCGCCGTCGCCGCCGCCATCGCCCCCGCCCGCCACCGCCGCGCCGCGCTGCTGGCCGGCGCCGCCCTCGGCACCCTGCCGGACCTGGATTCGCTGCCGATCATGCTGGCCAGCGACGATCCGGTGGTGCTGATGACCGCGCACCGCAGCTTCAGCCATTCGCTGTTCGTGCTGCCGCTGCTGGGCTGGCTGCTGTGGTGGCTGTTCCGGCGGTACGGGCGTGGGCGGGTGGCGCAGGCGCCGGCGCGCTGGTTCTGGGCGATCCAGCTGGCGCTGGTGACGCATCCGCTGCTGGACGCGTTCACCGTCTACGGCACCCAGCTGTGGTGGCCGCTGCCGGTGCCGCCGGTGATGTGGTCCAGCGTGTTCATCATCGATCCGCTGTACACGGTGTGGCTGCTGCTGGGCTGCGGGGTCGCCTGGTGGGCGCGGGAGCGGCCGCTGGCGCAGCGCGCGCTGGTGGCCGGCCTGGTCCTCAGCAGCGCCTACCTTGGCTGGTCGCTGGCGGCCAAGGCCATGGTCGAGCGCCAGGCCCAGCGCACCCTGGCGGCCATGGGCCTGGGCGATGCGCCGCGCTTCTCGGTGCCGATGCCGTTCAACACCCTGCTGTGGCGGGTGGTGGCGATGACGCCCAGCGGCTTCGTCGAGGGCGAGCACTCGCTGGTGGCCGACCAGGGCCCGATCGCGTTCCGCGGCCATCCGTCCAATACCCAGGCCCTGGCCGAGGCCGCGCAGATCCCGGCGGTGCAGCGCCTGGCCTGGTTCAACCACGGCTTCATGAAGGCGCGCGAGCGCGACGGCCGCCTGGAACTGTCCGACCTGCGCATGGGCGCCGAACCGGACTACAGCTTCGTGTTCGTGGTGGCCCAGCGCGGTCCCGACGGCCGCTGGCAGGCGATCCGGCCGCAGCAACTGCGCCTGCCCTGGGAAGCGCGCCGGCGCCTGGGGCCGATGTGGCGGCGGATCTGGGAGGCGCCGGAGTGATTGGGGTTTCTTGATTCGTGATTCGTGATTCGGGATTGCGCAGTTTCCCTCTCCCCGTGGGAGGGGGCGCGGGAGAGGGCGGGATCACGACACATCGCCCCGGTCGCAACAGCCACGCTTCAGCGCTGCCGTCGCTACGCGCTCAGGCCACCTCGGGCAGGGCGAACGCCACGCCGGCTTCCAGCGCGTCGAAGTAGTCGCGGGTCAGGGCCAGCTGCTCGGCGGCGGTCTGGGCGCGGTTGACCACGGCGCGGAAGGCGGCGTTCTCCGGGCGGTCCTTCGCGTACCAGCCCAGGTGCTTGCGGGCGATGCGCACGCCCTGTTCCTCGCCGTAGAACGCGTGCAGCGCCTGCAGGTGGCCAAGCAGGATGTCGCGCACCTCGGCCACGGCCGGCTCTGGCAGCTCCTCGCCGGTGGCCAGGTAATGGGCGATCTGGCGGAAGATCCACGGCCGGCCCTGCGCGGCACGGCCAACCATGACCGCGTCGGCGCCGGTGTAGGCGAGCACGAAGGCGGCCTTGGCCGGCGAGTCGATGTCGCCGTTGGCCACCACCGGGATGCGCAGGCGCGACTTCACCTCGGCGATGGTGTCGTACTCCGCCTGCCCGGTGTAGTGCTGGTTGCGGGTGCGGCCGTGGATCGCCAGCGCGGCGATCCCGGCGTCCTCGGCGATGCGGGCGATGGCCGGCGCGTTGCGCACCTCGGCGCACCAGCCGGTGCGGATCTTGAGCGTGACCGGCACCTCGACCGCCGCCGCCACCGCCTCGAGGATGCGCGCCACCAGCGCCTCGTCGCGCATCAGCGCCGAGCCGGCCCAGGCATTGCACACCTTCTTGGCCGGGCAGCCCATGTTGATGTCGATGATCTGCGCGCCCTGGTCGACGTTGTAGCGCGCCGCTTCGGCCAGCTGCCGCGGCTCGGTGCCGGCGATCTGCACGCTGACCGGATCCGGCTCGCCGGCGTGGTCCATGCGCCGCAACGACTTGGGGGTGTTCCAGAAGCGCGGGTCGGAGATGGTCATCTCCGACACCGCCAGGCCCGCGCCCAGCTGCTTGCACAGCAGCCGGAACGGCTTGTCGGTGACGCCGGCCATCGGCGCCAGCACCACCCTCGGCTCGATCGCGTAGGGACCGATCCGCATCGCCGCCGCCTCAGCCCGGGAAGCGGGCCAGCACCTCGTCGTGGCGCGGCATCGAAGCGGCCGCGCCGGGGCGCTCGGTGGACAGCGCGGCGAAGCGGTTGGCGTAGCGCACGTGGGTGGCGAAGGCCTGCTCCGGGGCACGCGCCAGCGAGGCGGCCAGGGCGCCGTTGAAGGCGTCGCCGGCACCGGTGGTATCGCTGGCGGCCACGCTCTCGGCGCCGATCCGGTAGTAGGGCTGGGCATCACCGCGCAGCTGCTCCTCGGCATGCGAGACGAACACGCCCACCGAGCCCATGGTCACCACCACGGTGCCGTGCGGCAGCAGCTTGCGGCACAGCGCGTGCAGGCGCGCGCCATCCAGCGCGGCCACCGCGTCCGGCTCCACCCGCTCGCCGACCTGGCGCGCGAGCAGGGCGGCGAATTCGGTCTCGTTCGGGGTCAGCACGTCGGCCAGGCGCAGCAGGCCCATGCTGGCCTGCGCGTTGGCCGGCGCCGGGTTGAGCACGGTGGTGGTGCCGGCCTCGCGGGCCATGGCCAGCGCCGCCTCGATTGCATCCACCGGTGATTCCAGCTGGGCCAGCAGCACGCCGGCCGCGCGCGCCAGCGCCGGGTCGGCGGTGACGTGGGCCACGCCCAGCACGCCGTTGGCGCCGGCGCCGATGACGATGGTGTTGCGGCCGCGGGCGTCGACGTAGATGCCGGCGGTGCCGGTGGGCTCGCTGCTGGACTCGGCGCGCAGGTCGATGCCGTCGGCCGCGGCCAGTTCGCGCGCCAGCGCGCCGCCGGCGTCGTCGCCGAGGGCGCAGATGAAGGTGGTCGGCGTGCCGGCGCGGGCGGAGGCCACGGCCTGGTTGAAGCCCTTGCCGCCGGGGCCGGTCATGTACTGGCCGGCAATGGTCGCGCCGGTGGCGGGGAGTTCGTTGCAACGCCAGACATGGTCGACGTTGAAGGAGCCGACGACGATGACCGGATTCATGGAGCCTCTGCTGCGTCTGGACTACGGGGGGAATGGCCAGGCCGGGCGCGGGGGCGCCCGGCCGCCGGCCGGCGGTCAGCCGAAGTGCGACAGTACACCGGCGATGGTGGCGGTCATGAAGGTGGCGATGGAGCCGCCCAGCACCGCGCGCAGGCCGAAGCGCGCCAGGTCCTGGCGGCGCTCCGGGGCCAGGCCGCCGATGCCGCCGATCTGGATCGCGATCGAGCTGAAGTTGGCGAAGCCGCACAGCGCGTAGGTCGCGATCAGCGCGCCCTCGCGGCTGAGCACCTGGCCCGGCACCTGGCCGTTCACGATCTGCGACAGCTCGGTGTAGGCCACGAACTCGTTGATCACGACCTTCTGTCCGATCAGCGAGCCGACGGTAGTGGCGTCGGCCCACGGCGTGCCGATCACCCAGGCGATCGGCGCCAGCAGGTAGCCGAGGATGGTGGACAGGCTGGTCGGCTTGCCGATCGCCGAGGCGATGCCGGTGACCTCGCCCAGCCAGGTCAGCGGGGCGTTGACCAGGGCGATCAGGGCGATGAAGGCCAGCAGCATCGCGCCGATGTTCAGTGCCAGGCGCAGGCCGTCGCCGGCGCCGGCGGCGGCCGCGTCGATCACGTTGGCGGTGGTCTTCTCCACTTCCATCTTGACCGTGCCGCGGGTCAGCGGCTCGGCGGTTTCCGGCACCAGGATCTTGGCGATCACCAGGGTGGCCGGGGCGGCCATGATGCTCGCCGCCAGCAGGTGCTTGGCGTAGAACACCTGCTGCTCCGGGTCGCCGCCGCCGAGCATGCCCACGTAGGCCGCCAGCACGCCGCCGGCGATATGGGCCATGCCGCCGATCATCATGGTCAGCAGCTCGGACTGGGTCATCTTCGGGATGTACGGGCGCACGGTCAGCGGCGCCTCGGTCTGGCCGATGAACACGCTGGCGCAGACGCTGGTGGTCTCGGCGCCGGACACGCGCATGACCTTGGTGATCGCCCAGGCCATGGCCCGCACCACCGCCTGCATCACGCCCAGGTGGTAGAGCACGCCCATCAGGGCCGAGAAGAAGATGATGGTCGGCAGCACCTGGAAGGCGAAGATGAAGCCCACCGTCGAGGTGTCCATCAGGCTGCCGAAGATGAAGTTGGAGCCCTCGCCGACGAAGCCGAGCACGCGCACGAAGCCGTGGCTCATGGCGTCGAACACCTCGCGCCCGCCCGGCACCAGCAGCACCAGCGCCGCGAAGGCGATCTGCAGCACCACGCCGGTGCCGACCAGCTTCCAGTCCACCGCGCGGCGGTTGTTGGAGAACAGCCAGACGATGCCGATCAGCACGGCCAGTCCGAACAGGCCGAAGCCGATCCGTCCGATTGCCTCGATCATGAGGGTTCCGCGAATGTTAAGGATGTGCGAAAGCGTAGCAGGTCGGCCCCCTGCGCGTATGTATGGAGCACGCCAGGGCCCGTCGCCAAAGGCGTCGCAGGGGTGTTGCGACGATTGCCGGGCGCCTTGTTGCGCGGCCCCGCGGCGGACGCGCCTACACTGCCGCATCCGTGATCCACAGGAGTGACTCCGATGCAATACCGCCGCCTTGGCGCCACCGGCCTGCAGCTGTCCGCGCTTTCCTTTGGCGCCTGGATGACCTTCGGCCGCCAGGTCGGCCGCGGCCAGGCCCGCGAACTGGTGGCCGCGGCCTGGGACCACGGCATCAACTTCTTCGACAACGCCGAGGCCTATGCCAACGGCGAGGCCGAGCGGGTGATGGGCGACGTGATCGCCGACCTGCGCCTGCCGCGCGACGGCTTCTGCGTTTCCAGCAAGGTGTTCTTCGGCGCCGCCGAAGCACCGCGCCCGACCCAGCGCGGGCTGTCGCGCAAGCACGTGGTCGATGCCTGCCACGCCGCGCTGAAGCGGCTGCGGGTGGACTACCTGGACCTTTATTACTGCCACCGCCCGGATCCGGACACGCCGGTGGAGGAGACGGTCGCGGCGATGGACATGCTGGTGCGCCAGGGCAAGGTCATGTACTGGGGCACCTCGGAATGGCCGGAAGCGCTGATCCGCGAGGCGGCACGCTTCGCGCGCAGCGAGCACATGGCCGCGCCGGTGGTCGAGCAGCCGCAGTACAACCTGCTGCACCGGCAGCGGGTGGAGCTGGAGTACGCACCGCTCTATTCGGAGCTGGGCCTGGGCACCACCACCTGGTCGCCGCTGGCCTCGGGCCTGCTGACCGGCAAGTACGCCAACGGCCTGGCCGGGGAGGGCAGGCTGGCCCAGGCCGATGCCGGCTGGCTGCAGCCGCTGGTGCTGGGCGACCCGCAGGAGCGCCGGCTGGAGCGCGCGCAAGCCTTCGTCGAGGCGGCGGCCCGGCTCGGCGAGGCGCCGGCGCCGCTGGCCATCGCCTGGTGCCTGCGCAATCCGCATGTCAGCAGCGTGATCCTCGGCGCCAGCCGGGTGGAGCAGCTGCTGCAGAACCTCACCGCGCTGGACGTGGCGCAGCGCCACGACGAGCAGGTGTGGCAGCGGCTGGAGGTGGTCACCATCCGCTGAGGCGTTGACACGCAAATGCGAATTATTATCATTAGCGGGGCTGGAACCTTACCGTCCCCCCGCTGGAGTCCGCAATGAACGTGCATCGCCTGAGCCTGCCTTCGTCCGCCGTCCGCAGCACCCCGGACGGCGCCAGCGTTTCCATCGATGCCGAGGCCCTGAGCAGCGAGCAGCTGCTGCGCGGCCGCCGCGAGATCCTGATCCGCCACGGCGACCGCGTGTATCGCCTGCGCCACACCAGCAACGACAAGCTGATCCTCACCAAGTAACGCCTGCGGCCCCGGCCCCGGCGTCCTCCCTCCCCCGCGCCGGGCGCCTTGGCCGCGGCGCGCCAGGCTCAGACCAGCAGCGGCACCGACGCCGGCGGTTGCAGCTGCGCGGTCGGCGGGCGCGGCGGCGCGGGCGGCGGCGGCATGTCCGGATGCGCGGGCCGCGCGGGCGGAGCCGGCGGCGCAGGCACGAAATCCAGCGCGCGCAGCGGCTCGGGCACGGTCACCTGCAGCTGGCGCGCGCTGCGCTCGCGCAGCACCGTCACCCGCGCCTGTTCACCGGGCTTCTTCTGCGCCATCCGGCGCATGGCCTCGGCCGGCGTGGCCACCGCCACGCCTTCCACCTGCTGGATCACGTCGCCGGCCTGCAGCCCGGGCAGCGCACCCTGGGACAGCACCAGCACGCCGCGATCGGTGCCGAAGTAGCGTCCGAGCTGGGCATCGAGCGCGACCAGGTGCAGGCCGTTCCAGCGCAGCGCCTCGCCGAGCAGCGGAGCGCTGCACTCCTCGCCGTCGGCGCAGGCGCCGTGCGCCAGGTGCAGCACCTCCCGGCGCAGTTCCGGGGCCAGGTCGCGCAGCGGGGCCAGGTCTTCGCCGAGCGCGCCGTCGCCGGAGATGCGGTGCGCGATCACCCTTACCGGCAGCGCCTCGGGCGCGACCTCGACCGTGTGTTCGCGGCCGTCGCGCTGGTAAGTCAGCTGCACCTTGCCGCCGGCCTGCAGCTGCGCCAGTGCCTGGCGCGCGGCCTCGACCCGCGCCTGCCCGGTGCCGCCGGCGATGGCCTTGCCGCGGATGCGCAGCAGGCGGTCGCCGCTGCGCAGGCCAGCCTTCTCGGCGCCGCTGCCCGGGGTCACGCCGACGATGCGCACCCCGGCCTGCGGATCTTCGCCCAGCAATACGCCCAGGCGCGGGCGCGCCTGGGCGCTGCGCAGCGAGGCCACGGCTCCGCCGGCCTGGGTGCGCGACAGCTCGGCAACCCGGCGGGCGGCTTCGGCCAGGTCGGCGCGCGCCTTCGCAAGGTCGGCCGCGGCGCGCGCCGCCTCGGCGCCGGCGGCGGTCCCGGCTTCCTTCTTGTTCGCGTCGGCGGCGGCCTGGGCCGGCAGGGCCAGCAGGCAGGCACAGACCAGCAGCCACGGCGTGGCGCGCCGGGTCGTGCGGATGCAGGCAGGATTCATGATCGTTCTCCGGTGGAAGACGATGGCGCCCGGTCAGTAGACCTGGACCAGGGCGTAGCGGGAGGAGGCATCGGCAAACAGCGCATCCCAGCGCTGGTCGCTGGCGACGGCAGCCAGTTCGCGCAGCAGCGCCACCCTGCGCTGCCACAGTTCCGCGCGCGCATCAGCCGCCAACGCGGGGGCGGCCAGCGCGGCATCGACCTCGCCGACCTGCGCCTGCAGCGCCAGGACCAGGGCCAGCTGCGCACCATCGACGGGTCCGTCGACGGACAGTTCGGCCAGCAGCGCCTCCAGCCGGGCGGACTCGGCCTGCAGCTGGTCCAGGGCCACATGCGCCGGGGGGCTGCCCGCGGCGGACGCGCCACCGGCTGCGGCCGGATCGGGGCGGGCGTCGGCGTGCACGCCGACGGCGCCGGCCTGGGCCGCGCGGGCAGGGATCCGCGTGGTGGCGGCTGGGGTCGCGGATTCCTGCGTGGGGCCTGCATGGCGTACCAGCAGCAGCGCCGGCAGCGCGGCCAATGCCGCCGTGCAGGCGGCGATCGCCCAGGACAGCGCGCGGCGCGGGTGCCGCCGCGGGGGCGCCAGGTGCGGTGCAAGCTTCGGCCAGGCATCGGCGGGCGGGGCTTCCAGCGGCAACGCGGCGAATGCCTCGTGCCAGCTGTCGGTGGCGCGGGAAGGGGTGTGCTCGTTCATGCGGGGGGACTCCTCGACCTGCAGCAGGGCGCGCAGGCGGCGGGTGCCGCGCGCCAGCTGCGACTTGGAGAAACTCGGGCTGCGCTGCATCAGCGCGGCGATCTCCTCGTGGGTGTGGCCCTCGGCGTGGTACAGCCACAGCACGCTGCGGGTGGCTGCCGGCAGCGCCGCCAGCGCGCGTTGCAGCAGGGCGGCATCGGCCGCCGCCGGCGGCGGTGGCGCGGCGTCCTCCAGGTCGTGGCCGTCCAGCGCCAGTTCCTGGTCCAGGCGGCGGCCGCGGCGCAGCCGCAGCAGCGCTTCGTTGATCGCGATCTGCCGCAACCAGCCCCAGAACGGACCGCTGCCGCGGTAGTCGCCGATCCCGCGCAGCACCTTCAGCATCGTCTCCTGCAACACCTCGCTGGCCTCTTCGCGATCGCCGCACAGGCGCAGGGCGAGGGTGAACACCGGCCGCTCGAACCAGCGGTAGATCTGCTCGAACGCCGCCGGCTCGCCGCGGCGGGCCCGCGCCAGCAGGATGTCGGGCACGGCGATGGCGAAGGCCGAGCGCGGCGCGCCCGGCTGCGCCCGCAGGTCCGGCGCCGGCGCGGCGACGGCCGCCGGCACCCAGGGGACGGATGCCGGGGGCGCGGGTGGATCGGGCGGCAGATCGTGGCTCATCGACCTCATGGATGCCCGGGACGGCGAAAGCGTCGCACGCGGGGGCGCCGCGAGGGGACGCGGCGGTGCCGGGCCCGGCCGTGCCTATACTGGAAACCGGACAATCAGGGCCTGGATGGCCACGGGAGGAAGGGGATGTCTTCGGGTTTCGTCGCCGCGGTGCTGGCGCTGGCCGGCATCATCGTGTTGTTCAAGACCGTGCGCATGGTGCCGCAGGGTTACGAATGGACGGTCGAGCGCTTCGGCCGCTACACGCACACGCTCGAGCCGGGCCTGCACTTCCTGATCCCGATCATCTACGGCGTCGGCCGCAAGGTGAACATGATGGAGCAGGTGCTGGACGTGCCCAGCCAGGACGTCATCACCAAGGACAACGCCGTGGTCCGGGTGGACGGGGTGGTGTTCTTCCAGGTACTGGACGCGGCCAAGGCCGCCTACGAGGTCGCCAACCTGGAGGTGGCGATGATCGCCCTGGTGCAGACCAACATCCGCACCGTGATCGGCTCGATGGACCTGGACGAGTCGCTGAGCCAGCGCGAGGCGATCAATGCCCAGCTGCTGGGCGTGGTCGACCACGCCACCAACCCGTGGGGGGTGAAGGTCACCCGCATCGAGATCCGCGACATCCAGCCGCCGCGCGACCTGGTCGACGCCATGGCCCGGCAGATGAAGGCCGAGCGCGAGAAGCGCGCGCAGATCCTGGAGGCCGAGGGCCTGCGGCAGGCCGAGATCCTGCGCGCCGACGGCGAGAAGCAGGCGGCGGTCCTGGAGGCCGAGGGCCGCAAGGAGGCGGCGTTCCGCGACGCCGAGGCGCGCGAGCGCCTGGCCGAGGCGGAGGCCAAGGCCACGGCCATGGTGTCCGAGGCCATCGCCAAGGGCGACGTGCAGGCGATCAACTACTTCGTCGCGCAGAAGTACGTCGAGGCCTTCGCCAAGCTGGCCACCGCGCCGAACCAGAAGTTCGTGCTGATGCCGATGGAATCCAGCGGCATCCTCGGCTCGCTGGGTGGCGTGGCCGAGCTGGCGCGCGAGGCGCTGGCCGGCCAGCAACAGGCCAGCGCCGCGCGCCGCAACCCGCCGCCGCTGCGCCCGGGGGCCTGAGCCATGCGCTGGGACGTGACCACCTGGGCGGTGCTGGCGCTGGCGCTGATCGCCGCCGAGACCCTGGCCCCGGGCGCCTTCCTGTTGTGGATGGGGTTTGCCGCCGCGGCGATGTTGCTGCTGGTCCTGCTGTTGCCCGGCCTGCCGCTGCTGGCGCAGGTGGCGCTGTTCGTGGTGCTGAGCTTCCTGTCGATCCAGGTCTACCGGCGCTGGTTCCGCGGCCGCGGGCGGCAGAGCGACCGGCCCCTGCTCAACCGCCGCGCCGAGCAGAACATCGGCCTGGTCGCGCCGCTGGAGCAGGCGATCGTCGCCGGCCGCGGGCGGATCAAGGTCGGCGATGCGTTCTGGACCGTCGAGGGCCCGGACCTGCCGGCCGGGACCCTGGTGCGGGTGGTGGCCGCCGACGGCGCCATCCTCAAGGTGCAGGAAGCCTGAGCACGGCGCCGTCGCGGCGCGCGGCATGACTCCCGGCACCGGCCGCGGCGCCGGCGGGGTAGGGGATAATGGCGCCTTTCCATCTCCGAGAGCGCCATGACCCGCAAGACCGTACTCAACGAAAGCCACCGTGCCCTGGGCGCGAAGATGGTCGACTTCGGCGGCTGGGACATGCCGATCCACTACGGCTCCCAGATCGACGAGCACCACCTGGTGCGCCAGGCCGCCGGCATGTTCGACGTCAGCCACATGACCGTGGTCGACCTGCACGGGGCCCGGGTGCGCCCGTTCCTGCGCCGGCTGCTGGCCAACTCGGTGGACAAGCTCAAGGCCACGGGCAAGGCCCTGTACTCGTGCATGCTCGACGAGCAGGGCGGGGTGATCGACGACCTGATCGCCTACTACCTGGGCGAGGATTACTTCCGCCTGGTGGTCAACGCCGCCACCCGCGAGAAGGACCTGGCGTGGATCAGCCAGCAGGCCGAAGCCTTCGGCGTGGAGGTGCGCGAGCGCGCCGAGCTGGCGATCATCGCCGTGCAGGGCCCGCAGGCGCGCGACAAGGTGATCGGCCTGCTTGCCGAAGCCGACCGCGAGCGCGCCGGCGCGCTGGCCCGCTTCGCCGCGATCGAGGTCGCCTCGGCCTCCGGCATCCCGCTGTTCCTGGCGCGCACCGGCTACACCGGCGAGGACGGTTTCGAGGTGGTGCTGCCGGAGGGGCAGGCGGTCGCGTTCTGGAACGCGCTGCTGGAGGCGGGCGTGCGCCCGGCCGGCCTGGGCGCGCGCGACACCCTGCGCCTTGAGGCAGGCATGAACCTCTACGGCCAGGACATGGACGAATCCACCACGCCGTGGGAGTCGGGTCTGGGCTGGACGGTGGCGCTGGACGAGGGCCGGGACTTCATCGGCCGCGCCGCGCTGGAGGCGCAGAAGGCCGCGGGCGTGCCGCGGCAGCTGGTCGGCCTGGTGATGGACGAGCGCGGCGTGCTGCGCCATGGCCAGAAGGTGCTGGCCGCCGGCGGCGAGGGCGAGATCCTCTCCGGCACCTTCTCCCCGACCCTGGGCAAGGCGATCGCGCTGGCGCGCATCCCCGCCGGCGAACCGGGCCAGGTGCGGGTGGACATCCGCGGCCGCGAGGTGCCGGTGCGGGTGGTGAAATTCCCGTTCGTGCGCGAGGGCAAGGCGCAACCAGGCGTGCTGGCCTGATCCGGCGACGGCGGCGACGGTTTACCTCGCGAGGGGCCGTACTTAGACTAGCCGCCGTCCCAACACCCCCTGCGCGAGCGGAGCCACCCCAATGAGCGAGATCCCCGGCGACCTCAAATTCCTCAAGTCCCACGAGTGGGCCCGTGCCGAAGGCAACGGCCGCGTGACCGTGGGTATTTCCGACCACGCGCAGTCGCTGCTGGGCGACCTGGTGTACGTCGAGCTGCCGGAAGTCGGCGCCAGCGTCGAGGCGGGCAACGCCGTGGCGGTGGTGGAGTCGGTCAAGGCCGCCTCGGACGTGTACAGCCCGGTCAGCGGCCGGGTGGCGGAGGTCAACACCACGCTGGCCGACAAGCCGGAGACCATCAACGAGGACGCCTACGGCGAGGGCTGGCTGTTCGTGATCGAGGGCGTGGACGAGGACCAGCTCGCCGAGCTGCTGTCGCCGGACGACTATGCCGAGCTGATCGAGGGCGAAGAGGACTGAACGTCCTCGCCGACCCGCGGAAACGACGACGCCCGCCTTCCGGCGGGCGTCGTCGTTTCCGGGATGTGGTCGGCGCGCGCGGGCGGTGGCGATGTGGCCGCAGCGACGCGCGCGATGCGCCGGCCAGCGCTCCGGTGCGCGTCGAACGCCGCGCAAGGCTCGCGCAGTTCTGCGCAAATCGGCTTGTGCGACGCGAAAAGGATCGGTTGCGGCGGGAAAAAATTCCGCCTGATGCACGCCGCGCGCGATGCCGGCGCCGCGCTTTCCCGGGGAGCACCGGGCGCGTGCCCGGAAGCGTGTGCGCAGGCGCGCCTCGCAAAAAACCACTTGTTTTTCCGCATCGGTTTGCAAGGCGCGCGATGCGCGCGCGCGCCTTGCCGCACCGGCGGGTGGTCGCCCGAGGCGGGATGCCGCCTCGCGCCGCGCGCGATGGCGGGAGAAAACGCGCGCGCGGGTGTTGACAGTAAAAAAAACCGTGATTAGGTTTCGCCCAGCAGACGCTGCCTGCCGAAGCGAGTGAGTCGAATCAACACCACAACGCGAAGCACAACCCGGGCATCCGCCATGAAATCCCTCCAGGTGGATAGGACCCGCTTCCCCCGAGCAAACGCAGCGCCCCCCCAGATTCCCGCCCGCGCCACTGCATCGCGCGGGCGAAACTGTATCCGTATCGACGTGCCTGGCGCGCCGACGGGTTCCCCGCTGCACGTGCGGCGGGCTTTCGCGACTGGGCGTTAACCCAACCGCAAATCACTGACGAGGAGCTACACCATGGCTGTCAAGAAAGCTGCGAAGAAGAAACCCGCCGCCAAGAAGGCGGTGAAGAAGGTCGCCAAGAAGGCCGCCGCCAAGAAGGCCACCGCCAAGAAGACCGCCGCCAAGAAGCCGGCTGCGAAGAAGGTCGCCAAGAAGGCCACCGCGAAGAAGGCCGTCAAGAAGGTCGCGAAGAAGGCCGCCGCCAAGAAGGCGACCAAGAAGGTCGCGAAGAAGGCCACCGCCAAGAAGGCGACCAAGAAGGTCGCGAAGAAGGCCGCGGCGAAGAAGACCGTCAAGAAGGCCGCCAAGAAGACCGCCGCCAGGAAGCCGGCTGCGAAGAAGGCCGCCAAGAAGCCGGCCGCGAAGAAGGCCACCAAGAAGGCCGCCGCGAAGAAGCCGGCCGCCCGCAAGGCCGCCAAGAAGAAGCAGGCCCCGGTTGCGCTGCCGGCCACCCCGGCCCCGCTGATCTGATCAGCCTCCGATTACCGTAGTACCTGAATGACTCCCTCCCCGAAGCCCAGCGGGGAGGGAGTTTTTTTATCCGGGTCGTCCGGTCCTCCGGGGCAGACGTCTTGGCGCGCGCGCGACCGAGGCACGGGTGAGCGGAGTGCATCCGGCCAGCCGGGGCTGGCGATGCATGCGGACTGGTGGGCAGCCAAGCCGGCAAGAAGGGCCTCGCACTCCGGGGCTGCAGGGGCGCGGCGACGGCCCGCGGGCGTCGCGCTCCAATGGCGCAAGCCCGTCGCGTCGCCACGCGGTGCGCAGTCGCCGCCGGGCTACGCAGACCGGGGCGGCCCGTAACTTCCTGCCAGAGGGGATCCCGGATGCGCCTTCGGCCTGTCCGGGGCTATGCGTCGCCCGCCATGGAGCGCACTTCAAAGGTGCCGCGGGACCGTGCTACGCCGGCCCCGACGTGGTCGCGCCGCTCAGCGCGGCGAGGCGGTGGCGCGCGCGGCGGAGGTGCCGCGGCGCGCGGGCGCAGGCGGGGCCGCCTCGCGGTCCACCATCAGGTTGTCCGAACCGAAGTCGACGTCCACGTCGAGCCAGCGCTTCGGCGGCAGGCCGATGGCCTGGTCGAGGATGGTCGGCAGCAGGCCGGAGGGCAGGCTGCTCTCGCTGTTCCACAGGATCGCCACGCCCAGGTCGCGCCCGGGCAGCAGCGCGACCATGCCGCGGTAGCCCTGCACCGCGCCGGCATGGAACACGACTTCCTCGCCGGCATAGTCGAACACGCGCCAGCCCAGGGCGTAGGCGGCCGAGTTGAGGCGCTCGCGGCGCCAGCCGGAGCGCAGCTCGCCCGGGGTCGGCACCACCGGTGCGTGCAGGGTGGCCAGCAACGGCGCCGGCAACACGTCCGGGCGGTGTCCGGTGTGGGCCAGCAGCCACTGCGCCATGTCGTTGGCACTGGCGTTGACGCCGGCGGCAGGCGGCAGGCGGTAGTAGGTCGGCTTGGGCCGGATCGAGACCCAGCCGTTGCGGCTGCGCACGTGCGGGCGCGCCCAGCGGTGGCTGGACTCGATGCCCGGCAGGCCCAGGCTGGCGTCGCGCATGCCCAGCGGCTCGAAGATGCGCCGCTGCACTTCCTGTTCGTAGAACTTGCCGGTGGCGGCGAAGACCACGTCGCCGACCAGGCTGAAGGCCACGTTCTGGTAGGCGTAGCACTCGCCGGGCGCGCACTGCACCGGCGCCTCGGCCAGCTTCTGCGCGACCTGGTAGTACTCGGCATTGGCCTCGATGTCGCGGTCGTAGGCGTTGTGCGCCTTCAGCCCGACGCTGTGGCTCAGCAGGTCGGTGACGGTGACCCGCCGGGTGTATTCCTCGTCGGCCAGGCGGAAGCCGGGGACGTAGTCGACCACCTTGCTGTCCCAGCGCAGGCTGCCGTCGTTGACCAGCAGGCCAGCCATGGTGCCGGCGAAGGCCTTGGACAGCGAAGCCAGGCGGAACACGGTGTGGGCGTCGACCGGCTCCGGACGGGCCACGTCGGTGACACCGTAGCCGCGCGCGCTGAGGATGCGGCCACCCTGGACCACGGCCATGGCCAGCCCTGGCACGCGCCGGCCTTCCACCAGCTGCTCGGCCATCGCCTCGAACACGGCCACGTCGAAGCCCGCGGCCGGCGGCAGCACGGTGCGGGTAGAGACGTCGCGGTAAGGGAGCGGCTGGGTCGGCGGCGGCGGGTTGGCCGACAGGGTGGGGGTGCGCGCGGTGGACGGGATCGCCAGTCCCAGCATCAGCCCCAGAGTAGCGAGCCTGAGTGCCCGGGGTGCGAGTACGCGGCCCGCTTTGGCGGACCGGGAAGTGCGCCCGTCTCTCATCGCTTCCTACCTGTGATTTACTGCCGCAACCGATTCTAGCGCCGGTTTTCCGGATTGCACAAACAAGGAGAAGATGAATGGGCAGTTTGTTGATCCTGTTGGTAATTCTGGGCCTGGTCGTGGTCGCGGCGCTGTGGGCGGTGGGCATCTACAACGGCCTTGTGAGCGCGCGCAACGCGTGGAAGAACGCCTTCGCCCAGATCGACGTGCAGCTGCAGCGCCGCTTCGACCTGATCCCCAACCTGGTGGAGACGGCCAAGGCCTACATGAGCCATGAGCGGCAGACCCTGGAGGCGGTGATCGCCGCGCGCTCGGCAGCGCAGGCCGGCCTGGCCGCGGCCAAGGCCAACCCGGGCGACGCCGCGGCGATGGCCGAGCTGGCCGCCAGCCAGGGCGCGCTCAACGGGGTGCTGGGGCGGCTGATGGCGGTGGCCGAGGCCTATCCGGACCTGAAGGCCAACCAGAACATGATGCAGCTGTCCGAGGAGCTGACCTCGACCGAGAACCGCGTGGCCTTTGCCCGCCAGGCCTACAACGACGCGGTGATGGCCTACAACAACAAGCGCGAGATGTTCCCCTCCAGCGTGGTCGCCGGGCTGTTCAACTTCGCTCCTGCCGCGCTGCTGGAGCCGCCGGCCGACCGCGCAGCGCAGGTGCGCGAGGCCCCGCGCGTCCAGTTCTGATCGCCCCCGGCAGCATGCCCGTCGGCGGCCCACGCCGCCGCGGGCGCCGGGCCTCGACCAGGGAACGTCGACGATGAACTTCTTCGAACACCAGGAACGCGCGCGCCGCGGCTCGTTCCGGCTGGTGCTGCTGTTCGCGCTGGCCGTGGTCTGCATCGTGCTGGCGGTGGACGCGGCGGTGCTGCTGTTCACCGGCAGCACCGGCGCCGCGCTGGCGGCCACGGTCCTCACCCTGGCGGTGATCGGGCTGGGCTCGCTGTACCGGATCGCCTCGCTGCGTGGCGGCGGTGCCGCCATCGCCGCGCAGATGGGCGGCACCTGGGTGCCGGAGGACACCCTCGACCCGCAGCTGCGCCGGCTGCGCAACGTGGTCGAGGAAGTGGCCATCGCCTCCGGCGTGCCGGTGCCGCGCCTGTTCGTGCTGGAACAGGAAACCGGCATCAACGCCTTCGCCGCCGGCTACAGCCCCTCCGACGCGGCGATCGCGGTCACCCGCGGCGCGCTGGAGCGGCTCAACCGCGACGAGCTGCAGGGCGTGATCGCGCACGAGTTCAGCCACGTGCTCAACGGCGACATGCGCCTGAACATCCGCCTGGTGGGCGTGCTGTTCGGGATCATGATGCTGTCCCTGATCGGCCAGCGGATCCTGTTCCACGGGCGGCTGGGCCGCAGCCGGGACGGGCTGCCGCTGGTCCTGGCGGCGCTGGTGGCGGTGGTGGTGGGCAGCATCGGCGTGTTCTTCGGCCGCCTGATCAAGGCCGGCATCAGCCGCCAGCGCGAATACCTGGCCGATGCCTCGGCGGTGCAGTTCACCCGCCAGACCAGCGGCCTGGCCGGCGCGCTGAAGAAGATCGGCGGCCTGCGCGAAGGCTCGCACCTGGCCGACCGCGCCGAGGCCGAGGAGATCGGGCACATGCTGTTCGGCCAGGGCATGGCGCTGTCCTCGCTGATGGCCACGCACCCGCCCCTGGTCGAACGCATCCGCCGGCTGGAACCGTCGTTCGACCCGCAGCAGCTGCGCCAGCTGCAGGCGCGCTGGCACGCCGCCCCGCCCGATGGCCTGGCCGAGGACCTGGCCCTGGGGCTGGCCGCGCGTGATGCGGTGCCGGGCATGCCGCCGCCGCTGCCGCCGCGCGAGGCGCGGATGGCGGTGGCGCCGGCCGCGGTCTCCGGGCAGGTCGCGGCGCCGGCCGAGGACGACTACCGCCAGGCACACGGGCTGGTGGAGAACCTGGATCCGGAACTGCGGGCACTGGCGCGCCAGCGCGAGGCGGCGATGCCGCTGCTGCTGGCCCTGGTGCTGGACGCGGACGCCGCGGTCGCCGCGCGCCAGCTGCAGGAGGTGGCCGCGCGCTGCGGCGAGGCCGTGGCCGCGCGCACCCGCCAGCTGCGCCAGGAGCGCCTGCAGGCGCTGCACCCGGCACTGCGCCTGCCGCTGGCGGCGCTGGCCTTCCCGGTGTTGCGCCAGCAGCCGCGGCCTCAGCTGGATGCCTTCCTCGGCGCGGTCGAGGCGATGGTGCACGCCGACGGCCGGGTCTCGGTGTTCGAGTACTGCCTGTCGCGGTTGCTGCAGGTGCAGGTGCGCGAGGCGCTGGATCCCTCGCGCCACGCGCGCTTCGGCCGCAACAAGGCGCCCGGCGTGCGCCGCGAGTTCGCCACCCTGCTGGCGGTGCTGGCCCAGGCCGGGCACCCGGGCGACCCGGAGGGCGCGCGCCGCGCCTACCTGGCCGGATTGCAGCGGGTGCTGCCGCGCGACCACCTGCCGTACGCGCCGCCGGCGCAGGGCGTGCAGGCGCTGGACACGGTGTGGGAGCCACTGGATGCGCTGGCGCCGCCGGCCAAGCAGGTGCTGGTCGAAGCGCTGGTCGATGCGGTCTCGCACGACGGCAAGGTCAGCGTGGCCGAGGCCGAGCTGCTGCGCACGGTATGCGGGGTCCTGCATTGCCCGCTGCCGGCGCTGCTGTCGCGCTGAAGCGCACCTGCGCCGCCGGCGACGGGGTGCGTGGTTGCAGGCTCAGGCGGCGCGGCCGCGCAGCAGGTCGGCGGCGCGCTCGGCGATCATGACCACCGGCGCATTGGTATTGCCGCCGGGCAGTTCCGGCATCACCGACGCGTCGACCACGCGCAGGCCGTCGATGCCGCGCACCCGCAGCTGCGGGTCCACCACCGCCTGCGCATCGCTGCCCATGCGGCAGGTGCCGGCCGGGTGGTAGATGGTCTCGGCCTTGGCGCGCACGAATTCCTCCAGCCCGGCATCGGACAGGTCGGTGCGCTGCGGGTGGATGGGGGCGCCCAGGTAGCGCGCCAGCGCCGGCTGCGACAGCAGCCGGCGCGACAGCTTCGCGCACTCGACCATCACCTTCAGGTCGAAGCCTTCCGGATCGGACAGGTAGCCTGCGTGGATCCTCGCCGGGCTGCGCGGATCGGCATCGCGCAACGCGATCCGGCCGCGGCTGCGCGGACGCAGGAAGCAGGCATGCACGGTCAGGCCGTCGCCGGCCAGGCGGTTGCGGCCGTGGTCGTCGAGCATGGCCGGCACGAAGTGGAACTGCACGTCGGGACGTGCGTCGGTGGCCAGCGCCGAGCGCACGAAGCCGCCGGCCTCGGCGATGTTGCTGGTGCCGGCGCCGCGGCGGCCGCGCAGGAAGTAGTCGAAGGCGATCTTCAGCTCGCTGGCGCGGTCGTAGCTCAGCCCCGGCGGGCAGTGGTGGAGGGTGCAGATGTCCAGGTGGTCCTGCAGGTTGGCGCCGACCCCGGGCAGGTCGGCCAGCACCGGGATGCCGAGCGCGCGCAGCTCGTGCGCCGGGCCGATGCCGGACAGCATCAGCAGCTGCGGCGAGTTGACCGCGCCGGCGCTGAGCAGCACTTCGCCTCCGGCTTCGGCACGGTGCGCGTGCGTGCCGGTCCGGTACTCGACCGCGCAGGCGCGTCCGTTCCGGACCACGATCCGGGTCACCAGCGCGCCGGTGGCGATTTCGAGGTTGGGCCGCGCCCGCGCCGGGGCCAGGTAGGCGGCCGCGGTGGAACAGCGCGCGCCGTCGCGCTGGGTGACCTGGTAGAAGCCGAAGCCTTCCTGCGAGGGGCCGTTGAAATCGTCGTTGCGCGGCCAGCCGGCCTGCACCCCGGCCTCGACGAAGGCCTCCGACAGCGGATTGCGGTGGCGCAGGTCGGACACCGCCAGCGGGCCGTCGGCGCCGTGCAGCGGCCCGGCACCGCGCGCGTTGCCCTCGGCGCGCAGGAAGTACGGCAGTACCGCTTCCCAGTGCCAGCCCTCGGCGCCGGCCGCGGCCCAGGCGTCGTAGTCGCCAGGCACGCCGCGGGTGTAGCACATGGCGTTGATCGAGCTGCAGCCGCCCAGCACCTTGCCACGCGGCCACCACAGCCGGCGTCCGTGCAGCTGCGGCTCCGGCTCGGTGCTGTAATCCCAGTTGATGCTGCGCTGGTTGACCAGCCGGCCGAGACCGGCGGGCATGTGGATGAAGGGGTGCCAGTCGCGCGGGCCGGCCTCCAGCAGCAGCACCCGGCAACCCGGGTCCTCGCTCAGCCGCGCGGCCAGCACGCAGCCGGCCGAACCGGCGCCGATGATCACGTAGTCGTACATGCGTTCCCCTGTTCCGCCGCGTGGCGTGGATGAATGCTGGCGGTGGCCCCGGCGGCGCGCAACCCGGCTCCGGCCTGGGAGGGGCCGGAATCCCCCTCTCCGCGGGAGGCGGCGCGCTTCCCTCTCCCGGTGCGAAGCGGGCTGCCGCTGGCGGCATTGCCCGGCATCGGCTAACTTGCGCGCCTTACGGCCGTCCCCCAGGCCGGCAGCCCAGGACGCATGACCCGAACCACCGACGCTCCGACCCGCCGCCGCGGCCTGCGGCAGGTGCTGGACCAGCTCGGGGTGGATTCGCCGGCCCTGTGGTGGTCGCTGCTGTATTTCTTCTGCCTGCTCACCGGCTACTACGTGCTGCGCCCGGTGCGCGAGGCGATGGCCGCCTCCAGCGACATCGAGGCGATCTTCCCGACGGCCATGATCGGGTTCTTCGCCCGGCGCGGCGTGTCCCTGGGCGAGTTCGCGCTGCAGGTGATCTTCACCTCGGTGTTCCTGATCATGCTGGTGCTGCAGCCGGTGTACGGCTGGCTGGTCAGCCGCTTCCCGCGGCGGGTGTTCCTGCCGGTCATCTACGGCTTCTTCATCCTCACCCTGCTGCTGTTCTATGCGATGTTCGACAGCGGCATGCCCGGGCGCGGGCTGGCCTTCATCCTCTGGATCACGGTGTTCAACCTGTTCGCGGTGGCCGTGTTCTGGAGCTTCATGGCCGACGTGTTCGACAACGTCCAGGCGCGCGCCTGCTACGGCTACATCGGCGCGGCCGGCACCGTCGGCGCCTTCCTCGGTCCGCTGCTGACCAAGGCCCTGGTGACCCGGCTCGGGGTGGCCAACATGATGCTGGTTTCGGCGGTCATGCTGGCGCTGTGCGTGGTCTGCCTGTTGCGCCTGCGGCACTACGCCGTGCGCCGCGAGCGCGCGCGCAAGCTGGCCAGCGGCGAGCAGCCGATGGGTGGCGAGGTCCTGGCCGGGCTCAAGCTGATCGCGCGCGAGCCGCTGCTGCGCTGGCTGGCGCTGATGGTGGTCATGGGCGTGGGCGTGGGCACCCTGCTGTACAACGAGCAGAACGCGATCGCCCGCGCCGCCTTCAGCAGCGCCGAGCAGCGCGCCGACTACTTCGCCACCCTGGACCTGGCGGTCAATACCCTGACCCTGGTAGTGCAGCTGCTGCTGACCCGGCGGATCCTGTCGCGCTTCGGCATCGCTCCCGCGCTGCTGATCCCCGGCTTCGCCATCATCCTCGGCTTCTCGCTGCTGGCCGCCTCGCCGCTGCCGCTGCTGGTGGCGGTGGTGCAGGTGGTGACCCGCGCCAGCGAGTTCTCCCTGGCCAAGCCGGCGCGCGAGACGATCTATACCCGCGTCGGCCGCGAGTGGCGCTACAAGGCCGGCGCGGCGATCGACACGGTGATCTACCGCGGCGGCGACCTGACCTTCGTCTGGCTGCACAAGCTGCTGTCGGCCTTCGGCTCCAGCATGGTGTTCGGCGCGGGCCTGCTGGTGGCCGGCACCATGACCGTGGGCGCGTGGCGCCTGCTGCGCGAGGAGCGCAAGCTGCCGGCCGAGCGCGGGGGATGAGGCCGGCGGCGTCGCCGGCGCCGTCCCCGTACCGTCGTCCAGGCGTACGCCGGGATCCAGAGCACTTGCGCAGCGCCGGTGACCCGTGTGCCCCGGGCGCGCTCTGCTTGCCCGGGCTATGCGGCTAGCGCGGTGGGCGCGGCGAGACCCACATGCTGATGCGGGCGCGGAACACGGCCTCGCCGGCGCTGTTGCGCGCCTCGACCCGCACCGGCAGGTCGTAGCCGGTCGTGGCCGCGACCAGCGGCGCTTCCGGCGTGGCCACGGCGTGGATGGTGCCGGCCGCCTTCTTCAGGTATTCCACCTGCATGCCGCGCGGGATCCAGCGCATGGATGGCGGCAGGCTGGCGTCGGTCATCAGTCCGGCGACCAGCTCGGCCAGGTTGCACAGGGCGATCGCGTGCACCGTGCCGATGTGGTTGGTGACCTTGCGCCGGTGGCGGATGCGGCCCTCGCAGCGGCCCGGTTCCAGCGCGGTGATGCGCGGGGCAATGCTGGCGAAGTAGGGCGCCTTGAGGCACACGGCGCGGGAGAACAGCCACTGGCCGGCGGGCCAGGCCTGCATGCGCCGGTACAGGCGCAACAGCGGGGTCTGGGACATGTCGCTTCCTCCATTGGCGGATGCCGGATACGAAGACGGCGGGCACAGGGCCCGCCGTCCTCGTCTTGCCTTGCCGGTCAGGCGGCGGCCTTGGGCCGGCCGTCGTTGCCGTAGCGGTCGTAGAAGCTGGCCGCGCGCAGCTCGTGGACGTCGAAGTCGTCCACGGTGATGGTGTCCAGGGTGATCTGGCGCAGCTCTTCCAGCAGCTTGCGCTCCTCGGCGGTGATCACGCCCTCGGCCACGGCCTCGTCGAGCTGGGCGTTGAAGTCCAGCGCCTCGATGCCCTTGGTCTTGAGCGCCTTGAGGAACTTGCGCTCCACCGGCTCGGCCTGCACGGCCTTGGCCAGGTAGCTGTCGATGCGGCCGCCGGGGTTGTTCTCGCACGGGGTCAGGAACACGCCCTGGCCCAGGCGGTCGCGCGCCTCGTTCGGGGTCATCAGCAGCGAGGCCACGCGGTGGTTCAGGCGGTCGCCGGGGGCCTCGGCGCGGCGGCCGAGCGGGAACACCAGCGCCCACAGCAGCCAGCCCACCGGGCGGATCGGGAAGTTGCGCAGCGCGTCCGACAGCGCCTTCTCGATCACGTGGAAGCTGTTGTACATGCTCCACGCCAGCAGCGGCTTGTCCGCTTCCGGGGTGCCCTCGTCGTGGTAGCGCTTGAGCACGGCGCCGGCCATGTACAGGTGGCTCAGCACGTCGCCCAGGCGGCCGGACAGGGATTCCTTGAACTTCAGCTTGCCGCCCAGCAGCAGCATCGACACGTCGGTCATCAGCGCCAGGTTGGCCGAGTAGCGGTCGAGCTTGCGGAAGAACGGGCGGGTGTAGGCGTTGCCCGGCACGCTGCCGAACTTCGAGCCGGTCAGGCCCAGCCAGAACGAACGCACCGCGTTGGAGAAGCCGAAGCGGACGTGCCCGGCGAGGCTCTCGTCAAAGCTGGCGACGGCGGCCTTGCGGTCCTTCTCCTGGGCGGCCTTCATCTCCTTCATGACCCACGGATGGCACAGGATCGCGCCCTGGCCGAAGATCAGCAGGCTGCGGGTCATGATGTTGGCGCCTTCGACCGTGATGCTGATCGGGGCGGCCTGCCAGTTGCGGCCGGCGAAGTTGCGCGGGCCGAGGATGATGCCCTTGCCGCCGATCACGTCCATGGTGTCGGAGATGACCTCGCGGCCCATGCTGGTGCAGTGGTACTTGGCGATCGCCGAAGGCACCGAGGGCACGTCGCCGCGGTCGACCGCCGCGGCGGTGGCCTGCGACAGCGCGCTGACGGTGTAGGCCTTGCCGCCGATGCGGGCCAGCGCTTCCTCCACGCCCTCGAAGCGGCCGACCGACAGGCCGAACTGCTTGCGGATGCGGGCGTAGGCACCGGTGACGCGGGCGCCGAACTTGGCGCCGCCGGAGGCGGTGGACGGCAGGGTGATCGAGCGGCCCACGGCCAGGCACTCGTTGAGCATGTTCCAGCCCTTGCCGGCCATCTCGGCGCCACCGATCAGCTGGCTCAGCGGGATGAACACGTCCTTGCCGCGGATCGGGCCGTTCTGGAACGGCGAGTTCAGCGGGAAGTGGCGGCGGCCGATCTCGACCCCGGGGGTGTCACGCGGCACCAGCGCCAGGGTGATGCCGATGTCCTTGGTCTGCCCGATCAGGCCGTCCGGGTCGTACATGCGGAACGCCAGGCCGATCAGGGTGGCGACAGGGGCCAGGGTGATGTAGCGCTTGTCGAAGGTCAGGCGCACGCCCAGCACTTCCTGGCCCTGCCAGGTGCCCTTGCAGACGATGCCGTAGTCGGGGATGGAGGTGGCGTCGGAGCCGGCGAACGGGCCGGTCAGGCCGAAGCACGGCACTTCCTCGCCCACCGCCAGGCGCGGCAGGTAGTAATCCTTCTGCTCCTTGGTGCCGTAGTGGTTGAGCAGCTCGCCCGGGCCCAGCGAGTTGGGCACGCCGACGGTGGAGCTGACCACCGAGGAGATCGAGGCGATCTTCTGGATCACCTTGTGGTGGGCCAGCGCGGAGAAGCCCAGGCCGCCGTACTCCTTCGGGATGATCATGCCGAAGAACTTGTTCTTCTTGATGAACTCCCACATCTCCGGCGGCAGGTCCGCGTGGACGTGGGTCAGTTCCCAGTCGTTGATCATCTTGCACAGCTCTTCCACCGGGCCGTCGAGGAAGGCCTGCTCCTCGGCGGTGAGCTGCGGCTTGGGATAGGCGAGCAGCTTCTGCCAGTCCGGGTCGCCGGTGAACAGCTCGCCCTCGAAGCCGACCGAGCCGGTCTCCAGGGCGATGCGCTCGGTCTGCGACAGCGGCGGCAGGATCTTGCGGAACACGTTCAGCAGCGGGGCCACGATCAGCGGCTTGCGGATGAACGGCAGCAGCAGCGGCACGGCGATCACCGCGGTGATGATCGCCATCACCAGGGTGGTGGTCTGGTGCGCGCCCAGCCACCAGCAGGCGGCCAGGGCGATGGCCTGCAGCACGGCCCAGGTTATCAGGCGCATGCGGTGGTAGGCGGCGAACCCGCTGATCAGCAGGAAGGCCAGGATTGGCGCGGCAATGCTCATGGTAAAGCTCCGTTGACGGACGCTGGATCGGAGGGCGCGGCGCAACGGCCGGTGTGCCCCGTACCGTCCAGTTCGCCCAGGTAGTCCAGCAGGGTGGCGGTAAAACGGTCGTTGTCGTCGCCGGCAAGCATATGCGTGGCGCCGGCGATGCGGACATGGCGCGCGTGCGGCACCAGTCCGAGGAACTCGTCGACGGTGGCGTCGGACACCAGGTCGCTGCGGCCGCCGCTCAGCAGCAGCAGCGGGCAGCGTACCGCACGGGCGGCCGCGGACAGTTCGTCCTGGTGGCGCTCGCCGTCGCGTGCCAGCTCGTCCACCAGGCGGCGGTCCCAGTGCCACTGCCAGCGGCCGTCGGCGCCCTGGCGCAGCACCTCGCGCAGGGCCGCCTCGCTCTTGCGCGCGCGCCCGGGCAGGTAGGCGGCGATCGCGTCGGCGGCCTCGTCCAGCGAGGCGAAGCCTTCCGGGAAGGCGCTGATGAAGCCGAGGATGCGCTGCATGCCGGCCGCTTCCCAGCGCGGGGTGATGTCGACCAGCACCATGGCGCGGAACAGGCCCGGCCAGCGTGCCTCGGCGGCCAGCCCGAACAGGCCGCCCATCGAGGCGGCCACCAGCACCGGCGGCTGCGGCAGCTCGCCGGCGACCACGATCAGGTCGTCGATGAACTGCTGCGCGGCATAGGCCAGGTCCGGCGGATTGCGGTCCGAGCCGCCATGGCCGCGGGCGTCGTAGGCCAGGGCGCGGTAACCCCGCTGCGCGACCCGCCCTGCGCTGGCGCTCCAGGCGCGGCGGGTCTGGCCGAAGCCGTGCGCGAACAGCACTGCCGGCGCATGGCAGTCGCCATGGCAGGTGGCAGCCAGTTCCAGGCCGGCGCCGGACAGGCGCAGCTCGTGGCTGCCGGGGGCAGGGGTCGGGGGAAATACCATACCCAATGGTATGGATGCGTTTCACGCAAAGTCAATACGAAGGCGTATGGCAGTGCAGCATGCACCGTATGGTGCCGGCGGTGGCGCTGCAAATCCCTGTCAGGCCTCGGTTTCCGCGGAAACGGCATACTGCAACGCACCTCGCCGTATGGTTAAATCCGCCCATGGATACCACCACCGCGCCCGCCACCCCGCCCGCCACGCCCGCGCGTGGCGCCCGTCTCAGCGCCGCCGATTGGGCCCAGGCCGCGCTGGACGTCATTGCCGAACAGGGCGTGTCCGCCGTCGCGGTGGAGCCGCTGGCGCGCCGCCTGGGCGTGACCAAGGGCAGCTTCTACTGGCACTTTCCTTCACGCGATGCGCTGCTGCAGGCCGCGCTGGAGCGCTGGGAAGAGGTCGAGCAGGAACAGGTGTTCGGCAGCCTGGAGGAAGTGCCGGATCCGCGCGAGCGCCTGCGCCAGCTGTTCCAGCTGGTCGGCCACGAGACCAAGCCGCACGCGATCTACAGCGAGTTGCTGCGCGCGCTGGAGCATCCGGCCGTGGGTCCGGTGATCCAGCGGGTCTCGCAGCGCCGCCAGGACTACCTCACCGCGTCGTTCCGCCAGGCCGGCCTCGGCCGCAGCGAGGCGGTGAACCGCGCGCGCCTGACCTATGCCGCCTACGTCGGCTTCCTGCAGCTGCGCCCGCAGCAGCCGAAGATGACCCACGAGGAGTTCGAGGAATACCTCGAGCACGTGATCAACACGCTGATCCCGAACTGAGGGGACGGCTGGAAGGCGAAGGGCCCGCGCGAGCGGGCCCTTCGCTTTTTGCGGCTTATCCGGCGAACGCGGCGCGGGTGAGGTTCTCCGGCGCCGCCTCCGTGCACAGCACGTCGTCCTCGATGCGGATGCCGCCGTAGGGGCGGAAGAAATCCACCCGCGCCCAGTCCACCGCGTCGGCGTGGCCGCGGGCCTTCACTTCGTCCAGCAGCATGTCGATGAAGTAGATGCCCGGCTCGATGGTGACGACCATGCCCGGCTCCAGGACGCGGGTCATGCGCAGGTAGGGATGCCCGGCGGGACGGTCGATCGTGCCGCCGCGGTCGCTGGCGGCGAACCCGGCCACGTCGTGCACCTGCAGCCCCAGCGGGTGGCCCAGGCCGTGCGGGAAGAACGCCGCGCTCACCCCGGTGGCAAGCGCCGCTTCCGGCGACACCTTCAGCACGCCGAACTCGCGCAGGATGCCCATCAGCGCCAGGTGCGCGTCGAGGTGCAGCTGGCGGTAGTCGGCGCCGGCGCGCACGCCGGCGCACATCGCCTGCTGCGCGGCGTCCACAGCGTCGATCATGGCCTGGAACTCGCTGGCGCAGTCGCCGGCGTAGGTGCGGGTGATGTCGGCGGCATAGCCGCAGTGGCTGGCGCCGGCATCGATCAGGAAGCTCAGCGACTCCGCCGGGGCCACGCGGTCCAGTTCGGTGTAGTGCAGCACCGCGCCGTGGGTGTTGAGCGCGACGATGTTCTGGTACGGCACCTCGGTGGCGTCCTGCTGCGCGGCGGCGCAGTAGGCCATGTGGATCTCGAACTCGCTGGCGCCGGCGCGGAAGGCGCGCTCGGCGGCGCGGTGGGCGCGCACCGCGCGGCGCTGGGCCAGGCGCATCAGCGCGACCTCGTACGCGGTCTTGTACGAGCGCTGGTAATGCAGGTAGTCCAGCGCCGGTTGCGGGTTGTCGGGGACGTAGTCGCCCAGGGCGCTGTTGGCCTCGCCGATGATCGCGCTGCGCGCGGCAGGCGGCAGCAGCGGCAGCGCCTCCTCCGGGGTGCGGATCACCTGCACCTCCACGTGCTCCACCCACCAGCCGCTGGGCGCCTCCGGCACCACGTGCCAGTAGTCGCGCGGCTGCAGGTAGATCAGCCTGGGCTTGTGCCCGGGGGTGTACACCAGCCAGCTGTCGGCGACGCTGGTCAGCGGCACCCAGTGCTTGAAGTGCGGGTTGGCCGCGAACGGGTAGTCGCGGTCGTCGAAGGCCTGGTAGTGGCGGCGCCCGCTCGGCACCAGCAGGTGCTCGCGGCCGCAGCGGGCCAGCGCCTCGTCGGCGCGCGCGCGCAGGGTGGCCAGGTGCTGGGGGTAGAGGGCGGCGATCTCGGTGGCGTTCATCGGGGGCAGTACGGCGGAAAGCGCCCATTCTGCCCCAGCGCATGCGCCGCTGCCGCCGTCAGGCCTCGGCCTCGACCCAGGCGCGCACCCGCGCGCGGTGCACCTCGGAGATGGCCAGGAAGCGGAAGCCGCACCAGGCCTGGCCCGGGGTGTTGGCCGGCGCCGACCACAGCAGGTGCACGCCGACGTCGATCGGATCGCCCGGGTCGTCGAGCACGAACCGGAGCTGGTACAGCGCGTCCTCGCGCAGCGGCGCCGCGGCGAGCAGCAGCAGGCCGCCCTCGGACAGGTTGCCGAGGTGGCCGACCACGGCGCCGGCCATCACGTCTTCCACCGGCACGCTGCCGGGCACCTGGCGCCGCCGCCCGCGGCGGGCATCCTCGTTGTTCATGCACCTGCTCCCGATGGCGCCGGCTCCGCGCGCCCGGCCAGCCCGCGCAGCAGGCGCAGGGTGGCGTGCCAGGCGCGGTCGACCAGGCGGCTGCGTTCCTCGGTGACCACCCGCGCCTGGCCGACGGCCATCATCCGCGCCAGCGCGTCCAGCGAATGTTCGGCCACCTTCTGGCCGCGAGTGTTGACGAACAGCGCGTGGTCGGTGACCGGGCTGTACCAGGATAGCCGCTGCCGCCGCACCTCGCCCTGGGCGCCGAGGCTGAATTCGAACCAGGTGCCGAACGGCAGTGCCCGCACCTGCTCGTAGCAGGCCTGCTCCCCGGCGCTGCGCGGCGGCAGCGGCTCGCTGCGACGTGCCGCGTCCTCGCCCAGGCGCGCGCGCGCCTTGAGCCGCGCGGTGAGCTCGGTGCGCGAGGTGACCTCGTCGTCCTCGCTGCGCGACAGGCGGCGGGCGATCGCGCCGGCCTCGTCCTCGTGGTAGCCGACCTGGCGCAGCGCGGCCTCGATCTGCGTGCCCAGTGCCGGGTCGGGCGCGGCTTCCGGATCGCAGGTGACCTCGACGATGCGCGCGGTGGCCGCGGTGCGCTCGCGCCATTCCGGCGAGTCCTCGCCGTGGCGCAGGGCGGTGAGGGTGAGCACGTCGGCCCAGGCCTGGTTGAGCAGGGCCTGGGCGAACTGCGGTGGCCTGCGCCCGGCCAGGCAGGCGCGGATCGCGGCGTCGGCCTGGTGCTTGGCACCGGCCAGGCGGTCGCGCCCGCGCGCGGCCTCCACCTGGCGGCGCTCGCTGACCTCGGCCTTGCGCAGCATCGCGCGCTGCTGTTCCTGGACCTCCTGGTTGGCCAGTTCGAACACCGCCGGGTCGCCGTCGTAGGCCTCGACCACCCGCTGCACCACCTGCTCCAGGCGCTGCACCAGCTGCGGGTCGGCATCGTCCTCGCCCAGCCAGGTGGCGCCGGACTCGGCCACCGAGTTGAGCAGTTCGCGCGCCGGGTGGCGCTCGGCGACGAAGAAGCCCTGGTCCTGCAGCGCGGCGCGCGCCAGCGGCACCTGCAGCCGTTCCAGCAGGTCCTGGGCCGGTGCGTCGCCGCGCACCTGGCGGCCGATCTCCTGGTAGAGGATGGACAGCAGGTCGAACGCGTCCTCGTGTTCTGGCGGCAGTGCGGCGGCCGGCCCGTGCTCGGCGCGCAGCCGCGCCAGGGTGGCCTCGCGCAGGTCCTGCATGGTGCGGCGGCGCTGGCCGCGGGCGCGCGCCAGCGGCAGCGATTGCAGGCTGCCCAGCACCTGGGTGACCAGTTGCGGCGGCAGCACCTGCGGCGGGACCGCCGGTCCGGGTGCCGCTGGGCGGGTGGCGGCGCGGTGCGCGGCCAGCAATTCGCGCATGGCGGCGAACGCGGCCTGCACTTCCTTCGGGTCGCCGTCCGCGCTGGCGATGGCGGGCGTGGCCTCTCCGGCCGCGGCCGCGGGCGCGGTGCCGGCAGCCGCCCCTGGCGGCATGCCCCCCGGCAGGCCGGCCAGCGCCCGGCCCCAGCCCGCGCCGCGACCCTGGCCGTGCCAGCCGGTCATCGGCCGCGGGCGGTTCGCGGCCTGCGCCGGCGTGCTGCGCCGCTGCGGGGCGCTGGCACGCGGTGGACGGTAGGGCGTGTACACCAGGCCCGGCAGCACCCCGGCGCGGTCGAGCAGGGCATTGAGCTGGCGGGCGAACTCGCCGTGCAGGTCCATCACCTGGCGTTCGAACTGGCGGTACAGCAGCAGCTGCGCCTCCGGCGGCAGCTGCAGCGCGTCGCCGGCCGTGCGCAGGCACTGGCACAGCGCATGCGGTCCCAGCGGCAGCTGCTCCAGCTCGAACGCCGGCGTGGCGGCCAGCACGGCGAAGCGCTGCGCCAGCAGCAACAGCTCGCTGCCGCCGCGCTGCACCTGGCGGCGGGCGATCTCGCGCAGGACGATGGCGCGGTCCAGTTCGGTGTCCTCGACCAGGGCCAGTGCCGGCCCGGGCGCGGGTTCGGCCGGTTCGGCGGGCTCGGCCGGCGGCGGTGCGCGCAGGCCGGCCAGGCTGCCTTCAAGTGCGGCGAGGAAGCGCGGCTGGAAGGCGGCGCGGTGCTGGCGCAGCAGGCGCATCGCATCCAGGCGCTCGGCCTGCTCGCTGCTGCTGCGCGCGCCCTCGGCCAGGCTGAAGAGCTGGTTTTCCAGCCCGTCCAGAGTGGCCTCCAGCCACGGCCCCAGCTGCGTGGCGGCCAGCTCGCGCACCTGCAGGAGGATGGCGCGCACGCGCGCCGGCAGGGCGGCGTCGGCCAGCGCCGGGAATGCCGGGTGGCCCGGCGTTGGTCGGTTGGTGGCTTGCATTCTGTGACCGCGTTCCCCCTTGGGCGGTATTTAGCACGTTTCCATGCGGGGCGGCATGGCGCGCCGCACCGCGGTCCCGGCGGGGCCGGGGATGGCCTCAGAGGAACAGGGAAATCACGTCGTTGGCGAAGCGCCGCCCCAGTGCGGTGGGCGCCACCCGCTCGCCCTCGAGCTGCAGCCAGCCGCGGCCGCGGGCCTGTTCCAGCGCCGGCGCCAGATGCGCGCGCGGCAGTCCGGTGCGCACCTCGAAGTCGGCCAGGGCGAAACCCTCGTGCAGGCGCAGGGCGTTGAGCATGTATTCGAACGGGCGCTGCTCCGGGGCGATGCGGTCGTCGCCGCCGATCGCCTGGGCGGTGCCGGCGGCGGCCATCCAGGTGGCCGGGTGCTTGTGCTTCCAGCGGCGCAGGATGGCCTGTTCGGCGCCGAGGGTGATCTTGCCGTGGGCGCCGGCGCCGATGCCCAGATAGTCGCCGTAGCGCCAGTAGTTGAGGTTGTGCGCGCACTGCCGGCCCGGGCGGGCGTAGGCGCTGGTCTCGTAGTGGACGTAGCCGGCGTCGGCCAGCAGGGCCTGGCAGCGCTCCTGCATGTCCCAGGCCAGGTCGTCGTCCGGGATGCCTTGCGGCGGCCGGGCGAAGAACACGGTGTTGGGTTCCAGCGTCAGCTGGTAGTGGCTGATGTGCGCCGGCTGCAGGGCGAAGGCACGTTCCAGGTCGCGCTCGGCCATGGCCAGGTCCTGGCCGGGCAGGGCGTACATCAGGTCCAGGTTGAGGTTGTCGAAACCGGCGTCCTGGGCCAGCTTCACCGCGGCCTCGGCCTCGGCGCTGTCGTGGATCCGGCCCAGGCGCTGCAGGCAGCCGTCGTCGAAGCTCTGGATGCCGAAGCTGATCCGGTTCACGCCGGCGGCGCGGTAGCCCTCGAAGCGGTCGTGCTCGGCGGTGCCGGGATTAGCCTCCAGGGTGATTTCCGCGTCCGGGGCGAAGCGCAGGCGCGCGGCGGCGGCCGAGAGGATGGCCTCGATCGCCGCGGCCGGGAACAGGCTGGGCGTGCCTCCGCCGAAGAACACGCTGTGCACCGTGCGGCCCCAGACCAGGGGCAGGTCGTGTTCCAGGTCGCGTACCAGCGCGGCCACATACTCGTCGAACGGCAGTCCGCCCCTGGCTCCGTGCGAGTTGAAGTCGCAATACGGGCACTTGCGCACGCACCAGGGCAGGTGCACGTACAGCGACAGCGGCGGCGGGATCAGGTCGGGCATGGCAGGCTCGCGCCGGCGCGCTCAGCCAAGCACTTCGGGCAGGCGCGCGCGCAGCAGTTCCAGCGCCTTGCCGCGGTGGCTGATGCGGTTCTTCAGCTCCATCGGCATTTCCGCCGCGGTCAGCCCGTGCGCGGGGTCCAGGAACACCGGGTCGTAGCCGTGGCCGCCGCTGCCGCGGCGTTCGCGGATGATGCGCCCGCGCCACTGCCCCTCGACCAGCAGCGGCTGCGGGTCTTCGGCATGGCGCAGCACCACCAGCACGCACTGGAAGTGGGCGCCGCGGCGCGGGTCGTCGACCCCGTCGAGCGCGGCCAGCAGCTTGTCGATGTTGCGTTGCGGGTTGGCCGGCTCGCCGGCATAGCGCGCCGAGTACAGGCCCGGCGCGCCGCCGAGGGCGTCCACGCACAGCCCGGAGTCGTCGGCCAGCGCCGGCAGGCCGGTGACGCGGGCCGCGTGGCGCGCCTTGATCAGCGCGTTCTCGACGAAGGTCAGCCCGGTCTCCTCGGCGTCCTCGACGCCCAGGTCGGACTGCGCGACCAGCTCGATCCCGCTGTCGGCCAGCAGGTGGTGCAGTTCGTCGAGCTTGCCGCGGTTGGAGGAGGCCAGGACCAGCTTCATCGCATGCTCCCGCCTCAGCCGGCCAGGGCCTGGCGCTGCAGTTCCAGCAGCTGGCCGATGCCGCGCTCGGCCAGGCCCAGCAGCGCGTCCAGTTCGTCGCGGCGGAAGGCATGGCCCTCGGCCGTGCCCTGCAGCTCGATGAAGCCGCCGCCGTCGTTCATCACCACGTTCATGTCGGTGTCGCAGTCGCTGTCCTCGGCGTAGTCCAGGTCCAGCACCGGCACGCCGCGGTATACGCCGACCGAGATCGCGGCGACCGCGCCGTGGATCGGGTCGCGGGAAATCTCGCCGCGCGCCAGCAGCCAGCGCACCGCGTCCGCCAGCGCCACGTAGGCCCCGGTGATGGCGGCGGTGCGGGTGCCGCCGTCGGCCTGCAGCACGTCGCAGTCCAGGGTGATGGTGCGCTCGCCCAGGGCGCCGCGGTCGACGCAGGCGCGCAGGGCGCGGCCGATCAGGCGCTGGATCTCCAGGGTGCGGCCGCCCTGCTTGCCGCGCGCGGCCTCGCGCTCGGAGCGGGTGTGGGTGGAGCGTGGCAACATGCCGTACTCGGCCGTCACCCAGCCCTCGCCCTTGCCGCGCAGGAATGCCGGCACCTTGTTGTCGATGCTGGCGGTGCACAGCACGCGGGTGTCGCCGAAGCTGACGAGCACGGAGCCTTCGGCGTGGCGGGTGAAGCCGCGTTCGATGCGCACGGGGCGCAGCTGGTCGGGGGCGCGGCCACTGGGGCGGACGACGGTCATGTGTGGTTTCCGTAGGCGGGGCCCCGGCGGTCCGCCGGCGGGGCCGGCGAAGGCGGCAGGGTGCCGCGGCGGGCCGGCTAGATTAACATTCGCCCCCTGCCAAAGACGGATTCCCGCATGATCCGCAGCATGACCGCCTTCGCCAGCGGCGAACGTGGTACCTCCTGGGGCGTGCTCTCCTGCGAGTTGCGCTCGGTCAACCACCGCTTCCTGGAGACCGGCCTGCGCCTGGCCGACGAGCTGCGCGCGCTGGAACCGGTGCTGCGCGAGCGCGTGGCCGCGCGCGTGCAGCGCGGCAAGCTGGACCTGGTGATGCGCCTGCGCGCGCCGGAAGGCGCCGCCGGGCTGGCGGTCAACGAGGCCCTGCTGGCGCAGCTGGGCGAGCTGGCCCAGCGCCTGGACGCGCGCTTCCCCAACCTGCAGGTGCAGTTCACCGACCTGCTGCAGCTGCCGGGCGTGCTGCAGACCCCGGTGGCCGACGGCGAGGCGCTGCAGGCGCAGGCGCTGGAGCTGCTGGACCAGGTGCTGGACGAGTTCATCGCCGCGCGCGAGCGCGAGGGCGCGGCGCTGGCCGCCGCGATCCGCGAGCGGGTCGACGCGGTGGAGCGCATCGCCGGCGAAGTGCGCGCGCTGGTGCCGGACATCCGCGAGGGCCAGCGCGCCAAGCTGGCCGCGCGCCTGGCCGACCTGCCGCACCCGGTGGACCCGGGCCGCGCCGAGCAGGAGCTGGTGCTGTGGCTGCAGAAGCTGGACGTGGACGAGGAGCTGGACCGCCTCGCCAGCCACGTCGCCGAGATCCGCCGGATCCTCTCCGGCAAGGCGCAGGCCGTGGGCCGCCGCCTGGACTTCCTGCTGCAGGAGTTCAACCGCGAGGCCAACACCCTCGGTTCCAAGTCGGTCGACGCCCGCACCTCGGCCGCCGCGGTCGAGCTGAAGGTGCTGATCGACCAGATCCGCGAGCAGGTGCAGAACATCGAGTGAGCCGCGCGGGGGCCGCGCGCCGGATGGCGCTCAGGCGATCTCGCGCCGCGACAGCCACCAGGCGGTCAGCGGGAACAGCACCGCCGCCAGCATGGGTCCGAGCAGGACCGCCGCGTCGCGCATGGCCTCATGGCCGCCGTTGCTGGCGGCCACCGGATAGGCCCAGGGCAGCCAGTACCAGTATTGCGAGGCGCCGAGCTGCATCGCCGCCAGGGTGGCCACCACCGACACCGCCAGCGGGGTGACCACCGAGCGCAGGCGCCAGCTCAGCGCATGCTGCAGCGCCACCACCGGCAGCGCCGCCAGCGGCGCCGCCCACAGCCGCGGCAGCTGGGCCTGCAGCGCCGCTTCCAGCGGGAATCCGGCCAGGCCGAGGATGCCGGTGCCCAGCGCGAGGGCGAGCAACAACGCCAGCTGCGCGGCCGCCAGCAGCAGCACCGAGACCATGGCCTTGGCCGCGTACAGCTCCAGCCGGCCGACCGGCAGGCTGAGCATCAGCCGCCAGGTCTGGTTGCGGTGCTCGTTGCCGTTGACCAGCGCGGTGCACAGGCCGATGTAAAGCGGCAGCATGAACAGGCTCCACAGCGCCGACGCGCTGCCCCACAGCATCGACCACTGCGCGGCGGTCATGCCGTCCGGGGTGATCCGGCGCAGGGCCATCCCGAACATCAGCGCCACCACCGCCGCCGGGCAGGCCACGGTGGTCAGCAGCACCAGCGAGCGGCGCAGCTTGAGCAGTTCGACCAGGCAAAGGCGGATCAGGATGCGACGGCTCCCCCGGAGGCGGTCATCTGCAGGAACCACTGCTCCAGCGTCGGCTTGCGCAACACCGACGGGTAGAGCACGACCCCGGCCTGCACCAGCTGCGAGTTGAGCAGGCCGGCGCGGTCGCGGTCGACGTCGGCCACCAGCACCCGGTTGGGGCTTTCGGCGCGGGCGGCGTAGCCCAGCGCCTGCAGCGTGCGCGAGCCGCGTTCGGCGTCGTCCACGTCCAGGGCCAGGACCCCGGCGAGCTGGCGTTCCAGTTCGCCGGCCGAGGCCTGCAGCCGGATCGTGCCTTCGTGCAGCACGGCCAGGTGGGTGGCGGTCTTCTCCACCTCGTCCAGGTAGTGGCTGGCGAAGAAGATGGTGCAACCGGCGGCTTCGGGGAGGCCGGAGAGCAGGGCGCGGATGTCGCGGATGCCGTCCGGGTCCAGGCCGTTGGTGGGCTCGTCCAGGACCAGCAGGCGCGGACGCCCCAGCAGGGCATGGGCCAGCGCCAGCCGTTGCCGCATGCCCAGCGAATAGTGCTCGATCCGCTGCCGGCGGTCGGGGCGCAGTCCGACCAGTTCCAGCGCGCGGTCGATCTCGCTGCGCGGCAGCTGCTTCAGGCACGCGCCGATGGACAGGAACTCGCGCGGTGAGGTTGGGGTAGCTGCTGGGCGCCTCGATCAGGCAGCCCATCTGCGCCAGCACCTCGCGCCGGTGCTGGCGGATGTCCTTCCCCAGCACGCGGATGCTGCCGCGGTCCGGCGCGGCCAGGCCGGCAAGCAGGCGGATGGTGGTGGACTTGCCATGCCCGTTGTTGCCGAGGAAGGCGAACACGCTGCGCTCGGGGACCACCAGCTGCAGGTCCTTCAGTATCCGCCGTGGGCCGTAGGACTTGTCGACGGCCTGCAGTTCGATCGCTGCGTTTGGCATGGGGGCGTGGGCTCCTGGCTGCCCGCCGCAAGCCGTGGTCCAGCGCACGCCGGTGTCGGGGCGTTGGCGGCGAGCATGCCAAGCGGCCGCAAACGCGGTAAACCCAACCAACGACAGGGGCTGCGCGCAAAGCGTGGCGGCGCCGGGGGCCGGCCGGGGCGGGGGGTCTGCTACCATTCGCGCCCCGTTACCCCATACACGCGGCCCCGGGTCCCAGGCGCGGCAATGGCGCCAGACCCGCCCGGGGCCTGGAGAAGTGGCACCGGTCCCCAGGCCCGAGTTCGCGCCGCCGGGCCGGTGCAGGACAGCCGATGAGCATGCGCGGAACCCTCTTCATCGTTGCGGCGCCTTCCGGCGCCGGCAAGTCCAGCATCGTCAACGCGGTGCTGTCGCGCGATCCGGCCATCCGGCTGTCGATCTCCTTCACCTCGCGCGCGCCGCGCCCGGGCGAGCGCCATGCCGAGCACTACCACTTCGTCAGCGAGGAAGAGTTCCAGCGCATGATCGACGCCGGCGACTTCTTCGAGTACGCCCGCGTGCACGGCGACTGGAAGGGCACGGCGCGGCAGTCGGTGGAGCCGCAGCTGGCGGCCGGCCACGACGTGCTGCTGGAGATCGACTGGCAGGGCGCGGCCCAGGTGCGGGCCAAGGTCCCCGACGCGGTCAGCGTGTTCATCCTGCCGCCGTCGCGGGAGGCGCTGGAGCAGCGCATGCGCAAGCGCGGCCAGGACAGCGACGAGGTCATCGCCCGCCGCCTGGCGGCCGCGCGCGAGGAGATGTCGCACTACGGCGAGTTCGACTACGTGATCGTCAATGAGGTGTTCGAGACCGCGGTGGACGAGATGTGCGCGATCTTCGTCGCCAGCCGCCTGCGCCGCGGCCAGCAGCAGCAGCGCCATGCCGGCCTGATCCGCGCCCTGCTCGGGCAGGACCCCGGCGCCGGCCCCGCTGCCTGAACGCAAGTCCCTGAACGGAAAGGAAGAACCGGTGCCGGGCCTTGCCGCGGAGGCGGCGGCGCGGGTAAACTCCGCCTCCATTTCCCCAGACACGAGTGGCGACCGCAGTCGCCTGGAACCCCTATGGCCCGTATCACCGTTGAAGATTGCCTGGAAGTGGTCAACAACCGCTTCGAACTGGTCATGATGGCCGCCAAGCGCGCCCGCCAGCTGGCCAATGGCGTGCCGGCCACGATCGAGAACGAGGACGGCGACGACAAGCCGACCGTGCTGGCGCTGCGCGAGATCGCCGCCCGCACCGTCGACGCCAACCTGATCGACGAAGTGGAGAAGGCCGAGCGCGAGCGCGCCGAGCGCGAGGCGCTGGAGTGGGCCGCCGCCGAGGTCGTCGCCGACGACGACCTGTCCAAGGGCGACGACTGAGCCGCGCCCGCCTGCATCGCCACACCCGACGGCCCGCCTCGCGCGGGCCGTCTTCGTTGCGGCCGTTCATGCGCCGGAGGACCGGCCGGCGGGGCCGCACGCTATAGTCCGACGCCGCCGCGCCGGCGCCCGCCACCCAGTCCGCAGCCGCCATGCCCGTCCTCGTCATCGGCGCCACCAGCCAGATCGGCCACTTCCTGCTGCCGCGCCTCGCCGCCGGCGGCGATGGCGTGCTCGCGCTCAGCCGCCATCCACGGCCGGCACGGGCCGGGGTGCAGTGGCTGCAGGGCCAGCTGCCGGGACCGATGCCGGAACTGCCGCCGCTGCGCGCGGTGGCCAGCTTCGCCCCGCTGGACACGCTGGCGCAGTGGCTGTCCGGCCTGCAGTCCGCGCCCGCGCCGCGGGTGGTCGCCACCAGCTCGATGAGCGTGCTGACCAAGCGCGATTCCGCAGTTCCGGCCGAGCGCGAGCTGATCGGCCGCCTGGCCGCCGGCGAGGCCGAACTGGAACGGCAGTGCCGGCGCCTGGGCATGGCCTGGACCGTGCTGCGCCCGACCCTGATCTACGGCGCCGGGCTGGACCGCAGCCTGACCCCGATCGCGCGGCGCGCCGCGCGCACCCGCCTGTTCCCGCTGCCGGCCGGCCGCGGCCTGCGCCAGCCGGTGCATGCCGACGATCTCGCCACGGCGGTCCTCGCCTGCATCGATACCGGCGCCGCCGACGGCCGCATCCTTGCCCTGGGTGGCGGCGAGCGCCTGCCGGCGGCGGAGATGTTCGCGCGGGTGCGCGCCAGCCTGCCGTTCGCCACCGTGCCGCTGCCGCTGGGGCGGCCGCTGCTGCGCCTGCTGGCGGCGCTGCTGCCGGGCGCGCGTGGGCCGGTGTCGCGGCTGGACCGCGACCTGGTCGCCGACAACGCCGAGGCCAGCGCCCTGCTGGGCGTGGCGCCGCGCCCGTTCCGGGTCGACGCCTCGATGTGGCGCATGGACGCGGAGGGCTGAGCGGTGCGCGTGTCGGTGGTGCTGTGCACCTACAACGGCGAGCGCTTCCTCGGTCCGCAGCTGGAGAGCCTGCTGGCGCAGCTGCGCCTGCCCGACGAGATCGTGGTCCAGGACGATGCCTCGTCCGACGGCACCTGGGAGCGGCTGCAGGCCTTCGCCGCGCGCGCGCGGGTGCGCGGGGTGGCGGTGGAGCTGCAGCGCAACCCGGCCAACCTCGGCTACGTGCGCAACTTCGAGCGCGCGCTGCAGCGCGCCCGCGGCGACCTGGTGTTCCTCTGCGACCAGGACGACGTCTGGCACCCGGAGAAGATCGCGCGCATGGCCGCGCGCTTCCTCGCCGAACCGGAACTGGGCCTGCTGCACACCGACGCGCGCCTGGTCGACGCCGATGGCGCCTGGCTGGGCGTGGACCTGCTGCAGGCGCTGGAGGTGTCCCCGGCGGAACTGGAGATGGAGCACTCCGGCCGCGCCTTCGACCTGCTGATGCGGCGCAACCTGGTCACCGGCGCCACCACCGCGCTGCGCGGCGCGCTGCTCGGGCGCCTGCTGCCGGTGCCGGAGGGCTGGGTGCACGACGAGTGGCTGGCGATCGCGGCGGCCACCCAGGCCCGGGTCGACTGCATGCCCTGGGCCTCGATCGACTACCGCCAGCATGGCAGCAACCAGATCGGCGCGCGCCCGCGCCGCCTGGTCGAGCGCCTGGCCTACGGCTGGGTGGCGCGGCGGGTCTCGCTGGAGCGGCTGTGCGTGCTGTACCGCTCGTTCCTGCAGCGCATCGACGAGGGTGGGCTGGCGGTGGAACCGGAAGTGCGCGAGGCGGTGGCGCAGCGCCTGCGGCACGCGCTGGCGCGCGCGCGCCTGCCGCGTTCGCCGCTGCGCCGGCTGGCCTCGGTGCGCGAGGAACTGGGCAGCGGCCGCTACGCGCGGTTTTCCTTCGGCCTGCGCTCGGCCGCCGGCGACCTGCTGGGGCTGCGGGTATGAGCCGTGGCGGCGCCGGCGCGCACCCGGCGGCCGTTCAGCCCCCCGACCGGGCGCGCGCCGATCTCGGGTTAGACTCCGCCCGTTCCTGATCCTGGTATTCCTGTGCCTCGACGTTCTACCGCCGGAGATACCGCCCGCGCGAAGTCCCCCGGGGCGTCCGCCTGGCGCGGCCGCCTGCTGACCGTGGTGCTCGCGGCCGCCGCCCTGGCGGCCGGGTTCCTGGTCCCGTACACGGTCCACCTCAACAACCAGGTGACCGAGCGCTTCGGCGCCCTGCAGTGGCAGATCCCCACCCGCGTGTACGCGCGCCCGCTGCACCTGCGGCCGGGCCTGGCGCTGGACGAGCGCACCCTGCGCACCGAGCTGGACGCGGCCGGCTACCAGGAGGACGGCGAGGGCCGGCGCCAGGGCAGCTACCACGTCGACGGCGCCCGCTTCACGATCTCCAGCCGCGGCTACGCCGACATCGACGGCGTGGTGCCGCCGCGGCGGATCGAGGTCAGCCTGTCCGGCGGCAAGGTCTCGCGCCTGCGCGATGCCGGAAGCGGCCAGGCGATCAAGGCCGCGCGCCTGGACCCGGCGCGGATCGCCACCCTCTACGGCCAGCGCCAGGAAGAACGGCGCCTGGTGCGGATCGAGGAAGTGCCGGAACTGCTGACCACCGGCCTGCAGGCGGTGGAGGACCGCGACTTCGCCCGCCACCACGGCATCGACGTGTCCGGCATGCTGCGCGCACTGCTGGTCAACCTGCGCTCGGGCGAGAAGAAGCAGGGCGCCTCCACCCTGACCCAGCAGCTGGCCCGCAGCGGCCTGCTGGGCATCGGCAAGGAGCAGACCTGGAGCCGCAAGTTCAACGAGATCCTGTACGCGCTGATCCTGGAGGCGCGCTACGACAAGCGCACGATCCTGGAGACCTACCTCAACCAGGTCTACCTGGGCCAGCGCGGCGGGCAGGCGATCCACGGCGTGGCTTCCGGCGCCGAGTTCTGGTTCGGCCGCGACCTGGACGACCTGACCACCGAGCAGACCGCGCTGCTGATCGGCCTGGTCAAGGGCCCGTCCTACTACGACCCGCGCCGCCACCCGCAGCGCGCGCTGGAGCGTCGCAACGTCGCCCTGTCGATGATGCACGCCACCGGCCTGATCGACGACGCCGAATACGAGCGCGCGCGCAAGGCGCCGCTGGGCGTGACCGCGCGCCCGGGCGTGGCCGCGGCCAACCGCTTCCCCGGCTACATCGACCTGGTGCGCCGGCAGCTGGCCAGCGACTACCCGGAAAGCGCGCTGCAGGGCGCCGGCCTGACCGTGCTCACCGGCATGTCGCCCTCGGCCCAGGCCTATGCCGAGGGCGCGGTGGCGCGCACCCTGGAGGCGCTGCAGACCGGCAAGCGCCCGCCGCTGGAGGCGGCGGTGGTGGTGACCGACGTGCGCGGCGGCGACGTGCTGGCGGTGGTCGGCGGCCGCAACGCCGAGCTGCACGGCTTCAACCGCGCGGTCGAGGCGCAGCGGCCGGTCGGCTCGCTGCTCAAGCCGTTCGTGTACCTGCTGGCGCTGGCGCAGCCGCAGCGCTTCTCGCTGGCCAGCTTCGTCGAGGACGCCCCGGTCACGGTCGAGCTGGGACGCGGCCGGCGCTGGTCGCCGGGCAATTCCGACAACCGCAGCCACGGCACGGTGCGGCTGGTGGACGCGCTGGCGCATTCCTACAACCAGGCCACGGTGCGGGTGGGCATGCAGGTCGGTCCGGACCGCCTGGCGCAGCTGCTGAAGGTGCTGGCGGGGATCGAGGCCGAACCCAATCCCTCGCTGATCCTCGGTTCCACCGACCAGAGCCCGTACGCGATGACCCAGCTGTACCAGTTCCTCGCCTCCGGCGGGCAGGTGCAGCCGTTGCGCGCGGTGCGCGGCGTGCTCGACCCGGAAGGCCGGCTGCTCAAGCGCTACGACACCGCGCCGGCGCCGGCCCAGGAGGGCGACTCGATCGCCGCCCGCCTGGTGACCATCGCCCTGCAGCAGGTGGTCAACAGCGGAACCGCGCGCCAGCTGCAGCGCGACGGCCTCGGCCGCCTGTCCCCGGCCGGCAAGACCGGCACCAGCAACGACGGCCGCGACAGCTGGTTCGCCGGCTACACCGGCGACCACCTGGCAGTGGTCTGGGTCGGCAACGACCAGAACCAGCAGACCGGCCTGTACGGCGCCACCGGCGCGATGCGGATCTGGTCGGGCCTGTTCTCGCGCCTGCCCAGCTCGCCGCTGCAGGTCGATGGCAAGGGGGTGGAATGGCACTGGGTGCAGGCCGAGGGCTCCTACGTCACCGACGCCGATTGCCCCGGCGCGCGCCGGCTGCCGTTCGTGGCCGGCACCGCGCCGGACTACGCGCCGTGCACCCCGGACTACCTGCCGCTGCCGCTGGATGGCACCGCGCCGCCGCCGGCGCAGGCGCAGGAGCGCCAGCCGGGCTTCTGGCGGCGCCTGTTCGGCGGCGGCCGCGCCGCCGATCCGCAACAGGCGCCGGCCCCGGCGCAGCCGCCTGCGCCATAATGGCCGGCATGCAAGCCTTCCCCCGTTTCCCCGCCGCAGCGGCCGCCTGCCTGCTGCTGGCCGCCTGCGGTACCACGCCCGCGCCGCCGGCCCCGGCCGTGCCCGAGGTGACCCCGGCGCAGCGCCTGGCCGCGGTCCAGGCCGCCGCCGGCGCCGCCGACACCGAACTGGACGTGCAGCCGCTGCGCGACCCGCAGGTCGCCGACCTGCGCGAGCGCGCCGCCGCGGCGCTGGCCGCCGGCCAGGCCGAAGCCGCCGCCGAGGCCCTCAACCAGGCCCTGCTGGCCGCCCCCGACGACCCGGCGGTGCTGCAGGAGCGGGCGGAGGTGGCGCTGTTGCAGGGCCAGTACGACCGCGCCGAGACCCTGGCCCGGCGCGCCTATGACCTCGGCTCGCGGGTCGGGCCGATGTGCCGGCGGCACTGGGCCACCATCGAGCAGTCGCGGCTGGCGCGCGGCCAGGCGGAGAATGCCGCCTCGGCCAGGGCGCAGCTGGCCGCCTGCACCGTCCCGGGCGTGCAGCGGTTCTGACGGCGGCGGCCGCGGCGTACCCCGCCGCCGGCCGCGCCGGACCGTGCATCCTGCATCGACCATGTCCCTTCTTGCCCAGGCCAGCCGCGAGGCGCTCAGCGAAGGAGGCGCGCTCGCCGCGCGCCTGGACGGCTTCACCGCGCGCCCGGCGCAGCAGCGCCTGACCGCGGCGGTGGCCGAGGCGATCGAGCACCGCGACGTGCTGCTGGCCGAGGCCGGCACCGGCACCGGCAAGACCTACGCCTACCTGGTGCCGGCGCTGTTGTCGGGGCTGAAGACCATCGTCAGCACCGGTACCCGCGCACTGCAGGACCAGCTCTACCACCGCGACCTGCCGCGGGTGCGCGACGCCCTCGGCAAGGGCATCCGCAGCGCCCTGCTCAAGGGTCGCGCCAACTACCTGTGCCGCTACCGGCTGGAGCAGGCCAGGGGCGACGCGCGCTTCTCCAGCCCCGAGCAGGCCAGCCAGTTCCAGCGCATCGTCGCCTGGGCCGGGCGCACCCGCGCCGGCGACATGGCCGAGCTGGAATCCCTGCCGGATGATTCGCCGCTGCTGCCGCTGGTCACCTCCACGGTGGACAACTGCCTGGGCAGCGACTGCCCGTTCTGGGAGGAGTGCTTCGTGGTGCAGGCGCGCCAGCGCGCCCAGGCCGCGGACATCGTCGTGGTCAACCACCACCTGCTGCTGGCCGACCTGGCGCTCAAGCAGGAGGGCTTCGGCGAGATCCTGCCCGGGGCCCAGGCCTTCGTCATCGACGAGGCGCACCAGCTGCCGGAGCTGGCCGCCAGCTTCTTCGGCGAGGGCTTCGGCATGCGCCAGCTCCAGGAGCTCGG